>Ga0194119_10002231_pt1 | contig 33402 bp, 20 predicted proteins | sample TA2MahC100mmetaG_FD_148620 | JGI IMG/M metagenome (GOLD analysis project Ga0194119, IMG submission 148620) | Freshwater microbial communities from Lake Tanganyika, Tanzania - TA2015018 Mahale Deep Cast 100m | ecosystem: Environmental > Aquatic > Freshwater > Lake | place: Tanzania: Lake...
TGCACCAGAACCAGTTTCATCAGTCAGTGCAGCAGCTAAGTTTGCTGATGAAGGAGTTGTAAGCAATGTTGCAACGCCAGCACCAAGTCCCGATACACCAGTTGAGATTGGAAGATCGGTACAGTTAGTAAGTGTACCTGATGATGGAGTGCCAAGAACAGGAGTTACCAGTGTTGGACTTGTTGCAAATACTGCTGCACCAGAACCAGTTTCATCAGTCAGTGCAGCAGCTAAGTTTGCTGATGAAGGAGTTGTAAGCAATGTTGCAACGCCAGCACCAAGTCCCGATACACCAGTAGAAATAGGTAATCCAGTGCAGTTAGTCAGAGTACCAGATGTAGGAGTTCCAAGAACAGGAGATACCAGTGTAGGAGTATTAGCGAATACAAGTGCTCCAGTTCCTGTTTCATCAGTTACCGCAGCAGCTAAGTTTGCTGATGATGGAGTAACCAAGAAAGTTGTTACACCAGCACCAGCACCAGTGAGTGTTGCCGCACTGGTTGTAACAGTAGCAAAACTCAATACACCTGCACCATCAGTTACGATTGCTTGATTCGAAGAACCATCTGCACTAGGAAGTGTAAAAGTAACAATGCCCGCAAGAGTATCTGCAGACTTTAACTTAATACTATTTGTTCCATCTTTATCTACTAAATTTAAAACCGCAGCTGTTGAACCATTTTCACGATTCCAATAACGCGAACTTCCAAAAAACTTTTGGTTGACAGAAGTTCCGTCTAAACCAATATAAAAATCATACTTGTCAGTGGTAAATCCAGGCTCGCCCGCCTTAAATGATGCAAGGCCAACATTAGATGCTAAACCTCTTTTTATCTGAAGTACCGGTGCAGGCATTTTTTTTACTCTATTTTTCTATTATTTATTTATTTAAAATCCTCCTGCATCTAAATCAATTCTATCGTCTAAATCAACATCTAAAACCTCTTCAAAATTTGCAGGAAGACCTGGTTGAATTGATTCAGTAACAGCAGCAGACGAAAGAACTTTATCAGGATTTACCAACTCATATTTTTGTGTTGTAGAATTATACATAATCACATATTGATCATGTTTATTGGTAGCATCAAAGTCCGCTAAATCTGAAAATTGTGCCGGCACCATAACCTCCTTTGTAGTTGTACGTTTAACTAAAAATTGGTTTCCTGAACCTAAAGTAACTTTATATGTCATAATGAAACCGTGTCCGAAACGATAATTGATCCTTCAAAAACTTTTGTGACTTTATTAGTACTATTATTTGTAACAATTACATCATAATAATTCCTACCTGCAGTCAAATCTGCTGTGACCGTTGCTCCCATAGAAATTTTAATTTCCCCTATTCCCGCTGTAATTGTGGCGGAGAATGATTTTGATGCAGTTGCCGTAGGATGTTTTTTAATTTTCGCAGTTGCAATGTGGTTGGCCAAATTAAAAACACTACCATCAGAATTTTTGACAGCAAAAGTTGCTTCAAAACTTGTACTTTTATCTAGTGTTAAATTAATAGCAGGAACTGCCATGACTTTTTTTAATTATTTATCTTCAGGATTAAGTCCATTTTTCAATAACTTAGATAGTTCTGCAGTTGAACCAACAAACAATGCATTAGTTACATTAGTTGGTCCTCTTGTAGTTTTGTCTTCATCAATATCTTTAAGTTTTTTCTGAAGATCCATTAATTTATCAGTTGCATCGGCAACGTTTTTAATTAACTGTCCGGCAACTTCATAAGCCCTTGGCATTTCACTTTCTTGTGCCAATTCAAGAATTCCATTGATTGCTTCTTGACCTTTTTCTATAATTGAATATAAATTTCCTCTTGTATAATCGTAATCTTTTTTTATATCATCTGAAATTTTTGATACTTTTTCAATTTTATCGTTAACAGATTCTATTTCTGAAGAAATAATTTCTCCAGGTATGTTAAAGGTTTCATTTAACTTGTCAAATTTTTTAGTCATTTTCATAAGTCACCATCAAACCCAAAATCATCTCCAGCAACAATAAGTGCATTATCAGCAGTAGTTATGAGTCCAACATTAGTTCCAGCTACGTGAGCAGTTGCAGTTGTATTGTCTGCACCTCTTGTAACTGTCAATGTATTGCCAGACTTACTCTTGACATACATTTCCTCCGAATTTAAGACAATGTAAGATTTTGCTGGAATAGACGACGCATCATTAACAATTATATTTTTAGTAGTGGCAGTAATATCTAAAGATAAATTGGTAGTGACATCTCCTGAGTAATTTTTAGTTGCTTTTGGTTCAACAGAATATGTAACATCTCTTCCACCTTCTCCACTGGCAACAAAACCAATCGAAACTTTTTTGATAACATCTTTGGAGACATCCGAAACTGGTCCAAAAAGATATGTTTTAGCAGTAAATCTTAAAGTATAAATTAATGCTCTTCTTGTGTCATAACTTCCTTCATAATCATCTTGCATAGTTATGCCTTCAAGAACAATAGGAACGTCTCTTTTTTCTCCAATAGAGTCCACTAAATTTATTGTTAGATTATAATTTGGTTGAAAATATGGCAAAATTTGTTCAATAATTTGAAGCATATCATCATTCAATTTTGTAAAAATTGCCAATTCAAATTGCATATTATAAGGAACTGGCATATAGGATTTTCTAATTTGTTTTCCATCAGCGGCCAGTCCTGCTAAAAATGTTTGAGTTGTGGTAACTTTTCTTGATGGATCATAATTTAGTCCAGTAAATTCAAATGACATTCTTGGTAATGTAATTTGAACTGGTTTATTGAGATTTGGAACTTGCTCTAATCGCGCCAAGAACTTTTGAGTGGGCCCATAAGCTAACGGAACTTTGATTAAACTTTCTGTTCCAACATCATGACTATGTTTGATTTCAATCTCATTGAATAATGATCCAAATCCAACAATTGTTTTTCTTAAAATTTCGTTATAAAAATATTCAAACATATTTTAAAACCTTATAACTGAACCTTTTAATTGACTATTTATGGATTTCCAAAAGGATTGCTTTCACTGAAATTTAAAATCAAATCCGCTTCATTTTCAATATCTTTATTTTGACCAAATTTATCATTTTGATTATAATCATCAATCATTCTAACTTTATATGTCGCTGAAGAAGCTGCGCCGACAATATTTTCATTATTTACAAAAATGCCACGAATATTCGCAAGTTTTAATTCGTTTGTTATCATATCCCAAGATCTAACTTTTCCAGTTGCTCCACTTACACTTCCAGTTACATCTTCATTGTATATGTATGTTCCAACTCCAACCATATAAGGAGATCCAATTGTGATTGTAGGTGCCACTGTGTATCCAAGACCTGCATTTGTAATTCGAATTTGTGTAACAACACCCGATTCATTAATCACAACCCTTCCTATTGCCGTTGTTCCCGCACCAGGAGGAGAAGAAAATGTTACTGAAGGTGCAGTTGCGTAACCAGAACCTCCATTGGAAACGGTAATGATGCCAACAATTCCATCTCCAATAACACTTGTTGCAGCTGCACCCGATCCGCCGCCGCCCACAAAAACAATACTCGGCGCAACAGTATATCCATATCCAGGGTTAACGATTTCTACACCCTGAATTTTTTTGGAAATAGTCCCGTTACAATCAACAATTCCTTCAATTAAAGTTGCAATTCCAACTGCAGTTAAACCTCCAGCTGGGGCAGAAGAAATTGCCACTGTTGGAGCGGAAGTATATCCATTTCCTCTTTTTGTTACTGTGACATATCTAACGCCACCATTTACAATTCCAGTTGTTGCCAAGGCGGTAACACCAGAACCAACCATCGTCAATGTTTGAATATATCCTTCATTCTCAATGTTATCATCAATTTCTTCAACACTTGTATCAATAATCTCATCTTCATATCTAAAGAGTTCGCATTTGAGTTGATAGACATATGTTTTTTGAAGTTGATAAAAAGGTTGTTCATGCTCTACAAATTTGATTTCAAATAACCTATCTCCAAGAGGGAAATAAATCAAATCACCTTCTTTTGGTCTTGATGTAAGTTGAATATCTGGAATATCCTTGATTAAAGGTGCGATATAATTTTCATATCTTTCTTTTGAAATGGTCAAAGTTAAATCATTTAATGGTTGAACACCAAACTTTGATAAAAGAGTCCCTTGACCTTCATATCCATCATAAGTTTCAATATAAGCTTCAATTGGATATGCATTGTTAAATTCGGATTCAACAACTTCTCTTATTACGGTTTTAGTTGTTAAATATTGCCTTGGAATATAATAAACCTCAACACCATACATACGAAGTTGCTCATTGATCAAATCTTGAACCAATGATTGCTCAGATGTTGAACCTTGAAGGAAAAATGGATTGAGCATATTATCCGATCATGTCTAATGGAGGTAATTCGTAAGTATTCGACATCTTTTCCATAATGATATCAATTTCTCTTTGTGCATCCTCATAAAACTGTCTGCCATTGAGTTCAACTCCACCAGGCAGTTTTACTCCTTGGAATTTAATTAAATTTTGTCCCCACTGTCTCTTGATCAATGCAGTTAAGTATGGTTTTAAGAAAGAGTCGTTCCAAACTCTTGAATAGTCGTTAGGATCAAGAGTTCTAAAACAATCGATAACAAGATAAGTGCCCTCTTTAACACTTGCCCAATCGATATCAATATATAAACGATCCTGTCTCTTATTAAATCTAATTTGTTTTTGTGTCGTAAGTAAAAACTCAATATCCTCCAAGTAAGTTTTTACCATTGCATAAGTTAAAATTTCAGTGGAACCCCAATAATAAACATCATTTAAGAATAACTGATATTTGACACTAAACATATTATTGGTAATGCTATTTACGCCATCAAAGTGAAAAATCTTATTTACTCCAATAACTGATGGTGGAACTGGTAAATAATTTCCAGTCTCATTATATGAGAATGATGTAGTTAAACCTACAGCTTCATTTACTGTTGTGGTAGTAATTCCAACTCCTCCAGTAACAGCCCTACCTCTATTAATATCATCTTGAGTGATTTTATATTTTAAATATGTTTGATAAACACCATCAAAATGTCTCTCTTGAAAAAATTGAACTGCATCATCTACAAGATCTTCAATTTGCTCATCTGCAACATTAATTTCCAAAACTGGATATCCCAGTTTTCTTTTGCAATAATCAATTAACTCTTGCCTTGTAGATGGTTGTGCCATTAGAGATTAACCAATACTTCTTGTTGTCTTAGATATAACTTAAAATAACACTTTGCAAAATCTCTCAAAGTGTTAGTATCATCTATACTATCTAGGTATCTTGAAAACTTTTCATATTCAAAAAGTTTATTTACATTTTCCAACTCAATTGAATTAGGATTCATTGATAAAATTTCTTAATAAATCTTTAATCTCATTCAAATCACTTTTAATTTCATTGACATCATTTTCTAAATTTTGAATTTTGTGATTTTGATTGTAGATTCTTTTATAATTGTCAATATATGAATTGTAGCCTTGTTCATCAATATTGATAATTCCATTAGAATCCGTATCTCTTACCAAGTCATTTTTGTCTTTAACTCTAATGTAAGTCATATTTTATACCTTTGGTTTAGTTGTAGCAATTGCACTTAAAGATCCAATGATGGGTGGATTTGCCTGATTTTTAGCAGCCATCACAACTTTAATTGAGAATGCATCAAAGTCGGGAAGATTTTCCACACTATAACTATATGATAGAGGTGAAAGGTCATCAGAAACAATTGGTTTCAGATCAGGAGTTCCATCATTTAATGATGGATTAATGACTACTTTATTGCCAATTCCATCAATGGTCGAATTTGAATGTCCTGGGAATAACTCGAAGTTTTGTGAAAGTTCTGGAGCATCAACTCTAAACAATCTGTAAAGAACTCTAAAGTCACTACTTGTAGATTTGCTTGCGGTCAGTACCACTGAAAGTGCATTCGCAGGAAGTTTCATTTTTACTGGTTTAGTCACAAGAACTGTTGAGTGTTTATCTTTAGTCAAACTTCTTACATTATTATCTAAAGCATAACTTAACGGATTACTGAATTCAATTGGATTATTAATTAAATTGGATGCCAGTTGAACATAAGTTATATTTTCAGTGTCTATGAATGGAGACACGTTTGAATCACTTGACGAAAACAACATTTGAACTGCTAAAGATCTGTTTCCGGGAACATTTGTTAAATAATTGCTAGCATTTATATTTGATGCGATCAATCTTGGAGTTTCAAAATATGTTACATCATTTAAATCCAAATCTATGAAACCTTGATCTTCAAACGAAACTTCATTTCCACCAATACTAGTTGCACTAAATGTTCTTAACTTTGCAGATAAATCGGTGTTTGGCACAACAAATCCATTAATATTTGGTTTGATACTTTCAAATTGAATGTTGTTTGAAACCTCCACGCCAGTTGATCCAGTTTGACCCGTCGCTGTAAAATACAAATCATTTGTTCTATCTGAACCAATGCCAACATTAGCAAAATCAGTTCCGTCAGCATCAACTTTAATGGAGTAACTGTTGAGATCAATTGGATGATTTGCGGTATCAACTTCACCAAAACTATGTACCTTATTGAGTCTTCTTAATGAGAATCCATTAAATTGGTATCTATAGACTTTGGTATTTACAGGATAAGTATTTGCTTGCGTTCCATCAATTGCTCTTGTGAGTCCAGTTAATGAATTGCCAGAAACTGTAGTATATCGAATAACCTCATTACCAATGATCACAAATCCGGGATTTATTGCACTGACTGCAATACCTTCAAATAAATTAAATCCAGTTCCAGAGGCAAGTTCAATCGTTGTAGTTTCTGTAGCGGTCAATTCAGCAGTAAGTGTGCTATTCAAATCAGTATTTAATGGACGCATACCTTTAATTTCAACAAAGTTGGAAACAGAGTGCATTCCATGATTTGGTTGAATAATCTTCATGTGAAGACCATCATAATAGGGATCATTTGAAATTGAAGAAATAGTTACTCCTGCACCAAGAGCAGCAACTGCCCCAGACGAATCGACATAAGATAATGCAATACCTGCAGAAAATTGACCTTGAACACCATCAATAATAAACGTATTGTTAGTTGCTATTGATGTAACTGCAACTTGGCCTCCAAATCCAACATTTTGACCAATGTCTGGTATCTGTAAAGAATCGCCAATTACATATCCAATTCCTCCATTTGTAATTGTAACTGTGTTAATTTTATTTGCAGCAACTATAACTGTTGCTTGAGCACCTTGACCAACACCAGTTTCAGTTATTAAATTAACGTCGGTAAATGTTCCATTAGTGTAACCAACTCCAGAATTACTAACAGTAACGCCAGCGCCAACAGTAATTGATCCACCAATTCCTGCAAGTTTTCCTCTTGCACCACCTTGAGCCAAGGTGATGCCAGGAACGATAATTGTTGGACTGTATCCTGTGGATCCGAGTCCAACGGTAATTTTCTTAGATAGTGGAATTAAAGAGTTAGCTGGTAAGATTGGTTTTGTTTTATTTCCAATGTTCAGTTCTGGATTGAAGAATGTACATGTACCTTCTGTTATAAATTGTGCTTTGTAAAGCGTAAATTTAAGATCGTCTAATTGTGAAGGAGACCAAGTATAACCGTTCTGAGATTTAAACAGGCTTCCCAGCATGTTTTCATCTCCAGCCTTAACTGAGATTTTTGTATTTGTTTGTAAGTCGTTCTCTCCAAGTCTAGCAATAAAGACTTCATATTCTTTACTATTTGAAAGAAGAACAATCGAATATTCAGCAAAAGATTCGCTTCCCTTTTCGGCACCAACAATTACTTTTTCTTTTGGACCATCAAGATAAACTGGTGAGGCAAAGGTAAATTTAGTTGCTACTGAACCATTAGTTGACAAATTAATTTTGTCTGGAGCAAGTGTGACCTCAGAATATGGAAGTGTTGTGCTAGTTGGACTTCCATTTTCAACTGTGCGAATTTGTAAAGTAACAGTATCAGCTGTTTGTGATGTAAAGTCTGGTTTAGTTTTGAAAAATACTTCAAGTGAGGTTAAGAATATGCCAGATTTTTCCGAAACAAAGAATGTTTGTGCAATTGGGTCATAAGGACATTTGGCAAGGCTGTCAGATGAGGTAAGTCCAATCTTAGGAAGTTGTCCTGAAATTTGATATTGATACGTTTGAGTATATTTTTCATAAAGTTGTTTTTGAATTGTAGTTACATTGACGTTTGTTTTTGTTGGTTGGAAAATAGTCTTTTTGAATGATGGAGTAATTGTTGGTGTGATTGTTGTGGTTGTAACTTTAGTTATTGTCTTTTGAATTGATGCACCAGTATAAACTGCATCCGCAGTACTTTGATTTAAATAAGTTCCGCCAGCATTTAATGTACCTGGTGGAATACTTAGTAGAGGAACATCAGTTAAGAAGAATTTGTTTTCTCCAGCGGAGAATGCTGGATTTTCTGGTTTTTCTGGATTTGGAATGAATAAAGAACCTTGTAAAGTTCCAACACTATCCGAAATTAATCTGATATCTGTAATTTTTGCTTTAGCACCAGAAGTTTTTCCAGTTAAGGTCATATCTTTTGCAACATATCCTTTAAATTCTGGTGTATTTTTTTGATCCTGTAAAGCAAAAGTATCAATATATAAAACAGTCGAAGCTGTAGAATAAGTTGTTTCTGGTGGTTGTTGCGTATATGGAACTAATTTATAAGACTCTGTAGGAGCATTATAAGGACCATTTTTATGTCCTGGCGTACACAATCTAAATTTAATATTTACATTGGTATTACCAAATACATCAGATTCAACAGTTTCTCCAACTTGGAACGCAGCGTTACCGCTCATCGTTACTTCAAGTAATTTTGGTATAACATACTTACCCATCTCAACAGTTGAGAGGAATGGATAATGTTGCGTTACTGGTTTTAATCCATTAGTATCAAACTCAACGTTTCTGCTTACCAAGTATTTGTAATTACCTTCAGTTATTTCATCATTAGTTGTTGATTCTGATTCTTGTCCAAGTTTTTCTGGAAATTCTTGAATACTTAAAATTTCTTTGCCGGTAATAACTTCACCAGCCTTACTTGTTACCTTTACAGTTTGATCATATGTCTTCTCAACTTCTCCAGGAGTAAAGAAAAAATGGCCAGTGCCGCTCTTTTTCTTCTTAAGTGCTCCAACAAATTCTTCTATTTTATCTTGGGGCAAAAACTTTTGCAGGTCCTCCTTTGCCTTCTCTTCTCCATATTTCATCAAAGATTTTATAGTTATTTTAGTTTTTCCGTTTTTAGTAGTACCTGATAGGTAAGATCCATTATTTACTAATTTTGTTGTCGTCACCGGTTGACCCTTTACTTTTTTCGTTTTTTTGACTTCTTTTTTACCATAGTTAACAAGCGCCGCTTTCTTATAGTTGTAAGCATCTTTAAGATTCTGGGTATAATCTTTTGGAGTAGATGCCGTATAAACTGGAGCTGGTTCCTCGGAATAAACAACTTTATCTTGCGTATATTCTTTAGTAGTGGTAATTGTTTCTTCTACATCGTCAGGTTTAGCTAACGTCTTAGTTGGATTGGTAACTGTTACCGATTTATCCGCACTAATGATAGGAGCATCTGATTTATCAACTGTTGGTTGCAGTTTGAGAGTCCCCTGCCAGAATGAAATTAAGAATGCAGTGACATTTTCAGATCTTGATGCTAAAATTTGTTTTTTATATTCAACCTCGGTATAATCAAGGGTCACAAGATTTCCAGTTTTCTTCATACCAGGCCCAACTTTGGTTGCAAATTTTGCATCGGCGTTAGGAGAAAATGTATCAGTAAATCCGGAAATTAATTCTGAACCAAGTTGAAGATCAATTTTTGTTGTAAATTGTGGCGGCCTTATTGTGCTTGTTGCAGAATCATGAGATATTTTACTTGCTTCATCGACAGAGTTTAAGTTTGTAAAACTATCAGCAAAAATTCCACACTTAAATTGATCTAATCCAGTAGCAGCATCTTTAACAGTCATCGCTGCCATTTTGCTTTCAAGTGCAGAAAGAGATGTGAATTCTTCTACTCTTCTAATTCTTTCTTCAAGCGAAGCAATATCTTGCATTTGATATCTTTTGTGTGCAATCAAATCAACTTTTGCATTGACTACATTATGCAGATATCCAGGCATTCCAACAATAGCGACATCCAATGTTCCAGTTTTATTCAAAGGTGGTTCTGGTGTATCACTTGGAGTTCCTTTGACAATTTGAAAATTGCCATCTGGATTTAAGATGATTCGGTCAACCCTTGGCAAATAGTATGAGAATGATGCTGTAAGGTTTTCTCCTGGAGCCAAGGTATATTCTGAATATTGTCCAGGAGAAGTGAAAGTGCGAGAAGCAAATTCAAATGGCGATTTTGAAGAAAGAGTATATACAGGGACTCTTGGGCGTATATCAACAAAATCTGTTAGTCTTGTATTATTGTATTCTGGAATATTATATTTAAAATCTTTGTCGGAATAACTTGTTGCTGTAATAAACTCGCCAGTATCGGAAGAATCGATCGTATAATATTGGTAAATAATTTTTAATTTACCTTTTGGTTCTTCTGCATTTTTATTTTTTACGAGTCGAGAATAATCGTAGAAAGAATCCCTCTGACCATCATCAAATCCAAATTTATTTGAAACATTTTGATCAGACAAAGTTATTGATACAATGTTTGCATTTATACTTGAATCCTTTCCAACAATTATCTCTCCAACATCAAAAGTTGAAGCATTTAAATAAACATACTCTAACTTATCAGTATCAACACGATTCACCACAAGAGCCATTGCTCCGGATGATTTACCAAGGATGTGTTCTCCTATTACAAAATCTTGGTTGTTTGCAGTTGGCCCACTAAAAGAATTTAAAGTTAATCTTGGTAATTGTGGATCTGCAGTGCTTTGCGATTCAAATACTCCAAGAACTTTAACAACGTCTGGCACATTCAGACAGATTTCCTCGTCTTGAACTCTAACTCCATAAACCTGACTATAAGTCAATCCATCATTTAATGTTGTTGTTCCAATACCAGATGCAGTGTATTTTGAAAAATTTACAACTAAAGATCCAACGCTATTAAATTTTTTAATTTTTGAATTTGGTTTTAAATTTTTAACAGTTACAATAACATCAGCATTTCCACTCACTTTTGATAATCCATTAAATGTTAAAATTTTACCAGTTGCATCCAAAGTATACTGAGTTTCATTTAATGGTTCAATACTACCGTCAGTATATGCAATTACGAATCTATCTTCATCAAATGCATCAAAGATAATATCCGCATCAGTAATCGTGAGGGTAAGAGAATTTGCTGCAAATGATTGATTTTGGAAAATTCTTCTTTGTGTAATAGATGAATTTGTAACATAAAATGATTTTACATTATTTCTACTCAATTCAGTTAACAACGAGGAGTCTGGAGATCCTACTGATCCTCTTATAACTTTCAAATCATTGACAGAAATTTCAGATGTCGGCAATGAACCAACACAAACATTAGTGACGTTTGAAACTGCAGATACTGTAAAATTAGTTCCTCCAGCACTTACGGTTTCTACTTTATTAAATATGGCAAGCCCACCTAGACTTGGATTTCCATACTTAATGATGTCTCCACTGAAAAGAAAGTTCGAAAAGTTTGTTCCTAAACCAGCAGAAATTGTGCTAATGCCCCCAGACGCCGCTGTGATTTTGAATGTTGTGCTTGGAGCAGCAAGGTTTGATTGCTTACTCAGTAACATATCAGCATTAAATGTTGCAACTCCAACTTTCGTTGCATGAATTGATTTGATATTTGAGATATCAAAATCCGTAATAGTTTTGATCAATCTACCGTTTTCAATTCCATTGATGATAATTTGTTCATTTGGTATAAATTGCCCATAGACATTATAAAGTGTCATGGTATGAACACCACTTACACTATCCTTCAGATATGCGGCCGCTCCACTCTTTTTACCTTCAATATATGCAGGAGTAGATTGGGTTATTGTTGTTGTTAATCCAATCTTTGTAAAGGTTTGAAGATCAAATAATCTTAAATTGAGTTGACTTGAATCATCTACATAACCAACTGATGGAATAAAGTCGTAAATTCTTGCAAATCCAATTGTTGTTCCTGCCGCAACGCTTTTGTTGGTTCCAAGACGAGAATCCATTAAACTTACGAATGCAGTTGTTCCTAATCCAACAGAGGGAACTCCATAAACATTATTAACTAAGAATTGAGTTCCTGCATTAAAGGAAATTGCCTGGTTTTCTAAAGGTGCTAATGTCCTTGGTTTTTCAACATCAACAAACTGTTGATTTACAGATTCTACTTCATATCCATTTACATATGCTTTTCCAGAGCCAATTTCAAAGGTCATTAAATCGTCAGATGGAGTATTTCCATCAACAGTAATCTGGCCATCATAGTAAATACCAGTCGTATTTACTAATCTATCATTGAGAGTGTCTCTTGGATTGACTGTAAACGGTTTAACATAAAAATCGCCAGATTGATCGGCAGTTCTTCTTGCCAATTCATCACGAATTACATTATATTGAGTTTTTGTAATTTTAAATTGTGGAACTCCATCAAAAATTGAATATAATGTAACAAAATTTTCCAGATCAGTTTCGTTAATTGATCTTTTATCTAATTTTAGTTCTAATTGAAATCTATCAGAACCTGAAGCTGCGTAGTTAGAAAATCCTTGTGCATTATCATATAATGACTCATCTTCATCCGCAGTGACGATTCTTTCAATAATGGTAAACCCAACTTTAAAAGATGGTGTAATTCCATATTGATCAAGAATAATTCTTTGCTCTTGTGCCTTGGCAAAAATACCTCTTACAAAAAAAATGCCTTCTTTAATTGATATTGATGACCCAGAGGTTGATGCATTAGTAGCAATGGCATTGCAGATTCCTTGACCTTGAGGAATTGTAAATCCATTACCATATGATATTGTTTCTTCTGCAAGTAAAGTTTCTCCATCAAGAAAATTCTGAGAATTGAAATTAGATTCTCCATTAGAGATGTACTGCAAATATAAAGTATGAACTCCTCTTTCAGATTCTACACTATTCAGTGCATATCTAACAATTGCAACAATACCACTTGTTTGGCCTTTAATTTTCTTATCTACTAACTGATTAAAATATAAAGATATTGGAAGACCATTATATTCCGACTCTACTTGAATTGCTGGGAAAACGATATCATTTCCAATTTGACCATCTAAAACTGGAGACCCTTCTTTAAAGACGTGAGATCCGAATCTCTCAATTTGATTTTGAAGAATTGACTGTAATGTTGTTAATTCACGAGCCTGCAGAGGAACACCTGGTTTGAATAAAACCTTGTGGTAACCTTTGTCCTCATCAAAGTCATCAAAATAAGGAGAAACGTTGAAGTTAGTCTGTTGAGGCATGATTGTTTAGAATTGCAAAATTACTTTAATATCTTCTTTTTGATTTGCAGATCTTGTGATTGATGATCTGTTATCTACATAAATGATATTTCCAGAGTATTTTTTAACTTCTGGATTTCCAACGCCATTGGTCACTGACTGACCAAAGTAATATGTCCTACTATTTATTACTGTACTGATACCCGTATATGTTGAGTGTATTTGTAAAGTAACACTACCTCCAACAATATTTAAATTACCTCCAGTGCCCGGACTGGAAGTAAACTCATGCAATTCAAATCCATAAGTTGGAGATGTATTTTGTGTGCCATCACTATTAAATCCAACAAGACTTTTATCTTGCCAATACTTCAATATTCCTGTTGTTTGATCATATGAAACCACTCTTCCCACAGCTGTGGATCCAACACCTACAGTTTGAATAATTCTGATATCATCAGTGAATGTTGCAGTGCTATAACCAGCACCAACCAATTTCAATGCATATACTGCGCTTGCTTTTGATTCTGTTAATATCATTGATGAATTATAAATCTGTGGATTTTCCACAATCCCAATTCTTGCAATTTGATTTCCAGTAATAAAATCGGGGTTTAAATCATCATTTTCAATTCTAGAGTATATTAAGACATTAAATGCACCTAACTCACGATAAATATCTGCTCCATGACCTCCTTTAGGCGGAACTATAACATCAAAAGTTGGTGCAGTTGTTCCTGTTGGCACACCACCACCAAGTAAATCTACAGTTCCGTAAGTATAATTAGATCCACCTTTAGATATTGTAATTGATTCTACTTTAGAATCGTTGTTTATTACAATTGTAGCTTCAGCACCGTTACCATCACCTTTAATCGGAACATTTGTATAAGTTTGATTTCCATCTCCTAATCCAACTCCTCTGTTTGTGATAGTAACAATTTTAAGTTGGCCACTGGATGATGCATTGTTTCTGACTGCAGCATCATCCGTACCAGTTTCCCAATCAGAGGGAACTGGCATAAAATTGACAGAATCAAACTTTACAATATCAGCAGGATTGATAGAATAAAGATATTTCCAAATATATCCATCGCCACTTGTTCCGGCAGATCTAGGTTCTAAATCTGTAAAATTAGGTTCATCCAATGATGGTCTACCATCTGGATAATCTGGACTGATTCCATTATGAAGGCAAATATAAACCTTATAATATTGATTTACCACATAATAATTTGATGCGTATAAACTGGACGATTGTGATGGTTTTGATCTATTAGTTCTACTAATATCATGACGATACATGTCATAAGTAGCTCCAGATGTCCAAGTGTTTTTTCTAACAACTCTTTTTACATCTTGTGCTTGAATTTTTTTCAAAGCAATCATCGTATCCCAATAATCATTTTCTTCACTAAAATTATCTTTGGGAGCTGGAGGAGTTACATTCCAGGTAGAACTATAATTAGTTGCATTGGGAAGACCGACAAAAGCATAATATGAATTTGTAGTAGAAGTTGCTGCAGAGACAAAGCTCTTAGCATTTAAAATTCTTAATTGATCAGTTATAATAGCAGACATTTTGTCGTTTTTTTATCTATTTATGTGGAGTAATTTCGATATTTAAGTGGATTATATCTTTGGACAATTGGAGACGTAGAAATTCCAGCCAAACCATTATTGTAAGCAGTAAATGCCTTTGGATTCAATCTGGTTCCTCCAGAAATTCTGCCCCAACTATATTCACCGTAGAAACTACTAAATCCAAATCCACTTATGCCATTTGTGCTTGCAACACTCACAACAACTCTAGTCACATAAGTGAGAGCAATACCAGCAGCACTAGTTTGTGCTATTGAGACTTGGGCAACTTTGTAAATATTATCTATGAATGAAGTTCCAATTCCAACGATACCACTATTACTAGAAGCAAGCGAAGTTACTCCATTTCCAACATTTGAATTAAATACGGTGAAATAATCACCAGTTTGAATACCACTAATCCCAGTTGTGGCAACTCCTACACTATTGATTCCAATGTTTCTTAAGAATGAATTTTGTGGAATAAACAAATCAAATACGAGTCCAGTGGTTGCTATTCCTACAATTGATGTTGTTGCGATGCCAGTAATAATACCAAAATCCCCATCATAGGTTACGTTACTTATTACTTCATATGTTAGATTTGGACTTTCTATCAGCACCACTGGTGGGTTTGTGGAGGTATATCCACTTCCAGGAGATGTTACACTAATTGTTGAAACAGCACCTCCACTAATTGTCGATGAACTTTGTGCTCTATAAGTTGTTCCAAGACCAACTGGGGTTGCAATTGTAACAACTGGATTTGTTGTGTATCCCTTTCCACCACTACTTAAAACAATTGATTGAATTGTTCCTGCCGCAGAAACGATTGCAGTTGCTGCAGCTGCAATCAAAGTATCTTGAGAAATGATAGAAATTTTTCTTGGGTTCAAATCAATTGCAGGATATTCTGAGTTATTATTGAAGAAGGTTTTTACATTTTCAACCCAAATGGTTGTGCTTGCAATTCCAACACTTTGAATGATATTTGTAGATGGATGAATAAGAGGTTCGTGAGAAATTCTATCTTTGGTTACATAACTTCCATCAATAACTACATCATTTCTCTGTTTACACCAAATCACTGGTCTAATTATGGTTGGATCTGTCGTAAGACCGGGACCATTATAGACATTGGTAAGAACTTCATCTATTGAGAGAACTTCCTTGACCAATCTTTCATTTTGCGATTCTTCAAAAGAAGAATCATATATTTGAAGAGTGTCACCAGACTTAACAGTTTCTAGAATATCAATACTTTGAGTATCAATATCACCATTTCCTTTGTAGAATAGAATCTTAGAAGTATCTCCCGGTTTTGGAGCTTCTGTAAATTGAACCAAACTTCCACTATTAAAGATATAACCATCTCCAGGAACTTGTAAGATATCATTTATAAAGATAAGTAAGTTTGCCTGTACGTCGATGAGAGATCCGGCTTTTGCTCTAACGGAAAATCTTACAGTATCAATTTCTAACGGAAAAACTTTTCTGACGCCATCAAATAATAAATCTAGTGGATCAAGGACTTGCAAATCTCCAACAGACCATCCAGAAAATTTATCGGAGAAAGTATCATCTACAGTAATTTTAAATTCACTAAAAGATAAAGAAGTATCTGTTGGAATTCCAGTAGTTCCTCCAATCGCTACAGTTAGAATTTCGCCAACTTTGTATGAATATCCATAGTTTTTAATTTCAAAAGATATTATGCTTGATCCTTGACCAACCACAATATCAACAATGGCTTCGGTTCCAACACCAGCTGAAGAACTTGAACTATAAATTAAAGGAATATTACTATATGACAGTGGATCATCAAAAATTACTAGTGGTGGATTTGTAGAGGTATATCCAGTACCAGGATTTGTAATTGCAACACTCACGATATTTCCACCACTAATAGCAGCTGTTCCAATAAACTCAATGTTTGGCGTTCCCAAACTTGTTGTAGCAACACCAACATTTACAACAGTTTGAATTCCGGAACGATATCCAGATCCACTATTTCCAATACTAATTGCCGAAATAGCTCCTAATACAGATACAGTTGCCGTTCCACCGGCAGCCACTAAGGGTTGATAACCAAATCCTTCTGTAGATCCAATTGAAACAATTACTCCACCTCTAGGAAAAGGTGAGACATTTGGATCATCATTTAAGGCTACTCCAGTACCAACAAAAGAAATTGTACTAATCCCTACAGATTCAATTAAATCGTAATTGCCCTCAACGCTAACAAATGATCCAGATCTTGCTGGCAATTGGAAAATATTGTTTAGCAATACAATTGCCTTTGATGTGGAGAATCCAGAAATATTGTTCAAATTGTTTGTGAGAGTAAAATCATTTTCAACACTATTAAATTTAGTCGATACAGTCCCATCAAAAACATAATTGTTATAATATGGATCTAATGTTCCACCTGGTTCACCAGACTTCATGAACATTCTTCCGTTGAAAGTGGATGATACTTCAAGACCAATATAATCCTCTTCATCACCTCTCGCATTTGGATTTACAAAAGGAATTTGACCAAAAGGGGGAACAACAAAGTTAATTTGACTATCAATTATATTGTAATCGCCACCCAATCTACTAACTAAGCTTCCACTGTTGTGTGTTGAAATTCCAGAACCTACCCAACCTCTATTAACTGTAATTGAATTTGAAGTAAGAGATGATGAATTTACTAACATAATCTCATCATTTATCTTTATCAAAGATCCTGCAATAATGCTTGAAATTCCCGATAAAGTAACCGTAGTATCATAATAACCAAGAGAATTTGTTAATGATGCGGTAACTCCATTCCCAATTACTGGAGACATGATTTGATTATCAACTGTCACAAGAAGTTTAGAATTTTGATTTTTTGCAGTGAATTTATGAAAAGTTCCAATTCCAGCACTTTCAAGGGTCAATACTGTTGGAATTTGTTTTAATGCATCGGAAGCAGATGCTGCAACTCTTACATCTAATTCATTTAATTTTACAATATAAACTGTGTTTGGAAGTTTATCTGTTGTTCCTATTCCTGTAATTGTTGTCGTTGCGATACCCACAGCGTTTGCTGTGCTTGATGTAGATTCTGGATATGTGTATACAACTTCTTCACCAGTTACAAAATAATTTAATGGTATTCTAATTGTATTATCACTAACACTTACAATTCCCGCATTTGATGCATCAAAAGCTCTCTCAAAAATTAAATCGCCATCATGAGTCAAATCAAATTGTTTTTTGATATCATTTTCAGTTCCTTCATAAGATCCGAAAGAACTTACGATATTAGTATTACCCAAATCTAATTCATCATCCAATGCGATATTATGAATATGACCTATAGTTTGTCTAAACAGTCTAACCTGAACATTAATATTTGGATTTGGTGTATAATTTAAACTTGTAGTGGAAGCAGTCCCAGAAACACTGAATGTTCCTAAAGAGGAATCAGTACGAATAATACCAAACTCAGATAAACCTGGTGTTGTTCCATCTGTTATACAAACTAATTCAGAAACTTCATATTGATTATTCGTAGTGTCTTCAACACTTGCAAAATAATAAGCACCAACGTGCTCGACATTGAAGAAACTTGTTATTAAATTAGCAGTTGGAGTCGGTGATGAAGGTATTGAAACTATTTTTGAATCTAATATTGTATCTTTTAAAACTATTGTTCCAATTCCACTTGAAGAAGTATCACCAATCGAAACTCTAAGAGTAGTGACTGTATGTCCAACTCCCAAAGCCGAATTTGGAACAAAATCAATATTTACATTGGATCCAGAAATTGAAGGCACATAAGTTCCAAGACCAACAGATCCAAAAACAAGAGGTGAATCTGTTGCTAATGGGAAGTATTCCAACAAATTGACATCGGATCCATTATGAAGAACGGTTAATTCATTAAATTCATAATAAGAACCATCTGTTGCTCCAATTTGAACCAGTACTTTTGATGCTCTATAAGTAGATGCTATGCCAACAACCGTAGTAGCTGTAGATGTTCCTGCTGCTAGAGTCTTTGTTGATGCAGCAATGCTTACACAGTTTCCTAGTTGTGTCGTTCCAACTCCAATTGCAGTATCTTCAATATCAAATGAAATGAAAGTCAAATCATAATTATTAATTTTATATTTGAATGGATAGAATCTTAAATTTCCTTCTGTACCAGAAACACTGAAATCAAATGTTCCTAAGTCGTCTTGTGTATAAACTGCTCCATAGTGATTCAAATATCCAGTTTCATCATCGTGAATAAATCCAATTAGTCCAACCTGCCGTTCTGTATTATAAGATGTATCTAATGCAGAATAGAAATATTTTTTAGAACGAGTAGATGTTAATAGGAAAGTATCTACTGATGTAAAAGGATTGGCTCTTGGATTGCTGTTGAATAATTCGCTAATGTCATCAAGAATAACAACTCTGTTTCCAATTGATTCTATATAGTCTGATAAGATTCGACTTGAAAATGATATTTTATTTGACTTAATATTACTATCAATTTCAAAGTTACTTTCAGTTACCAAGTCAAAATCATAGTAACAATCCAAATCAATCTCATTTTGCAAATCTACTGTTGTGGAGACATCAGTATCATTTTGCGTTGTAGATAGTCCAACTTGATTTAATGTGGATTCAATAATTAAATCACCAAACTTTTTAAATCCTACAGTATGGACTAAACTATTTGTTGCCTCGTCCCAATCATCATAATCAACTTTAGATTTTAATGAATATGAGAAATATTGGTAATAATCATTATCGGAAATTTTTTGTAAACTGTCATTTAAGAATCCAACATTGTTTTGCCACGTTTTCTTGACAATTTCAGATTCTTTAACATCATAAATTCCTTCGTTTGTAATGATATCTACAATTTTTGCTTGAGATCCAGATAATGTTTTAATAATATCTCCAATTTCATATATGTTATTTGATGATATTCTTAGGATGTCATTTACAGGATCCCAACTTTCAACTGTCCCATTAGGAATGACACTTTCGTCTTTGAAGAAATTATTTTTTTCAAATTTAATATTAAAAATTGGAAAATGTGATTGTGAAATGATCCTTGCAAACGAAGAGTCTGCAGATTGCCATATTCCGGGAACTTTACCAATTGGCAAATGATCTGCAAGGCTATAAACCACAGTTGCACCAATACCACCAATGTTTGGAGTAGATGCTTTTACTGCAAATAAACTATAATCATAATTTTCAGAATTGTACCCGTATCCTGTAGAACCAACTCCAACGCTTACATTTTCAATTAAGAACTTAGATCCAACAGTAAATGGAAAATCTGAAAGATTGCTAAAACTTTTTGCTAATCCTACAGTTACTTCTTTTGTATTATTATTGTACGATATTGTACTTATGCCAGAACCATTTATATTATTAATTGGTATAATCGATGCAATGGAATCCGTGATTGATTTTGTATTTTCAATAATCGAAACAAAAGGATCGCCAAGATTGTAATTCAATTTGACATCTTCAATTAATTTGTTTGTCACTCCATCAATTAATATTAAATTGGGGGCAATTGTGTAATCCTTTCCAACTGAAGTTATTCCAATTGACTTTAATGTTGATGAATTTGAAATTTTTAATATATGGGCAAGGTTTGCTAATGGTCTTATTGATAGGTCAGAATAATAATCAAATCCAATGTCATCCAATTTTGTTTTTTTGGCAGTTCCAATATTAATTCCAGTCACATCTAAAATCGCATTAGTTCCCAGACCAGAATTGACTGAAACCACTTTTGGATATGACGAATAATTTACGCCATTAGTCTTTACGTTTATTTGATGTATAGAACCCAAAGCTGATAGAGATGTTGTATAATATTCAAATTGACCATCAGTAGATGAATAAGATGAATTTTCTGGAACATCTACGGAATTGAAAGTAAAACTCGTAGTATCAATTCCTACCGTAACTGTATATATACCATTATACAAACTATCAACTTTGGTAATTTTATTGTAATTTAAAGTTTCTTCATCGACAATAATTTCGGTTTTAGTCAAAGAATTATTTTCTAAATCAATCGGTTCCAATCGGTAGTATAAAACATTTGGAATATAATCATTAATCTTAATAGTTGTATGAGCATTTGCATCTACTCCGGGTTTTCCAGATTTGGAAATTTCAAAAGTTGAAGTATTTTTTGACGTTTTAAAAGGTTTTTTAAATTTAGAATCTTCATAAAAATTCAATTCAAATGCTGGGTAAGAATTTCCAGATTTTGTGAATGCTAAAGATGAATCGGACAAATCAAATTTGAATGATACATTTCTGATAGCTTTAAGTGGAGGATTTATTGGTAAAATTGTGCCAAGAGATGCTGAGGTTATATCTATAGTTTCTACAGGAACTGCCAAAGTTGCATCATAATATGAACTTGAAAGTTTAATTAAATTATCACTGATCACAACAACATAATAGATCGTTTCATTAGTCAATCCTCCACATGGAGATGATGAAGTATGAATTATTTTTTGTCCATTATAAAGTCTATGATTTATTAATTGAATAGTATTATTTGGAACATTTATATCTGATGCTGTAAATGAAACTGGATTTATAGCCATTCTTCTGTTGAAATTATTATATCTCACAAAAACCGTAGTCGCAATTCCTGGTTTTGCATTTAAAGTTATATTATCACCATTTGTTAACCCATGAGTTGTTGCAGTAGATACTGTTACAATATTTTGATTAACGGCCCCGATAAAAATACCATCATAATCAGTTTTAAAACTATGAGTATTTCCAACTCCTAATGCATGGAAATACACAGTATCTCCAGGAATTGTACCAAGACCGACAAAAACGCCTGTAGAACCAAGTCCAACTTTAACTGTAGAAATTCCTATGAGATCATTTGTTATTTTAGCTGCATATACAATAGAATTGTTTGTCAGTTGATAACTTGCAATTCCATTTGTAGATATTGAAATAGGAGTTCCGCCGTTTGAATTATAAATTAATCTTGTTCCAGTGTCAAGTTGATGATCCGGAATATAGATTGTTTTTGTTGGTATTGTAATTTGAGTTATTCCAACGCCAGGATTGCTAAAGAACAACGTCGATCCAATTCCAACACCTGCTGTGGTTCCTAAACCTACAGATTCCGCAGGATCAAAATATAATTCTTTATTTGCTTTTAAATCATAAGATGTTGAAATTCCAAAAGACATTTGAAATTTTCTAGTTCTCTCTGTGAGGGCAATTCCTGATGAGTACGAAGTAACTCCAGATATTTGATTAATATTTCTAAGAACTCGAATTCTGGATGACTTTTTATCAATATTAAGAACTTTTACTTTTTCATTGTTAATTTGATAAACATCGTTTTCTCTTATGTTAGGGAAATTCAAGTTTCCAGATACTGAAAAATAAGTTACAAGTCCAGTGTTAGTTGTGGATGCAATACTTGTAATAGCAATAAGAGTGTTGTTAGTTACTACAATTGGATTTGTTTTTTTATAATCATATTTTCCTGTAATAGTAACTACATCATTATTAACAAAATTATGCGGAAAACTTGAAAATCCAATAAAATTAAATCCTATATTGCTTGCAGAAAATTCAACATATGCAATAGAAGAACTGGCTGCACTAATTTGAGAAATGTTTTTGCCTCTGACCAAAGAAACATCAGCAGATAATCCTTGACCACCAGTTCCGGAGTTGTCAAATATAACTTTATCTCCAACCTTATAGTTTTCACCCCCAGTTTTAATACCAATCGAATTTATACTGCCAGCAGAAACTAAATTGATTGTCGAAACACTTTCTTTAATTTTATTTGGAAGTAGAAGATAATCGTAAAAACTTCTTAATTTTGTTAGGTTATATGGAGTAACATTTCTTAGCCACTTGGTATCATTAATATTAATTTTATCTTGATTTGAGGTTTTTTCAAAATTGAATTTAATTGGTTTTGAATAGTATGAATTTCCAATTACATATGGGAATTGTGGTTTGAAGTAATTTTTAAATGGGCCTTGATTTTGAATTGCTGTCGTATCTAACGTGCAGAAATATGCATAAACACCATTTGGATATTCTGGAGTAATACAAAATCTTCCATTATGTTCATCAAGATCGCCATTTTCGGTATATATATAATCTTCAATAAAAAATCCTAAAGGATATAAAGCAAGAGTTGGTCTGTTGCTTTTCAATATTAAGTCATATCCACTCCTTAGTGCTTTAACAGAACCTCCAGTTGCGGTAGAATATCCATATGGGCCATATATTGGGTTTCCATCATATGCCCATCCAATAATTGGCGAATGATCATTAGAAATAAGTTCTATGCCATTGAATATTTTTAAATCTTCATTATTTTTTTGGGAGACTACAGAACTTCTTAACTTTCTTGGTGCATATGCATGACTATATTGCAATCCAAAGTTTTCATAAAATGATTTAGATAAAAATCCATCATCATCGGTAATTTGATTTGCAAAAATTTCCCTTTCAACCAAATTAATTTGCCATGATTTAATCACAGCTTCAAATTTTGAATTTTTTCCTGGATTAGTAACAGATATTGTTGTATTATTTTCATATTCAGAACCACCATTGATAATACGAACTTCGATTAAAGATCCATTAGCAATCACTGGCGTTAGGATGGCACCAGCTCCACTATTACTTACTTGATTTATTGTTAGATTTGGAATAGAATTGTATCCATAACCAGAATTATTGACAACAACTTTAACTATTTGTCCATTGTAAATTACGGGTGTTACTTGAGCGTTAGACCCTTCAGAAATAGTAAATTGTGGTTGATTAAAATTGAGAATCTCTTGAGATCCAAATGAATTCCCACCATTTTCTATAAAAATGGAATCAATTTTTCCTCTAAAAATAGGTTGTATTTTTGCAGTAAAGTCTTGGCCTGCAAAAATTTCGACGCCAATAGTCCCCTCAACTGTTGCTGTAATTTGTGGATAATTGAAAATATGTGTACCACTTCCAGTGGAGGTTAAATTTACGTACTGTTTTGTCTTGAAATAAAAATCATCACTTCCAGTACCAAGGCCAACGTTTCCTGGAGAAATTATGGATAATTTAAAATTATCATCATCTACTTTTGTTACATAATATGATGTTTGACCTAATCCACCGATTACAGTTCCCGTGGTTGTATAAGATATAATTTCTCCCGTATTATATCCATGATTTTCAATATTAATACTATCAGATGCTGTATTAATTTTAACAGGAGTTGTAGTTGTTTTTTTGGTTTGATAGTTATATCCAGAATTTTCAATTGTTATAGATCCTATTTTTTTCTTTTTCTGAACAGACTTGAGTAAATGAGTTCCTACTCCATATCCTGTCAAATTAACCGTATTGATTCCAGCAGTAACTCCTTCAAGAGTATTATGAAGTTTAATTGTAGTAGCACTTTGCACAGAAACAAAATATTGAGCGTTTGTTGTTAAACCACCAACGGCACTACCACTTTGAGTATTATATATTACTTTTTCGCCATTTCTAAATTTATGGTGTGTTGAAAATCCAATAGTATCTGTTGTTAAATTAATCAATCCACTTTCAGCGGATGGTAATACAACTACTGAGTGATCAAATTGAATTAAATTAGGTTTTGCTAAAGCATTAACCCCATTTCCTCCTGTTATTTTAATAGTTGGAGTATCCAAATAATCAAAACCAGGATCTAAAATTTCAATTCTATCGAGTTGTCCAATTACCGAGCAATAAACTGATGCTCCAGAACCAACCTGATCCGTTACATTTAATATTGGCGGATTAATAATATCATAGTCAGTTCCTCCATCAAGAACATTAATTTTTTCTACTGGCCCAAAATAAACAACATCTTTTGATTTATAATTTAAAACTTCAACACCGTTAATAAAAACTCCAGTATTACCAGTGGTAGTACTTTCTTTTACTAATGCATTTTCTGGACTTGAAATTTTTCTTATAATTTTTTGTGGTTCTAAAGTTCTTGTTTCAAAATTTGTATATGTGTAATCACTTATAATAAATTTATTATTTGATACTGTCGTTGAACCGATACTTACAAATTTTCCAGCATTAATACTAGATAAACTAGTTGCAATTCTAATAGTAGTATCATTTACTTTTTTAACGTAATATATGCCTGTTGTAATTCCTAAAGTATTACTTGACCCCGATGGTTTATATACAATAGAATCTCCAGTGAATAATTTGTGATCACCAATTACCAGATCCATTCCACCGAAAAATCCTGAAAAAGTTATCGATTTATCAGAAACATTTAATGGTTGATTCAGATAAGTTGGAATTGATGGAGATGCAATATAAAAAGAATCATTCAAATCAGTATAAACATTTTGAACGTTTGATGTATAATTTGAAAGATCTGGATAATTTGTGGAGTTTACTTTTAATAAATTTTTTTTTAAAGTATAAATTTGAGATGTATTTAATTCTCCTTGCCCACGAACTTTAAACCTTTTGTTTGTATCATAAGAAAGTATAAATCCAGTTGACTTTACACCAGTTGATGAAATAAAAGTCACAGAATCCCCTAATGACAACGAATGGGAATCATATAATGTAACAAGATATGTAAAGTCTGTTACATCAAGCAGGAGTAAAGATTCAACATCGTATTTTACTGGTATATTAAAAAACCAATTATTTTCTTCTGGTTCTTTAGATTCGTATCCTAAATTCTTAATATAAACTCTATCTCCTTTTTCGTAAGGGCCAACTTGCTTTAAAACATTAAGATTGGATAAAACACCAGTAACTCTAAATTTAACCAGACCAGAAGGTGTTGTACCATAAGCAAAAACATTTGCTCGAATAGAACTATTAGAAGTTAAATCAGTAACAATACCTGAGCAACCGAAAAATTGTGTTAATGACTTTTCTGTATAAGTAACAACCTGAGCGTCTCCAACCACCAATTCTCCAAAATTTGGGAATCCTACTGTAGAATCTACCGTGAGAACATCTGCACCTGCTGATATTTCTTCAATAAGTTGAGTTTTTGGATGAATTGTAAAAGATCCCTCTATAACTCCAGGAGTTGTAATACCTTTACTATCTTCAACACTCAACATATAGTACTCTTTATTTCCTCTGATAATTTTTTCAACTTTTGAAATTGCGGCACTTGCCGAATTAATATAATCATTTTTATCCTGATAGATTGTCGTATTGACCAATTCCTCAATATTTCCAGATATTTTTTCAACGACTAAATTTCTATTAACTTCAAACTTAGAATCAGAAAGTTGAATGAGATAGTCTTTTGGCCTGATAATTTGAACATCTTCGCCATACAGTGCTTTGAATAAAATTTTGATCGAAGAATCTGTGCCCTTAGAGGAATAAAAATCTTTTGATTGTTTAATAAAAAGAGATTCATTTAATCCAGAGTAAAATTCTTTATCCTCAAATCCAGGAACAATTTGTTTTTTGACTTTTTTATAAAATTCTTTTAGGAAAAGAATACTTAAGTTTTTTACAATACTATTGTCCTCATGCTCTGCGGCTTGAGAAGTTGAAAACACTAATTTATCAGTAACTGTAGAGTCTTGATATGAACTGATGCCGCTAAATCCCCTTACACATCCAGTGAATGATGTTGATGTTTTGCCAGTGTATGTAATGATCTCAGAATCAATTTGAATCAGACCATAAGAATCTGGAAACCCTGCGGTGGTTTCTACATTAATAGTTGTAGAGGTGGTTGTAATTTCAGCAGAAAGAGATGTAGAATCGACTAAGTTAGTTAAGTTGTCAATTTTGACATAATTATCAATATTTTGAATAATGTCAGATGGGCCGCTTTGACTTTCAATTGCTGTATAGTATTGAGATAAAAACTCTTCTACTAGTGGATACTCTTCTCTAACGAACGAGGGAAGTTGTCCTTGAACGATTAAACTAACGTCGATTCTTGTTTCTGACATGTTTTTATAAAATTACGAGTGCTCCGTTTGCGTAACTTGATGTTACCGTATAAGTTGATCCTGATAAATTAGCACCTGATGAAATTTCATCAGATACAATATTTACAGAACTATTACTACTATCTATCTGCAAATATAAATCCTGCAATCCAATTACATCATTGGAGAAAGGAATTGCAGAAACTTTAATAATCGGGGCCCCAGATGTAGATTTTTCTGTGCTTATAATATTTACTGGATTTAATCTGAGTTCTCCTTTCACATAATCAATCGTTCCAGCCTTAGATACAACGATGGATGGTTGTGTTGGTGATAACAATTTAAAGAAAAATACCGATCCATTTTTACCCGTTGAATCTGGCAAATCTCCAAGATAGAGAGTATCTGCAAATCCAGATATATTAAACCCAGACGATTTAATATTATATCCACTCATACTCTTCAAATAGAATTGATTGCCAAAACATATTTCATATTCAGCAAATTGGTTCAATGCAACCTGAATATCTCTACGCATATTAATTTTTGTGATATTTGATGTTACAGAAATATCACTATCATCAATCAACTTTAAGAATTTACTGTATTTAAATCTTGCTCCATACTTATTCAATTCAGAAGATAATGAATAAGATTGAATATGTTCAAGTATTTTAGTTTTTAACGAATCTGCATTTTGATTTAAATTGCTGTTATAATAGACCTTCGTATCATATTCAACATACAGATACTTGAGATCAATAATTTCAGTTACAATTCCTGCGACTGTGTATTTCTTTAAATTATTTTTAATTTCTGCTTTGATTGATTGTGAGAGAAGTGAGCCGTTAATTGGTTTAATTGCAATAAAGACTTTCCCATACTTAGGTGGATTTAATTGCTCTCCGCCAAATGCGGAAACAGATTCGGCATCGGGATATAGTGTTGGAATGATTGATTCAAAATCAGATGCAGTTACAGCACGGTTTTGAGAAGAATAAATTCTTGTTGCATATTTCTTTATTGAATTTACGGATTCAATTTCAGAACCATTTTGTGCGGGAGAGTTTGTAGTGATGGTAGATATTCCAGTTACTACTGCGGCTCCATTGTTATCAACAATTGAACCATTATATCTAAAAGCAAAAACGCCATTCGCAGATTCACCGGTACTTACCACATAAGAAACTGCAAGATAATTTAAATTGTCAAGTTTCTTTCCAAATACATCATCTCCAAAAATAAGTTCATATCTTTGATCTTCAATTTCTTGAATGAAAAATACTTTTGAACTTGACGTTACATCAATTAAATTATTTGCAAGAAGAAAATTTCTTATAACCGAACTTGCTTGTGTATTTCTTACAAGAACACGAATTGTTGATGTATCAATATTTGGATTCGGCAAAATAAACTTTTGATTTGGATTATTTACATCTACCGTAAAGTTTTGAGTTAAATAAGTTCCCTCATAAACAATAATATTATTAAAAGATGCAATTTTATCAACAACAGGAACGGTAATGTCATCTGCAATTGCAAAGGTATAACTCTCTGCACCAAATGCCTGAGTTGTAGTGACAACAAGACCTTTTTTAAGAGTTAATGTAAGCGGATTAGTTCCGAAGTCAGTTGTATCAACAGTAAAAGAAATACTGGCCTTTGCAGATCTTCTTGATCTTGGAACATATCCAATTTGACGTGCTAATGAGACTACATTTTCTCTGAGTGTAGCACTATCAATGAATACCTCATTGCTAATCATATTAGCATTATATGAGGTGATGTAAGTATTATATGCTAAAACATCAATTAACATCGAAAGATTAGATCCTTCAAAATCATAATCAGTAAACTCCGAGTTAGATCTCAGATATTCCGTAATTGAAGTTTTGATTTGATCAAAATCTAAATTTGTAAAGTTAACTAATGCCATTTATCGAGTTTGTTGTAGTGCAAATGATAACTGTTGCGGCAATACATCAATCCCTACAATCTCATACTCAATTGTAACGTTAAATTCAAGAGTATCATAGTTTGGAGATACATTAACGTTTAATAAATTAATTCTTGGTTCATAAGTATCGATTACATTTTGAATTTCATCACGAACTACAGATGCAGTAAAGTCATCAATGTTATCAAAAAGAATACGATTGACTTTTGAACCAAGATTTTCGTTAAAAAAACGTTCGCCGGGAAGTGTAAGAACAAGATTTCTAATAGAACGGGCAATTGCGGTCTCATTTTTGATTGCCAGCAGGTCATAATTCAGGGGACTAATCTGAAATGACATGCTAAGATCTTTAAAGCCTTTACTTACCCGTTCTACAGGCATAAAAAAATAATAAATCTATCTTATTTATCAGGGTTTTTACATTCCATAGGTGGGTTCAGTGCCATATTCCCAGTCATCATAGTCTTCATGATTACGAATTTTCTCATGAATCTCTTTTTGATGATGAAAATCGTGTTTTTTGGGTGTCAGATCATCATGATTAATCTCACGAAGCATCTTTTTCTCTAAAATTTGATCTAGAACACCATAATCTGATGTTAAATTTGTTGTTCCCCACAGATCATACATGTAATTTTGATCTCGATCTACTGGTTTTCCCATTTTCTCTCCTGATTTTGGTAATCAGAACTTTTTACGGGGTTTCTATCCCGATTTCGTACATAAAATCGTCGGAAGTTTCTATTTTTCGAAGATTTTCAACAGAATATTCGGTTAAATCAATCTCATAACCTGGATTTTTTGTGATACGATTACGAATCCATGCATCATCATACCATAAAATCTTATTATTTGGATATGCATAGAAGTTTCCATTATCCATTTTGAAAAAATGAGCACATTTATGCTCTGGTGTCTCACTGAAATTAGTATTTAAAGTTGATTTTGACTCCCATGACCAATCAAGAGTGAACATATAAATTCCTTCATTCTTTTCTCCCTTATAATTGATCATTTCTGCACGTAATCCAGCAAGACGTGAACGAACTTGAACATCAACATATGGAGAAAAGCAATCCCACCACATACATTCTTCAAGTTTAGGAACAGGTGCATCAGGCTTCCAACAAAATGCATGAATTGGTCTTCGAGTCCAATTGACCCCATTCTCTAGAAACGTCTCAAAGAGGGGTACATGCTTCTCTAAGGATGCTACAGAATGCACATCACATAAAGTTACCTCTCCATGTCCTTTTTTATGATTGTAGAGAAATTCATTACGAATGTAACAAGTAAATGTCGGAAGATTGTGATTGAGATATGCCATAATGTTCAATAAAAAAGCAAGGATTGCTCCCTGCTCTATCTATATTAATTTCCTTGTCCGCGATACTTTTTTTTACGTCCATTACGAGATGTAGCCGAGAGTAACGTGCGAGAAGATTGGCCCTGACGAGTCTTCTTAGGCGGCCCTGGAGCCCAGAAGACTTTATTCATACTACCTTTTGCCATTTAGATTTCCTCCATTTCAATTAAAGTTGGATCAACTATCTCTCCATTATAATAAGAGATCGAGAGTTCGTCAAGAACCTCAGAACAATCTTCTGTAGTGAGGTTCATATAAATTTTACGTCCTTTATAAAGAATATTGTAAAGTTTGTCCATTAGATCACACGAGTCTTTTCATGACCCACACGAATCCGAGGATCGCACCAGATCTCAAAACCTGCTTCCTTTGCATCCAGACAGAAGGAGACATCTTCTCCACACATATCTTGAACCGCACCGGACTCAAAGACTTGCATCTTTGGAGCAAACCAAGGATACTCAAGATTCTCAAAGACTCCCTTTTTAATCATAACCCAACCAAATCCCGTGTAATCCACTGTGAAAGGCTTACGACGCTTTGAGATGCTCTCCACAGTTTCGTGATTCATCACACCACCATTGCGGCGGAAATCATCTTCTTCCAACCAGTGAGCTACTGAAGTCGTGTGACCATCTTCTGTTGCATACCAACCAGCGACAACTTCTTTGTCTTTACCTTCTTTATTCAGAGCTAAATCACAAAGTTGCCAGAACTTTTCTGTGTTGAATACAATGTCACTATCAATCCAGAGTTGATAATCATAAGTTAATTTACCATCCCAAGGAATTTGCTTAGGCCCACGAAGAACATTTGCGCCTAAACATTTGCATCGTGCAAAGTTAACCATTGATGAGTAATCCTGAGAGATCTGAATGGCCATTCCATTTTGAACCATATCAAAACAAAGTTGTACAAATGCTTTCAGAAAAGTAAATGAACAACCTCTTCCAGGAAGACAGAAGACAATTGTTTTTCCTTGCATTCTTTCTTTAATTGCATCATAGTCCCATTCCTCTTTTGAGACTGTTGGTGCATTTGCTTTTACTGTAAATCCTTTTGCCATAAGTTGAAATTTGCTTCAGTTCAATTTTATCAGACTATATATGCTTTGTCAATAAGATGCTTCCAGTTCCTTATTGACTAACAGTTCCTCATAAGATAGATCCTCAATCTTATAATTCGTATTGACAATCGCAATCATATTTTGAGCGGTTCTCCATGCAGGCAAAAAGTCTTGCTCCTTCAGAGAGTGTATCAAACATTTATCCCCTGCGTATATGTGATAAATTTTTTCCATAAAAAAATTTTGAGTTCCACTGTATATATGGAGTCTCTTTTTATTTTTTCTTTCCGCCTTTTTTGGGAATTGTTCTCTTGTCGGGCCTTGAGTACCCATTACTGTGAATCCATTTGACGCCCATTTTTTTCCTCCGGAATTTTTTTGTGTTTGTGATATATTTAGGTCGAATTGTCACCTCTGTAGGTTAGGGACTTATAGCTTTTTATAACCGCCCCCATCACGCGCCCCGCCGCCCATAACCGCATCGGCACCACAACTGCCGAATCACGAATAACTGCCGAATAAGAGCTGAGGTGCCTCACGCATAACCGCAGAGCACCTCAGTAGATTATAGCATCAGAACTCAATTACGTCAACAGTGGACTGCTCAGCTTCTTCGGTGGCGATGGCATCGAGAATGCTCAGAATTTCATTGCCATTGTTACCTTGTGCGAGCAGGGAAAGTGCAATCGAACGGGTCATGATAAAGTGTTAGAAACGGTGTATTGAGTGAGTGTCTATAAGGGCGCATCTCATTCCCTCTGATCCTTATACTCTTACCACTCTACATCAAGTTCCTCCACATAAGCCTCAACAGTCTCATCACCATCGAGTTGGAATAACTTACGCCAATCAATCTGTCGGGCATTAAAGTCATTATACACGGAAAGATCCAGTGTCACACGCACATTCTTTTTCTGAGCTTGAAGATAAGAAACTGACATGGCTTTGGGGGCAGAGGACTTAACTGTGGCCAGTATAAGATGCAGAAGGGAAATTGTCAAGACCTGTAGAGTATTTATCAGCGGTTGTGATATTTGGCGGGGTCTCTGTGCGGTTATGGTGATACTGGGGGGGCCTTGACATTTTCGCGGTTGTGTGATAGAGTGCGGGCTAAGATCCTATAATCGATGAGGTTTTTAAGACCATAAAAAGCACCACACATTCTCAATAATGCCCCTAATTGCTTCTCAATAACAACACTTATTGAGAATACATCAAACTACTCAGCTTAATTAAAAAAAGGCTTTTTCATTTATTTTTAACCATTTTACGCTGAATATCACGCTCAATTTGATTCAATGCATGACGACAAGAGGGTGTAGCACTAGTGAAAATCTTCAGACCTGAGGGATGTGCCCAGACCAAATGTTTCGAGGTCCGCTGTAACTGAAACTGGTATGATTCCATCAGGACAGTGAGTTCCTTCTTAAACGTTTTGCTGCTCATTGTTCTACCTGAGTGGTGATAGCCTGAAGATCAGAGAGTGCTAAACTGATTGCTGCTTTGGCATAACCGAGACGCTCAAACTCATTCTCTTTGGATGATACAAACTCTAGAGCATTGGTAAGAGTGGAGATCGCAAGATCAATCTTATGAGATGTAAAGTCAGTCATTTACTGTGGATTGAATAGTGTTACCAATGAGATGAAACAATTCTCCTGTGTTATACCTTAAGGATGGGGAGAGCATAAAGAACAGAAGAAGAATAATGGGAAGGATTTGTTTCTTCATGCGAGGTAAGATTTGCTACCACAGGAAAGATAAAACTCAACCATGCGTTCGGCTTCATCCAGAGTGCGAAAGAATTGTGATCTCCACTCTTGGTGATTGTAAGGAGTTTGGTAGCGAACTTCGTAGCGAATCATGATGGTGAAAGTGTAGTGAAAAAAGGAGAAAGATTCAGTCGCAAGGTGTGGTCTGATGATTCACTTCCATCTCATCAAACAACAGGTGGATCTTATAACGAATCGCATACACATCTGCAGAGTTGAAATCATCATCATCCAGAGCATT
>Ga0194119_10002235_pt1 | contig 33351 bp, 43 predicted proteins | sample TA2MahC100mmetaG_FD_148620 | JGI IMG/M metagenome (GOLD analysis project Ga0194119, IMG submission 148620) | Freshwater microbial communities from Lake Tanganyika, Tanzania - TA2015018 Mahale Deep Cast 100m | ecosystem: Environmental > Aquatic > Freshwater > Lake | place: Tanzania: Lake...
GCTGGCGAATGCACTCCTCAACGATCAGATATTCCGTTGAATGGTCTGATCGCTCCCCCAACCCAAACCACCAACGAGGAGAACACCAATGCGTGAGAACACCATCACCGTGATTTTTGACGACGCCAACCACCGACAGATGGAATGGCAACCGAACCTGACCGAGCATGAGTTTCCATTGTGGTGGCAGAGTCTCACCGACACCGATTTCATTCGGTACTACTTCAACCCATTCGCCCTGCCTGGCACGGTGAAGGTGATGAAGAGGCGTCAAGAGATGAAGCCGTACTACTACTGCTACTTCGATGAGATGCAGAACTCATACATCAGCGTGGGCCAGCGGACGATCCCGTATCGATACGGCGATCTGAACTGGAAGAGGCACTGGCCCGCGTAACACAGACTCCGTGCCATGGGATGCAAAGACCCGACAGGTTTTATCGCCTGTCGGGTCTTTTTTTGCGCGTGATAGTATCATTATAGAAATATGCGATTTTATGAAATATGCGATTTTAGGAAATATGCGATTTTAGGAAATATGCGATTTTGGAAATATGCAAAATCAGAATCCAACAAATCTGGCAACGATGATACCGACGCAAAATGAAATAAGCGAAATGAGAATCTTCTGAATCTTTAGATCATTTTTCATGTTGGTCTTTGTCCAGATCTACCTCTGCCGCCTCTTCCCGTCAATCTACGACCAATGCTAACTTCGTTTAACTGATTATTCAACCTTGCTTTGAAATGTTCTTTCATGTCCATGTTTAGTTTTCCTTTTTTCTCTAACTTAAATGCTGCATCTTGAAGTTTTAGTTCTTCTTCTCTTGCCTTATTTATGCTGTCGTATCTCTCTCTTTCGGCAGGAGACATTGGGTTTCTTGATCGTAGGGCATCGGCGATTTGTGTCATAAACTCATCGTCTGCCTCGGTCGTAGTGCCTTTTATTACTTTATTTAGATCGTTTGGTTCCATGAGAATATCTATAAAAGAATAATAAAATAGCAATTTTGCACCGGCACACTCCCTATGGTATAATCTACATATCAAGGAGGTGCTATATGACCAAAGAGCAAGAACTCGTAAAGCATATCAGGAATCATCTCAAGGAACACGGGTTCCGTCTTATCCTCGGGAGAGGTAAGAAAGTAAATGTGGGCGATGCACGGTGCGAAGGATACTTCTCCGTGGGCGACACCAAGAAAGAAAGACAGATAAGAGTGGCAAGAGAAGGGGAGACATGGCTGTATGTCCTTGCCCACGAATATTGCCATTTCCTGCAATGGCTAGAAACACCGCAGAGAACTCTCGACTCACAAGACAATGCACAACATGTTGTTCATTGTGTCTCTGTTGGACAAGTGGATCCAAAGTGGAAGCAGTCATATATTGCCTGGGCATTCCGCGTTGTTGCAGAGAACGAAAGAGATTGCGAACGCCGAACGGTCAAACTTCTTGAAGAATGGAACATTCCTTTCAACAAGGATATGTACATCAAGAAGGCAAACATATATGTGTATCTTCACCATATGTGGAAAGAATATCACTTTCTGAAGACCAGATTCAATGTCTATAAGTCAAATAAGATTTTGGACGTTGTGTCAAACAACTTCAAAGCAAAGAGTCACATCGTAGTGCCAAAGGCAGTGCGTCGAGAACTCGACCGAGCATTTGCTTAAAACTCTATGTACTTACTCGGTGGTGGTGGAAATCTACTCACTATGTTTGCGGGAGTTGAGTCTATTCCTCGGTCGTGTAGGTCTGAAATGACTCCAAATCCTTCTGCCGTTCCGGCAATGTGATCTTTAAAGTTACGATCTAGGTCTGCTGCCATTCTTATTCTGTGAGGTATAGTTACATTTCGTAAATTTTCATTTTCATGATTTCCGGTAATTATCCTACTTTGTGCTTTAGTTACGGCGGTTGCAATGTGGTGTGGGTGCTCTGATTCGGGAGTAACACCCACTCTAGCAAGTTTGCCTAATAACACTTCGGTGTGTATCCTTCCCATTGCGGTGTCTGATTCACTTCCGGGTTTTGGATCTCTACCAAATAAGTCCAATGCTGGACTTCCAGTTTTCATTTCTTGTAAATGTTGCTTGAATGATTTCATGGTATTATTTATATACATAATGTTATGGACAAAAGAATTAATAGAATTAAATCAACCAAATCCATTTTTCAAAAATTGAAAGAAAGCACTGCCGTAAGCAGTCCGTGGTATCCGAACAAAAGATTGGTGCCTGGTCAGAGCACCGCTCCAACTGCACAAACACTAGACAGAACCCCAGATGAAGCAAGAAGCGATAGTGGAGAGAGAGCATTAGAGATTTCAAGATACGAAAGGATAAATACAAATCCGATTCCAGACGCTTCGCGCGTGGGGTTTGGTGATACCACTGATGTTTTAGCAAAAGCAGCAGAGGGTGATAAAGAAACCATAGAAAGAGAATTATCAAAACAACCAAAAGCATCGTTCATACCAAAAAGTGGAACAGAATTAAAACAACAAATTGGAGACGTTGCTAGAGGAATAGGGCAAACTGCAAAAGGACTAGGTAAATTTGCAGCATACTATTCACTTGCAAATAGAGGTCAGTTTAATATAGATCAAAGGGCAATGAGAGCTTCAAATAGATTGAAATACGGGTCAGCATCAGCTTCTATTATTTCTAAAGCGAGCTTAGCTCGCGGTGGACCATCTGTATCTGCATATTTAGCTAGATCTGGTGAAGGTCTTGGTACTGTGCAAGTATTCAATCCAACAACAGGAAAATTAGAAACTAAAAAACAAGAGGAAACACTGGTTGGAGATAATGCAAGATCCTTGAGAACTATGTTACAGCAAAGTCATGATGCAGGACCGTATGGTAGAGATGCTGCTAGTGACAGAGGTAATGCAGTTACTAATTTACTTTTTGGTAAAGGTCAATCGTCTAGAGAAGGAGAAACTAATACTGCTAGTTCCACTCGCGGTGATCCAGATAAAGGTCCAGACTATTCTATTTTCGGGAGGGGATATTATGGTAGAAAAGATGCAAAATCATGGCAAAAACTTGCAAGACAACAGCCAGGTGTAGGGACTGCATTTCCTGAAACAAAGGCAGGAATAGATCCATTTACAACAAGTGCAACACAAGCAGATCGAATACGATATGGAGCAATAGAAACTGCATCACACCAAAGTAATGCCATCTCTGATGCAAAACGTAGATTGGATTATCTCAAATTCAACAGAGATAGACAAAATGTATTAAATATTGCAACTTCAGCAGCTGCTCGCGCGCCACGGTTCGGCGGCCGATACACCCGCAGCGGGAACTACTTCCCTATGCCATCTAGGTAAAATTATGCACGCAGATATTCCAGATGACATTCTACAACGATATATGCAAGAGGGTGCTGACTTTGGTTTCAGCGCCGTTGATAATGGCGAACTGAGTAGTATTCTAAGCCCAGTTCAAGATAGCCCAGAGATAAATGCAATCAAGGAAAAGTTAGATCTCATACTTGAGATGAACTCAACTTGTGAAGGTGCTTTGGCAGTAAAAGCACAGTACGATCAACTGTTGAAGGCTAGACTTCTTGAAATAGAAAAAAATATAGTCCCTCTTTTACTCAACTTGAAGAAGAATAAAGAGAAGGACTATATTTATTGGCCTGGCGCCCAAAGACAGGCGCAATGCGACTTACAAGTTCAGAAGATTCTGAATCTTACTCGAAATAACCTTTAATCTTATTTCCAATCTTTTCAATAAGACCGTCAATAAAGGATTTTAGTTCTTTCTTTTTCTCAACGACTGGAACTTCGATTTCGCATCTGTCTTGTCCGACAAGAAGGTTGGCATTCTTTGGATCGATTGCTCTTGCAACCCCCTTCATGATTTCAATTTCTGATAGCAGCATTTCCTGACACTTCCCAGTATATGCCTTTGCGAAATATAACTGTACTTTCTTACCCTTCTTCATATTCTTCCTCGTTTCTTCATACATGTATGTATAAATAATATTATACAACTTAATAAGGAGAATCCTATGAAAGATTTTAACTCTCTGATCGGCAAGATTTTTGAAGAAAAAGGGAAACATGCAGACAGGATTCGGAAAAAAGCAAAATTCAAGAAGGTAGACTCCAAAAAACAAACCAGAAGTGGTAGACCTATCAATCGTTGTCGGTGCGAAAGGTGTCAAAACGGTCGTCAATGCTCTATGAATAAGAAGATGGACGAGTCTTCTGAGGATTCTATATATGAATACCTATACGAATATATTTTAAGAAAGGGAAGCGAATACCAGATTGTCAGCAAGAAGGGAAAACCTCTTGGCAAGTTTAAGAGTAAAAAGAAAGCAGTCAAGAGACTTCGGCAGATAGAATGGTTTAAGCATCACAAGAAATGAGCTGGTCAAAGAAATACAAAAAATCAATAGATTGCGACAACCCAAAGGGATTCTCCCAAAAGGCACATTGTCAAGGTCGTAAGAAACGAAAACTCAAAGAGTTCAAAGAGTATATCAATGAACAGGTAGAGTTAGAGAACAAAGTTTCAGACTTTGTTGACTTTGCCACTAACTACCTTGGACTCAGTAGAAGACCAGATGTAACTCTTTTGACTACTAGAGAACCAAACATGACAACTGCATATTATAACATCAAAGATGGCAATATGAAAATATACTCAAAGGGTAGAGCCTGCTTTGATATTTGCAGAAGCATTGCACATGAAATGGTACACCAAAAGCAACACGAAGAAATAGAAAACCCAGACGATCTTGATGGTTCAACTGGATCACCACACGAAGATGAAGCGAATGCGGTAGCAGGAAGAATGATTAGAACATATGGAGAACAGGTGCCTGGATTCTATGAATGATATAAAGCAACAACTTCTAACAGAAATCAAACAGAGATTCGATGGCATTATCGGAAAGGATATACCATTAAAAAGTAAAAAATCTCCACTGAAGGGTAAAACAATAGAAGATATGAAAGTAAATGCAGACAAAGGTAAACACAGGGGAAAAATTAGTTCCGCAGAGTTACCAACAACTTATAGATTTAAACCAACAGCCTTTGATAAAAAGACAGAAAAATATTCAGCAAACAAAGAGGCCGGTTCCCATCAATACACAATAAAAACAGACAAAGAAAATGTAGTGATGGACATTAAACATGGAATGTCTCAAAAATCTAAAATGAAAAAAGGATCATTGACAAGTAGTAAAGTAGAGATTAATCTGGGAGACAAACCAGCATCACTGGAAATACTTAATAGTGTGATACCTTCCATGAGACACCACATAAAGGCATTATCTCCAGACACTATAAACTTTAAAGTAAAAGGAAACAGAGCATTTTTTAGAAAATTAGTAGATGAAATATCAAAGGGTTACAGAGTTTCATCATCTGAGGGTGTAGATGGAATGCATTCATATACCCTCCAAAGTAAAAAAATAACACCAAGAATTCAATCTTTAATAAATAGTCTTACTAAGAAATGAGGAAAAATGGAAATACCAGACATTTGCAAACAACATGCTCAAAGCATAATCGACAAGGCCCAAGAACAACATAGACAAAAGATGATGGATCTTCATGATTATCATACTAATAGATTTGAAACACTAAAGTCAAGAGCAACCGAGAAAATACAAAAAGCAAAAGATAGAATACAAAGATTTAAAGACTCTCAGAAAATATACGATAAACATCATTCTGCCCTAATAAACATGGTAGGTCGAATGGTTAAAAATAGAGAAAAAATGCAGGACAAAACATTAGATGCCAGAGCAAGAGGTGCTGCAAAAGGTCGTATGTCAAGAGTATTAGGAGATTTACAAGATTTTCATGCAGGAACAATGCAAACAGGACAAGAGTATCGTGAATCTGGTCGTCCGAGAGGAAATGAACAAAGAGCAATAATGACAGGGCCTGGCAGAACTTTGCTAAATCTTAGAAGGTCTTTAGGTCTATCTCCAGAGTCAAACCCAGGTTACGATGAAACTAAAGAATACGGAAAATACATTAGATAAAGGATAAAAACATGGCACAACTACCAAATAAAATAGGATCGGGCGGAAATGCAGCAGATCGAGCAAGGGAGCAGCTGATGCAATCAAGAACTAGTGGACAACCAAGACTTACTCCTCCCGGACAAAACAACGATGCAATGATCAGAGCAAGACAAAAAAGTTCTGAATATAAACAAAGCGGTAGAGGGGACTTTACTGTTCCAGCAGAAAATAACGCAGCAGCGAAAGCAAGAAATAAAACAATGGAAGATAAACAAAGAAGAATGATGGGAGGCTAAATTGCCAAATTATGGATTTATTTGTGAAAAGTGTGGAACTGGATTTGATTGTCTATTGAGCATAGCAAATAGAGATAATCCTTTAAATGAACCATGTCCACACTGTTTAGCTGAGGGCAAAATAGTTAAAGATTTCAATGGGATACGTTGTGCGTTATCTTCAGACTCCACATTAACACCAGATAAAGCGACAGGCGGTGCTTGGTCTGAACTTATGAGTAAAATGAAATCTGGACTTTCTCCAAGATATCATAAAAAGTTAGATCAAGCAACAAACAGAACAGGAAGAAGATGGAAAGGTTAAGTTTCAAACAATTTATATCAAATAACTTATTTGAAGCAAAGGGATGGTTTGGTAATTTTGGAACTGTCAGTGCTCTTACTGCTGCTTTAATTGGTTCTGGTAGAACCCCTGGATCAACAGTCAAAGAAAGAGAAAAGATTAATATAATTTATTCAGAAGCATTACCTCACAAGAAAATGAAGTATAATTTTGAAGATAATTATGCAGATACAATTCAAAGCCTTAGACAACAGAGAGTTATACCCCCAAGTAGAGATGTTCAAGGATTGGTTGACAAGAATAGGGAATCTGCTTCTATTCCATTTTCTGTAAAAATAGGAAATGCAAGAAGAAGATTAGAAGAAGCAAGAAAATCAAGATTTAGAAATCCTTTATACGTCTTTGATTTTGATGATACAATTGCAAAAAGTAATGATTCACGAGTTAAAGTAATTGATAATAGAACTGGATCATGGAAACATATTTCTTCATCAGGATTTGCTACATATGAACCAGAGCCACATGAAAGAATGGATTTTTCTGAATTTAACAGGGTGACAAACCCACAACGCATAAAACCAATTCATAAAATTCTGAGAAATATGAAAAGAGCAGGAAGAAATTTTATGGTTTTAACTGCGAGGAGTAAAGAAGCAGAACCTGCAATAATAGATTATCTAAAACAACAAGGATTACATCACGATGGTGTTAAAGTTGTTGGACTTGGAACATCAGAATCAAAAGCAAAAGCCGATTACTTAAGAGAAATACTGAGACAAAATGATCATGATCATTTAATGTTTGTAGATGATGCTGGATCGAATGTTGAGCATGTTTCAGGATTGTCAAGAGAATTTCCCAATATAAATATCAGAGCAAGAAAAATTAACTACGGAGATCACTAAAATGAACAAAAAAGAAAAAAAAATAGCAACACGTGTTGCTAATATATTAAGGGGAGAAAGAAGACAAACTAGGTTGTCTACGGAAAATAGACCACAGACTGATTCGACTTCATCATCTGGCCAATCATCTGGTCTTGAACAAATGACTTGGTTAGGACAAAATGCACTTGGTTCAATTAGAACAGGACCAACTAAAACGATATCAGTTAGAGAACCACACAAACAAATTGCAGAAAACGAAGATCTTTCAAATAAATTAAATGTTATTTTATCAAATGAACCAAAACCAGAACCAAAAAAAGAAACAGTAATTGACAGACTGATGAAAGAGTTCTATAATATATCAAGAAAACAGTAATGATCGTAGTTGGTAATTTTCATCATGTAAAAACCGATCTTGAACTTCCAAATTTAGAAAGACTTGAAGTTGCGGGGGAAAGATTCTACCAAACACCAGATGGTAGAGTATATCCTTCTGTTACCACGGTTACTGGGTTTGAAAAGCGATCATTCTTTGCCGAGTGGCGAAGAAACAATCCAACAGAATCAAAAAGAGTATGCTCACGCGGAACTAGTCTTCACTCTGTTGTGGAGAAATATCTTCTTAACGAGAGAGTAGATCTGTCTGAATTAAGAGATATAGAACGAGATCTATTTCATACTATAAAACCAGAAGTGGATAAAATAACTAACATTTATTGCCTTGAATCTCCTCTTTACAGCAAAACACTTCAACTTGCTGGTAGAGTAGATTGTATTGCTATACATGAAGGAAAACTAGCAGTAATAGACTTTAAAGGTAGTACCAGAAACAAGAAAAGAAATGAGATCGAGAATTATTTCTTACAGGCTAGTGCATACTCCATGATGTTTCAAGAAATGACAGGAATAAAAGTACCCGACATCAAGATATTATTGGCATCTGAAGAAGGAATCTGTCAAGTTTTTGAAGACAAAGTTATAAATAATGTTGGAAGATTAAAAGAAGCCATAGACACATACTTTGATTATATTAGAAATATGAGGAATAAAAATGAAGCGACTACGACTTGAGGAAGTGAATAGAAGAAATTCTCTTACATGGACTGCATGTAATGATGATTCTAGATCAAACATTTGGAGAAAACTATTCATAGATTCCCACGGTGGTAAGTTCGTGAAAGAGGGTAGGTATTGGAAGTGGGAAGAAAACAAAAAACAAGAAATACCAAGAAAGTCTTGGGTCTTTTCCAAAGACAACAAAGAGATCAAAATATCTCACTTTACTGAATACTGTAAGGAAAACGATTTAAATAGATCTGCTATGTACGAAGTTATAAGTGGGAAAAGAAAACAATACAAAGGGTACACATTTGTGGCAGAAGAACTATACGGAATCAAAATAATTCGTTTAGATTCCGATATAAAAGACGAACCTATACAAGAAGTCTAATTATAGTCACATTTGTGCCAACCAGAGGGTCGCCCTCTGGTTTTTTTATCCGTATAAATACAGTACAGGAACTAATTTATGGCAAAAAGCATAGTTGTAACTTTTGGTAGATTTAACCCACCCACTGCGGGACATCATCTATTGGCACAAGAAGTAATGCGGCAAGCAGGGGAAATGGGAGCAGATCATATGATCTTTGGCAGCATGAGTGCCGATCCTAAAAAGAATCCGCTTACTCCAGAACAAAAAGCGAAGCACATGGGAAGAGTTCTAGGAACCCCTAGAGTTCATGTTGGTGAGGGTGCTAAAAATCCATTTGAGATGCTTCATCATCTAAGTCAACAAGGTTACGATAGAGTTCACATGGTTCTTGGTTCAGACAGATCAGATGAAGGCATATTTAAAAAGATGCAAGAGTATGTTGCAGCTGGTGAATTGCCAGGTGTTGGTAAACTCGGAATAAAGAAACTTACAGGTTCAACTGCCGGTGAAGCAAGAAGTGACGATGCCAAAGGTCTAGCTGGTGTTTCTGGTACAAAGCAAAGAGCATTTGTTTCTGCTGGAGACTTTGCCGGATTCAGAAGAGGTCTTCCTGCACATGTTTCGGAAGAACACGCCAGAGAACTTTTTAGTGATGTTGCCTCTGGTATGAAAGAGACACCAAAGAAGAAAGTCGCAAAGAAAGCGAAGAAGAAACTCAAAGAGAGTTTATACTTTGGTCCTTTGTCGTTTGTTATTAATTCTCTGATCACAGAAGCAGAAAGAAAAACAAGAGTAGAAACAAAAACAGGAAATAACACAAGAAAAAGAAATCAAAGAGCCCGAGATGATGCAAAAGCACAGGGCGGCGATATGCGTCAATACTGTATAGTTAAAAGTAAAAACGATGAAGTAATGATTATACGAAAATCAAACTTCGATGATGCCTCCCACATTCTTAAAGTTAGTAGTGATAAAATGACTATGGGTGCTGCACAAGCAGCAACAAAAGAAAAGAAATTTGTTCAAACTAAATCATCTATTACTCTTTTTGGAAAAATACAGGGAAAACCAACAGCAAACGAAAAAACTGGTGGAACTAAAAAAGAATCAGGAAAAGAAAAAACCAAAAGTAAAACAAAATCTAGTAAGAAAAAAACAAAAAAGGATGTGCCGCAGGCACCTCCTACAAAAGTTCCAAGAGTAACTGGATCTAAATCTAGATTTCCAGACGACGATCATGCTGCGGGTGATATGGAATCTGGTATTGTTGCTGCGTTTAATGCTGCGATGGGCATACCTTTACAAAAACAAGTAAAAGATAAACTCATAACCCCAGAGGCAGCAAAGTTTATAGAAACAAGTACGACACTTGGTGACTCTGCAAATAGAACACTACAAGCAATATCCGAACAACTTTCAGTAAAGCATCCTGGTTCAAATTTTGTTGCAATTCATTATGGTGCAACAAAAACAGAAAAATTAAGTAAATTTTGGACTGGTTATGGTGGAGTGGATAATACTCCAAAATCTGATATACTTTTCCGAGACACTAATACTGGACAAATCGTTGGTGTTTCTGTCAAGTGTGGACCTTCTCAGTTAATGTCAGGTAAGGCAGGAGGCGAAGCAACTGCTACTGTATATACTGCTCTTGAAGGAATGGATAAAAGAGATCTAGAACCTAAAGTTCAAAAGAAAGTTCAAAAACTAATCAAAGCATTAAAAAACTTAGTAAATGATCCAAGAAGAACTAAGGGCGGTGATATATCTGATTATCTAAAAGGAGAACTTAAAGGTAAAGATAAAGATATATTGATGTTTGATAAACTGCATAAAGAAGCAAAGAAGGATCTGGAGGATCTATTATCGGAGAGTAAAGAATTTAGAAAAGGATTTGTATTTGAAGCACTCACCGGAGCTGCAAAATTCGATACAGGAAATCCAAAGAAAATAAGTCCGGCGGTTGCACAATATATACTTTCAATGAACAGAGATGGAACTGAAACATCTCTAACACAAATAACACCGGAATATGCAGATAAAGTTGCAGATGCTTTGAACTTTGTAATTCGCTTCAAGAGCAGTTCTGTTAAATCAACAGAAGGGATTGCTTTCGAGAAGAAAACTGGTAGAAAATTATATTCATATTGGAGTGTAATATCAATGGTATTAAATCCAAAGAAATTGATTAAAGAAATATTCACACACAATGCATTTTTGAATACTCTAATAAAAGAAGATCAATCTACAAATAGAGAAGTATCTGAAACATTAGATCAACTAGAAAATCAAATTGGAGGAGACATTTACTCCTTGATGCAATTTCTAGAAATTGAACCAGATGAATTTGCAACTGGCGACATTGATTTTACTACTTTTGGTAAATTGGAATCTGGATTCTATAACACAATTGTAATAGGTGACAAACAATACGAGATACCAGTTGAAAAAAATATAATAGAACAAAGATATATTTCCCTTGCTAAAAGATTCTTATTAGAAAAAAGAAACTACAGAAAAGAATATGACAATTACCAAGGACGATCAGATCAGATTGAAAAACGATCCAGTCGAAATAAAGCAAGAAGACTTCTCAAGAAGATGGGAAGAGTAAGCTACGGGGACGGTAAAGATGTGGATCACAAGAATGGCAACCCAAAAGATAATAGTGTTAAAAATCTAAGAGTTACCAGCAAGTCTCACAATAGATCCAAGAGGTAACTATGCAGGAAGTAGATCTAATCAAGGAGTTTAGTTTTAATTATTGGATCGAACTTGGCATTGCTGTCGCAGTTGCAATTAGTGCAAGCATATGGAAATTGTGGCCAAAGAAAATCAAAAAAGAAGATGACATGGACTGGAGAGTTCATAGTGACATTCACGAACAACTAACAGAAATAAGAGTTCTTTCAGATGCAGCAAGAGCACAATTAATTCGGTTTCACAACGGTGAGTACTTCATGGATGGTGTGTCGATGAGAAAACTCTCACTCACACACGAGTCTGTTTCTCGTGGCGTGGCAGCCGAAGGTGACAAGAAAACAGGTCTTTTAATTTCTCTCTTCGCAACACTTATTGAAAAAATAATTAACAACTCAGCAGATATGCATTTTGTATCATCTGAAAGAGAAGGATTTCATAAGTCCTTTATGGAAATATCAAATGTAAACTCATTCATGGTGCTTCCAGTAAAATACAAGAATAACATTTCTGGTTATTTAATGCTTCAATGGTGTAGCCCAAGCAAGACAAAGAAGGCACTAAATAATATTATTCAAACATCTAAACTTATGACAGATACAAGAGACAGAATACAAGTACTCCTTGAAGAAGAAACAAGGGTGAAACAATGAAGGATTTAAATAAATTAATGAACGAAGATTTAAGAAATTGGTTCAATCCAAAACACCCGGATGGTGGATGGAAAAGAATTAATTCAAAAGGGGAGGCAATAGGACCATGCGCGAGAGGATCAAGTTCAGAACCCAAACCAAAATGCATGTCGAACAAGAAAAGAAAGCAACTCAGCAAAAAACGAAGGGCTGCGGCTGTAAAGGCAAAAAGAAAACATGATCCCGTGGCGGATCGTGCGGGTAAAGGTGGCAAACCAGTAAATGTTTCTAACTTTGGAAAGGGAAGGATATCAGAGGCGATGGAATACTTAACAGAAAAGAATGTACCAACAAATCCAGAATTATGGTCAAAGGCAAAAGCACTTGCAAGATCGAAGTTTGATGTATATCCATCAGCCTACGCCAATGGTTGGGCCGCTAAATGGTATAAGAAGAGGGGCGGTGGTTGGAAAACTAAAAAGAAGCATAAAAAGAAAGTACATGAAGAGTTTGCAATATTTGATCCAAAGATTAAGAAATATATTAAAGGACAAGAAACAGATCCAGCAACCGGACAACCTCTTCCAATTTTTGCTAAATCACCAAACGACTTAAAGCGATTATCAAAAAGTAGAGACGGCACCTCTTTAATTAAAGTATATGATCCAAAGGATGAAGCATCTCCTATAAGTGAATCTGTAAATTACTTTTATGCAAATCAAATGAAAAAACTTCTGCCAGAGAATCATATAGCAATACAAAAAGGAAATGAAATTGACGACGAAGGTGAAATGGCAGCAAATCAACTTGACACAATCCAACACGCAATAAAGAGACTAAGAAACAAAATAAAAGGAAAGAATCAACAACTTCCTGCATGGGTTCAATCGAAGATAACAAAGGCAACTGATGGTATTGACACTGTTGCTGATTATATGTCTAGCGATGCAGAAGAAGATTTGAATGAGAATTTTATTTATGATTATGCAATTAATGTAGGCAAAGGAGGATATAGACGCCACAATCCAGAAACAGATCCTCCTATTATAAGAGACAACCGAGACGAGAAAATGTTTCCTTTGCCCAAAGGTGTAAGTGTATTACAAGCTCTACAAGATATTGCTCATCCACCAACTGGTTTAAAAGGATTAATTCGAAAAATAAAACTAGCAGTTGGATTAGGAGAAGATCTCCAAGTAAATAAAGAAAGTGATACTGAAAAGGACAAACGAAGACTAGAAGAAGCAAAGAAACCATACAAAGGATTCGTGAAGGGAAAGAATCACCCTGAAGGCGGACTCTCTCGTTCCGAGGCAAGAAGACAAGGTATTCATGCCGGTATTGAAACTAAACGAGAAGCACAAAAGAAGGGTGGATTCGGCAAACTCTCAGGAAAGACTCAGAAGAGAAGAAAGTCGTTCTGCTCTCGTATGTGTGGAATGAAGAGAAGAAGAACCAGTGCAAAGACTGCAAGAGATCCAAAGAGCAAGATCAATGCTGCACTCAGAGTCTGGGGATGCCGTTGTGAGTCATACAATCCAACATGTGATGTCTGCGACTACGAGAAACAATTCCTTGTTCAAGAAGAAGTAGTCAATAAGAAAAACAAGGGATCAATGACTAGAGCAGAGATTAGAACAAGAGACGAGAAAGCAAAAGGCATCAAACCACAACCAATCAAAGGCGACACCGACGACGAGTCGAGACACCGTATTGCCACATATATTACCCTAAGAGCTCGCGGCGGTGTAAAGAAGAATAAAAAAGCAAAGAAATAAGCGTTATAAATAAGACTAGGAGATAAAAATGAAGAAATTTAAGCAACTCTATAAAGAACTGTTAGAAGATTATACCGAAGGCGGATCCGTATTTAATGGATTCATGGGAAATCCAGCCAGAAGTGCGGAAAACGATTTCGGTGTATTTAGAATAGATCAAGGCGATTCTATGGCCAGAATCAACGCCTTCATTCATAGATTTCTTGGTGGTTCTTATGTAGATCCAAATGCCGCAATCAAGGAACTAAGAAGCAGACTCAATCATGTTGGAATTGATTTCCAATTTGATGGAAATAGAGTAAAACTAAACCCAGGCATCAATGCATTCCCAATTAAACATTACGGTGATGTATTTGGTCAGACTCCCACCACAGATTTATCAAAAGGATTTGATAGAGGAGAAGATCTTGCAAAGGGTGTGTTAGAAATTCTTTGCTCATATGATGAAGACTCTTGTATGTGGATGCTAAAGGGTAAAATTAAATTAGGCAATCCATCTGGTCCAGTCAATGAAAATATAGGAAGAAGAGTTGAAGCAAGAAGAAAAGAAAAAGAAAAATTATCCGAAGGTATGCTTGGCAAAATCGTGGATGTTGCAAAACAAGGTGCAAAAGTAGCAGGAGAAGTGAGCGCCGCGACAGATCAAATTAAAGGAATGATGCCGCCGATGCCTGGATCTGGAAGTGCTACAGAAAAAGCAGGAGAAGGCGGGGGCAGTGCAACTGTTCAAGCAGGAGATAAAGCAGCAGATGCAATTGCAAAAGGAAAAACTGAAGGTAAAAAAGACAAAGAAAAATTCAATCTACCAAAAGAAATTGAAGGATTAAAGAAAACAACTGGTGATATTCTCACCAAAGTTTCTGAAAAAGAACCAGTCACTCAATCCGCGGCACAGATAAGAAATCAACAATTAGCGGAAGAAAAACTTCTAATAGAATCTTTAGTAAATAAAAAAAAGGATTCAGAAAACATTCATAGAAAAGCAAAAGCACATAAAGGTGAAGCACACTCTACTGAAACCAACCGATCTGGATCTTCAAAACTTCACAGTTTAGCAAAGAAACTTAGAGAAGCATATTCAAAGAAGAAAAAAGTGAAGAAAATGTGTGAATATGGTTGTAGTGACGGAGGAGCTTCTTCGGCCGGACCAATGTCTGCTTCCATGCCATCAAGTGAAACTGTGGTTGGTGATCCTATGAGATTTAAACAATTACCAATATTTGAAGGTAAATTAGATAAACATACTGCAAAAAAACAATCAAAAGGAAATAAAGATAGAGCAAGATCAATAATGCATTTGATAAACAGAAAAGGTGAAATTAGAGATAGAGTTTTAATGCCAATTTTTAATCATCTCTTGCAAAAGAAAAATAAAGGTCAACTAAAGCTAGATCAAATCCAAAGAGAACTTTATTATGTTGTGAATTCTGCAATGAGAAAAGCAAAAACAACTCTAACCAAAACGGAAAAAGATAGAGTTGTCAACGATTTGGTAAGAAACTTTAGTAGATTTGCTAAATCTCACAAAATGAAGAAAAAGGGATCAAAGAACGATAGACAACCAATTGCTAAGTAATGAAACAAAAAATAAGTCCTGATACTTTTTTATTATATGCCAGCAAGATGTACAATAATCCATCTTGCTTGGGCATAGATGAATTTTATGAAGACTTAGATAAAATAAAATATATCAAAAGATTACTATTAAGATTTAAAAAAGGTGGAGAACTCAAAGAAAGATTGATATTAAATCATATAATAACTTTGCAAAACATATTTGGTGCAGAGGCATGTTGTAGAATACTCTTTTATAAAATAAATATAGAGTTGCACTCATTATTAAAATCTTTTTTACTCTACTTAAATTACATACCATATTCTATACCAGAAGTAGACGTTCAAAGTCTAAGAACAGATCATAGAATAGATAAAATATTAAAAGATCTAAAATGAATTATCAAAGAAAAACAAATTCTTCAAGTTTAGGTCAAATAGTAAATGCATTTTCATTATATAAATTTATAAAATCAATAACAACTCCATTTAAAGATATGGCAGCGTATAGAAGTGGAGTAATAGACGAAAAGGGTAATTTTTTAAAAGATCCTGATAAATACATTTCACCATACGATAAACTAATCATAAGACTTAAATTTTTGATAAACACATCATGTAGTCCAAAAATAAAAGCATATATGAATAATTTAGTTACTGCAATAGATCTATTGGCAGAAGAGTCTGTAAATATGTACGGAGGAAACAAAGAAATGCTTTCAGAACAAATAAAGAATTATTTAAAAGAAACAGCAGAGTTTGAGTCAATTGGACATCTTCCCCATGTAGGTGAATTCATTTATCACGGAGGGGGTCATCATACGGTTGAGCACCTAAAAGCAACTTACGAAGCATTAACTGGCAAAGGAAGAAAGGGACACAACCTCTCGTACAAAGCAGATGGAAGTATATCACTTGTATTTGGAAAGTCTGGTGGTAGACCTTTTGTTAGTTACAAAGGACGGGGCGCAACGAGATTCTATTCACCAGAAGAAGTAAAAGAAAATGCAGCAAGAGAAGATAAACCTCACATTGTTACACCTTTCATTACTGCACTTGAGGTAGCAGGCCACGATAAAATAGATTCAGATACTGCATATCAAGCAGATTTCATACATGATTCGGGGGAAGGAACACTCAAAGGAAATCTGATTCACTATAAACGTCCAAAGAAGACCACCAAAACTATACTAGCAGTCCACGGTAGATTCGACTCACAGACAGGTAAAAGACTAGAAGCAGTTCCTGATGTCTCCTTTTTAAACACAGCAGAGCGACACTTTCCATCTCTTTCTCTTAATAACGTACCAAAACTAGGCCTCAGGGAAAGAAGACTACTAAGAGGTCATATCTCCAAAGCGAATAAAAAGTTAAAGAGAGAGAATGTGCAGGCGTTATCCGATGAAATTGCAGCGCATACGGATCCTACTACAAAAGATAAAGCCGCAACTCGTGCCGGACATATGACAATGTTCTCAAATGCCGTTCAAAGAGGCGAACATGCTAGAACAGTCCAAGGTTATAGAGATTTTACAACGGCAAGAATACAAAAAGCATTAGAAGGTAAGTTAGGAAAACAAGCAAGACGACTTCAGGGACACCTTGAAGCGTTCAGGGGTAGAGAAAAAACCCTACAGCACCTATTCGACGCTCACAATGCAGTTGATTCAGCAAGAGATGTTATATTCGGACACCTGACCAGGACCGGGCAATTGCCTATGCAACCAGCAAGAGGTCACGGTCATGAAGGGTTTGTTTCAGAACTTCCTGGATTACTTCCGATAAAATTTGTCCCTACTACATTTACTGCCGCAAATGTGGCACAAAAGGATAAGTTCAAGAAAAAGAAGGTAAACGAATTTATAGAAAAATACGGTCATCTTCTGTTTGAATATGGTATGGTTGCAAATTCGGTTGGTTCGGGGGGGGTTCAAGGATTGGGGTATGATTCTGAGGGTAATTTTAATGGTGATATCGCAGTCCCTGCTAAAAACAAACTAACAAGGAAGAAGAAAAAACGGCATTTTAAAATAGGAAGAAAAATACTAGGATTAGAAAGTTACTAATTCCTAAATATATTTGGAGGTTTTTATGATTCCTACAGAATTAATTTCATTAGTGGGTGGAAGCTTAACTGGATTCGTGTTCAAGTACATGGCCCAAAAGAGCCAAGACCAAAAAGAAATGTTTGAACGGTTAATCACCGCAAACAAACAAACAACCGAAAATCAAGACAAGGCAGCACTGAGAGTACCACTCGACATTGGTGCTAGTGTTCGTCAGTTGATCGTTCTAACTGTCCTCTTTGGAACAATTGCTGCTCCGTTCATTCTACCATTCTTTGGTGTACCTACCTTGGTTGAAGTTGATACGGTATCACCAGAAGCTATGTTTGGACTAGTTCCAGAGACAACCAAGAAATTCTTCGTAGAGGTGAATGGATTCCTCTATACATCGGAGAATAGACAAATTCTTGTGTCTATTGTTGGATTCTACTTCGGCACTGCCGCCGCAGGGAGGAAGTCATGAAGAAAATATGGAAAATGTTCATTGCTATTCTTTCTATTTCTGTTTTGATAGCCTTTGCTAGTTGTCAATCCGTTGCACCAGAAATTGTCCCAGATAATACTGCTGACTCGGTTATCATGATGGATATCAAATCCAAGATTGAACAAGGAAAAGAAGTACGCAAAGATAACTCATGGTTATGGTGGTATGCGCCGGTTCTCTTCCTCGTTGTCGCCTGGGGCATCAAAGAGTTCTTCCTCAAGAAAGAACCAGATGACTGTGACGAAGATGAAGATAAGAAAAAACTACTTACTGAAGATAATAAGCCACAATGAAAACTTTCAAACAATATCTGTACGAGCAAAATATTGATGAATCTTTTTTTAGAAAAGCCGGTAAAGTAGGAGCAGTTGCTGCTCTTGCCTTGGCATCGTGTGGAATCGGTGGATGTGGAAAATCGTCACAATCTAGTGGCGTTCCAACTGGAACTAAAGTAGTTCAGGGCGGGGGAGATTTAGATGATGAAGGTCCTGGGGGAATGACAACTACTCCAAAATCAACTAATGTAAAAACAAAAACATTTCATAAACAACAAGGAAATAAGACAACAACCGGATCAATAACTATCGATGATTCAAATGCTCTTAGCGGAGCACATGGAGCCAAAGCACAACAGCAGGCAAGAGATATGGTTAAACAAGGGGCCAGGGGTGCAGCTGGTGGAGCCGGGGTAAGACCTTAATTTGATTCTTTCATAGAGTAGTACAGAATCTTACAAATATAAAAAGCATCAACTATATCAGATACTGGATTAACCACTCCAGTTCTATTTGGAGTCATTATATCCTTCAATGAGATGAATGTCTCCTTGACAAAGGATTCATACATTCCTTCTTTGTCTGAATTTCCCTTTCCGGTTGCCATCTTCTTTACATGTGAGGGTTGAACTATTTCTAATGGAATAGAGTTTTGCCATAACTTATATTTCAGAATGCCAGTGTTCTCAGCAATGTGAAAAACCCTACCCTGTGCATTATAAGCATAACCTTCAAGTGCAACCTGCTCGCAACCCATACAAATTCGCATAACCCATTCTGAAATAGTGTCATATCTTTCGCAGTCCTGATCATATTCAGAGAAGTTCTCTCCGTATATGTTATTCAAAAACACCGTGGCATTCTTCTTAACATCAGTCAAGAAATAAAATGTGCAATTCTTGAAGCAAAACTCCTTCTCGGTGTTTGCTACACATATTGCAGGCCCATTCAAACTATAGTCAATGCCAGCGATTATTCCCATGTAGATATTTATAAACGCAAAACCCCCCTTGCGGGGGGTCGTGTGTTCGGATAACCTACACTAATTATTTAGTCAAATCAACAAGTTCACATTTATCACCAGAGCAGGCATATGTTTGTGTTCCGGCGGTATTGTCTTCCTTCTCGTACTTGACTAGATCACCCCACTGAACTACTGGCATCTTGCTGAGAAGTGCTTCGTATTCTTGCTTGGTGCAATCCTGATAAGGTGCTTGCTGATATGTGTGATCAGAGTGTGGTAGGAATGAAATACCACTCACCTCATCAAAGTGCTTGTAAACCCATGCACCCACTTCCATCCATTCATGTTCCTTTACGGTAACAGTGATTGATGGTTTGTGTTCGCACCAGTGCTTCTGGTAGGTCAACCAGAGCTCTAGGTGTTCGATTGCAGTCATGTCGCTACGAGTGACTGAACCTTCTGCCTTCATGGGGAAGGAGAATACCATAGTATGCTCTGGACGCATGACACACGGTTCAGCAGGGAATCCTGCATCGATCATAAACTTACAAAGTGGATCCTTGATGTCTGCACGAACAGTGCGAATGAAGTATTCGTTGTGTCGAGCATGAATACCAGATGCAGCATCAACGAGTTGTGAAACTGTACCTGAAGGTTTTACGCAAGTAATAGAGGCGGCAGGATTTATTCCTAGTTTCTTTGCCCATTCCTTATTAGTAGCAACAGAATCTGCCTTTAATGATTCTAGTAGTACTTCAAGATTTGGATTTTTTCCACGCATGATTGCATTGTCTAGAATACCAGTAAGGGATACACCTAGAAGAGCCTCTTCTTCGCAGTTGTGCTTCCAATCACTAGAAAGGTATGGGAAGTAAGTCATAGACGCTTGCCATGTTCCTAGAATGGTCGCCAGCTGCACCTTACGCTTCAGAGTTTCTGGATTGTCGCTTGGACGAACAACAACCTCTGAAAGATTGCAGAACTCCTTGTCTCGTAGAATTATCTCTGAGCATGGATTTGTTCCGAACTCTTTGGTATGATCTCTACGATCACCTAGTTTGGCAACAGTCTTCTGTGCAGCATCACGATTGAAGATACCACGCTCTCCACTCTTGCTCTTATAGAGAGAAACCCACTCTTCCATGAAAGTGCCGATCTCGGGCTTCTCCTTATATGCAACTGAGTTATTTGCTAGAGCTCGTTGCGGATTGTCAACCCACCACTGACCAGTTTTAGCGTCACGCATCCGTTCATCCGTGAGGTTGGATAGAGAGATAAGTGCTGACCTACGCACTCCTCCGACAACGACAATTTCAGCAATCTTGCAGATGATATCATGACATTCGATGGAAGTAAGTTTTCGTCCCGCAGCTTTCTTAAAAGTGTTGATTGTGAAGTGGAACAGTTCGTCCAAAGGTCTTGGGCCTGAAGCGCGTCCTCCGAAAGTCTTGAGTCGCGCACCAGCAGGACGAATCTTTGATAAGTCCCATTTCGGGATCTGTCCACCAATAAGAAGGGATACCAATTCTCGGTACGCTTTAGCCCATCCTTCTTTAGAATCTTTGACAACAATGACGGTATCGCTTTGAGTAAAGTGTTCAGATATTGTAGGAAGTTTTTCAACATATTGTCTCTCCACGCTGAAACCTACACCAGTGCCGCACATCAGAATATATAGGATTTCGTCAAAGGCACGAACCTTATTGACTGCAACATATGAACAATTGTACCCGGCGGTATTGTCTCTTGCAAGTGCTTCTCCTGCGGTCATTAATGCCCGCATAGATGGCATGATCTCAAGATTTAGAACTGCGCTCTCAAGTTCATTTCGCAAATCTGCCGATAGTTTGTAACCATGCTTTTCCTTAAGATGGTTTGCAAAGAAATCAAAGTAACGGGATACTGTTTCCGCCCATGTTTCTCGTCTCTTTTCTTGTTCTAGCCAGCGCGAATACCGTGAAAGGTGTATAAACTCCTGGTATGGAGTAGGTAACTTAATCTCATTCATATATTTCTCCTTTTTGGATTCCTCTATGGGTTGATAAGGTATTTAGGTAAGTTGTTCCCATGAAACTGGAAACAACGGTGCAATCATTTCCTTTATGGCAGCAGCATATTCACGAATTTCCCACTGTGCATGAGGATCAAGACGCTGCTTACAGACTCTAGCATACGCTGCCAAGGAACCAGTCCACCACCACTCAGTATAAGTACCTTGTGGTAGGACGAATCGTGCTTGTTCTGGTGCAACTCCATTTTCAATTAGTCTATTATATACCTTCAAAGACTCACTTGCAATAGTTTTATAAAACGAATCACAAACTACTAGTGTGTCTTCATGCGTTATAAAATCTTCAGAACCCTGTTTTGCGCCGTTTGACGGCCGTGATCTCCATTGTGGATTATAGATCTGTGGTTCATCAACCACATATCGGCGTGATATTTCATTTTCAACAAATCCTTGTTTGTGCTTAAAAAACTGTGTGCGTATTGAAATGGGAGCACGGATTCTTAATGTAATCTGTGGATGTGCGAACGGCGTCCAGTGATTGTGTTGTGCAAGATACTTAATTAGCTTCTTGTCTTTATCACTAATCTTTAGTAGATCTTCTTCCCAATAAAATGATCCAGTGGAGTCTAGACGATTCTTTGCTTCTTCGTCTATTTCCCAATCACTATGCTTATTGAATGATACTCTTGCAGCATTTACCACTGTAAGATCGTCACCCATGTGCGAAACATACTGCACAAATCCATGATCCAATACATTAATTCTTTTATTTTGTTTTATACTCGTTTCCATGATGTAAATACCAATTGTGCTTTCAGTCCTTCAAAAACATTTTTCTCAAGTATATTGTTAACATAATCAATACCATTCTTGAGAACCATATCATTTATATCTTTCTCTTTACAATATTCTGGCCACACACAAACTTTATGTCCAGACTCAATCAACTTCTTTTGAATTTCAACCGTATCCTTATTTCTAGGTTCATTGTCAAGAACAAACACTGCCTCTGGATAAATCTTTGATATGTCAATGAATGAACCTGTCCCAAGACAAGCAACACTATTTTTCAGAAATGTGCTGTCGAGTGGACCTTCTACAATGTAGATTGTTTCATTCTTTTTAATTCTGTCAATACCAAACATTAATTTCTGTGTGTCTTCTTTCTTGATGGTTAAATACTTTGGTGCGTTTTTCTTACAAGTTATACATCTACCCTGAGCACCAACTACCTCACCGTTCTCATCACGAATCAGTATAATGATGCGTGGTTCTTCTCTTGCATCATATGTTTCATCAAACTGCTTTGCAAAAAGTGAGAAGTTATCAGTATACCCCATATCGTCCCATCTGTCTTCAGGAATCTTTCTAGATTCTAAAAACTCCATGCATTCTTTTGATGATTTGGCTGGGGTAAAATGATCTACTTTTTTCTCAAATATAGGAGTAGAATCATATGGATAAAGTTTTTGCTGAGTTGGTTTCTTGTAATTTGCTTTTCCGTCTTCCCCTGCAATGAAACGCTCAAGAGCATACTGCTTACAAAGATAAGGAGACACCTTTTCTAAAAAGTTATAAAGGTTGGATCCAAATCCACAGTTGTGACAACGGTAAAAGAAATCACTACCCTTCTGGTAAAAGAATCCTCTCGCAACTGTTTTTCTTTTAGTAGAGTCTCCACAAATAGGACACCTACAATTTGCAAGATTATCTTTCTTCCACTTAAATCTCTTCAGTAGTGGAGAAACCATACCAATATACTTTTTGTCAATGTAAGTAGACATGTAATGTATCCAAAACTTTAATCACAAAGGATTCTTTTTATCCTTTTTTCTTCGTATATCTTTGTATAAGATAATTTTCTGATTTTCTCCAGTTGGTTTTACAAACTTCTCTTTGAGTTGTTCGGAGTTATCCCATTTCATTGATGATGATTTGTGCTTTGGAAGTCCGGCAGTTTTTCCGATGACTTCCCAATTATCTGCACGATAAACTGCTCCGGTATTTCCGCCTGCAACAAAAGTAATTAACACCTTCAAATCGTTTCCATACTTTTCTTTCCATGCAATTGGAGCCAGTTCTCTAAGTTGTCTTAAAATTTGTGTACCAGCATTCTTGATAGATTTTGACATACAAAATCTCCAGTTATTTGCGACACAATTAAATATTGATCTATATTCTTTCATAGACAATCCCATCCTAATCAATATGTCTTTGGGAGGGGGATATACAGAAGATCCTAAACCAATCATACCAATTGGCTGACTACCGAAGTCATCACTTTCATAGATTAACCAATCTATCCTACGACCCACAGAAGAATTTGTTGGTACATAGGAGTGGTGCTTTTCAATAATCTGCTTTACCAATTCTTTTTGTTCTTTACTTGATACTTGAACGAGGATCATTTAGACTTTCCAATCGCTGGTCTTTACAAGATTTCTTGGTTTTGTCTTATTGAAGAAGTTTTGTTCCTCGTCCTTTTGCTTTTTAGCAGCATCAGTAATAAATCCCTGATCTTCGGCGGAAACATCGTACATTTTCATCTTTGCACGATTGACACCAACAATGAACTTACGGTTCTTTGCTTTGTCATTGTACCGATTCTTCAATTGCTTTACCATGATCTGGTTAACTTCATCAAGTTCTTCAGTAGCAATCAGAGCAAACATTAGATCCGATGTTGCAGGAAGTCCAAAAGACTCTGATGTGTTTTCTAGATCAACATCTGTGTTACCATAACCTTCACGATTTGTTTGTGTGGCGGTAAAGAGAGGAACATTGTATTCAATTGCCAATCCACGGAGTTCTTCCGCAATAGATTTTACATACTCATAAGAGTTAACATTCTTTGAGCCTTTGTGTCTAGAAGATGCACAGATGTTCAGATAATCAATAAAGATCACATCAGGGACAAACTTCTTCTTTAATTTTAGTTCATCTAGAAGGAACCTAAAATGATTGGCATTCGCGGTAGCAGTTGGATATTCCTTGATGATAAGTTTACCAGTCACACCAGCAGCAACTGCCTCAAGTTTCTTTTCATAAACGATCTTTGGCAATGATTTAAGATCGTCAATGTTTGTATCAAGAAGGTTCGCATCGATTCTTTCTGCGATTCGTTCTTCTGCCATCTCACAAGTGATGTAGAGAACATTCATGCTACTCTTGAGACAGTGTGCTGCGTGGTGACAAAGGAATAGAGACTTACCAACTCCAGTTCCTGCCATGACGACATTAAGAGTCTTGGCAGTTACACCATCTCTGGTGATGGAGTTGAAGAACTCCAGATCAAACGGAATCTTCTTCTCTTCCTTGTGGTAGAAGTCATATCGTTTGTCTGCGTCTTCAATATAATCGTGTCCGATGTTGGGGTCAAAAGATACTGCAAGTGCCTTGCTTAGAATATCAGGAATCTCACCATCACCTCTGGAAGATTTACCATCAATAATATTAATGGATTCCATTATGGCGTTGTAGATTGCCTTCTTACGACAGAACTCTTCAGTTTCTTTCGTCAACCAGTCTAGATCAACCATGTCAGCATCAGAAGTGATTGACTCCACAACATCGGAAATGTCCTTAACTTGTACTTCGGTTAGATTCTTTTCCTTGTCAAGAATGATGAACAACGCCTCCTTGGTGGGGAGGCTGTTGTACTTGAAAAAGTAATCCCTAATAGTTTCAAAGACAAACTTCTCAGAGAAATTATGAAAATACTCCTTCAGTAAGAATGGAGAAACCTTTCTTGCAAAGTTTTCGTCTTTAATTATATTATGTAGGATTACTTGCTCAATATTATTCATTTTCTTCCTCTACTACTGCTTCAGTTGATCCATACTTGAATTCTGATGCAGCTGCTTCATTGATCTTATCCATTAGTTCCTTGGTGAAATACTTCTCAGGATTTTCGTAGATGTTCTTTTCAAACACCTTTGAACCGTCTGGTAGTTCGATTCTACCACTTGTCTTTGAGAGTATACCATGATCTACTGCTAAGTCAACCAAACCATAATAAGGATCTAAACCTGTTTCATAGTTAAGACGAACATCAACGACCTTGTTTTCTTTTGTTAGGCGACCTTTGTGTTGCTTGCAATGAATAATATTACCAACAACTTCACCAGAGGCATCCTTGTCCTTCTTCTTTGAAAGATAAACAACAATAGATGCTGCATACTTAAGACCACTACCACCACCCATCTCTTTCATTGGTACATATGCCCCGACGACATCATAAGTATGATTGGTAATGATCATGGGAATATGGGCAATGCCAAGTTTAACAGTCAATACACGGAAAGTTGACTTGATAACTTGTGCTCTGGTCATGTCACGAACTTCCTTGCCTTCGGCAGTGTCGTTGATTTCTTTTGAGGTTGACAACATGCCCAGCGAGTCAAGAACAATCATCATCTTCTTTCTCTTGTTCTCTGGCATCTCAAGATACTTGTCAACGATTGTAACAATCTGCTTGCGAAACTCTTCGATTGTCATGACAGGAAAAACTGCTACACGCTTTGGATCAACTCCACGATTCTTGAACATCTCAGTAGTAACTGCTTGCTCTGAATCAAAATACAGCACAACTGCTTCTGGATGATCCTTCAGGAACTTAGAAACAATACCCATAGTAATATAGGTCTTACCAGTTGCCTGTTCTCCTGCAAGTGCCATAATCTTGTTATCAGGAATGCCACCATATACATCACCAGAAACAAGAGCATTCAGAATATGACATCCAGTATCAATGAGAACACCGACATCACTTGTCGGAAGTCCATCGTTTACCAATGATGCATACTTGTTTCCAGACTCCTTAACAATACCATTTAAAAAATCGCTCATAAATCTCCTTATCCAAATAATGATTCTAGCGTACTAACTCGTTCTGCTTTCCAATTGATTGCAGTAAGAATGGAACGAAGTGGTTCCATGAATGCCTTATCGAACTGCATATCATAGTCTATGTAGTGATCAAGCTCAAACTCTTTTGGAATGTCATTGATAAATGAAACCACGTGGTCTTGACCACGAACACCACCAAGTGGATTTGGTTTCTTCAGATAAACAAACTTGATTTTATCGCCGTCTGTAATCTGCTTGTACTTCTTATCCAACTTGTACTTCTTAATATAATGATTGTAAATCAAAGCACCTTTGACTTGAATTGGTGTTGACTTACGATAAATCTGTTGATTGTCGGCATATTCACCAAGACCATTTGCGCTTCTAGGAAACGCAACATCCTCCGGGCGATACTTCATAAACTTTTGACGAACATCTTCAATGAAATCAATTAAGGCGTCTTCGTCTTTGCTCATGATTATCTTAATTGAAGACTCTAGATCCTTACGAACTGCCTCTGGTGTAGAACTCCGTGTTGTTTCGATACCCATGATCTTCAACTTAGGTTCCTTGTACTGAACACCTTCCTTGTTCCACATGTTCAAGATGTATCGCTTCTTTGCAGTCCAAATACCCTTCTCCGCAATGACTTCACGACCCATTACCATCTTGTTTTCATATGCATTCATGGTGTCACGAAGTTTGTTGAACTCCTTGTCAATGAATGGTTGAATTATAGACTCACATGCCTTATCAAGATACTTGCTAATCTTTGTAGGATCTTTCTCATTCGGAATAACTTTGGATACCAATTTATCCAAACAGATATACATGGAATCTGTATCTGATGCAACAATATAATCTTCGTCTGTTGTACCAAGAGTCTGGTTCAATAATCGATTGATTGAGTTTGCAATATACTGAATCGAAAGTTGACCAGAAAGAGTAATTGCCTCTGCAATATCCGTGCTAAAGTAGCGAAAGTATTCATTACCAATCGCACCATATGCCGAGTTCAACTGAATCTTTCTTACCAACTGAAAGTTTGAGTATTTTGATATTTCGTATTCAAGGTTCTTCTTTAATGCAAGAAGTTCCTCGTTAGACAAGTTACTGTAGTCCATAGGTATATTTTATCACAAGACTCCAGAAAGTCAAGTGGTACTGATTTGTTTGTATTGATTGCAGGTTGTCTGTATAATATCTTTTAGAGATATTGGTGCATAATTAAGACCTTCAGAGTCTACTCCTACATCAAAACTTAGATAACCTCTATTTGAACTGGTCATGAATCCATGTTTGCCATGAGAGTGGCCATGAAGGTGTACTGGTGTTTTTGAATTCCAAGAACGAAGAGGATAATGTGAAAGGCATATCCTTTCAACATAAAAGTTCTGAACCCAACCCGGTTCGTTCTTTATATTCATTTCAAGATAATTACAAACACTCTTGAACTTTGCCTTCTTAAGATTTTCAGATTGCATAGTTGGGTCGTGATTGCCAATTACTAGATGTATCTTCTGACATTTGATATCAGAAAGAATATCATTTACTCCATTCACCCAGTGCTTACCTTTACCGAAATAAAAGTCACCAAGGTGATACAGAGTATCTTTTGCCGATACATGCTCATTGATCTTTTCGATCAGCATCTTATTCATTTCCTTTACATCTTTGAAATATTGATGCCGATTTGTTAGATTTAGAATATTAGTATGACTGAAGTGAGAATCGCTTGTAAACCAAATCATCCTAGTAGAAGATCACGATTATCGTTTCTTCCTTCATTTATTTGACGATCTGCTTCTGTCCATCCTAGATTATATTCTCTCCAATATGGATCGTTGGTTTCATTTAGTATAGACTTATTTGGAAGACTGTTTTTTCTGTCGTTGTATCCGTCGAGAAATCCCTTGCCGGGTTGATGTAGCATTTTTATTCTTTCCGAAGATGGCATCATAGTTTTCGCCATACTTCTTTAAATCCACTTTACGGTAAGAATCACCCTTACCAGCACCATGCTTCCTACTCATATTTAGTCTGCACCGTTGATGATATTGTCAAAGTTTAGCGTATTACCGACACGATCAGCATATTTCTTGGTCAAAACTACCCCCTCATTGGTATGTGTTAACCATAATCCTTCTCGTAAAAGTTCTTTCATCGCAATAAGTTCATCGTTGTCAAACTGAGATACTACAACTGGATCATTATCAATAACCCCTTCTAGAATTTCTACTTCAATATTCTTTGCCCAATTTGCGGCATAGAATGTTTCTGAATAAGAAGTTATTGCCTTTTCAATCTTGTTCTTTAACGCTTGTAGTCGGTATATTTGTGTCATGATTATATTTATCTACGAATACAGAAATCACCAAAGGATAATGCTTGACAACCCGATGTGCCCTTTCACGAATATACTTAGGCACTTTTGGTGTCTTCTTGGGATCCAACAGATCATACATGAACTGCCGGCACGATTCAAGTGAACGAATTTCTTCTTCTCTAGTTGACATAAACTCTTCGGACTGGGATCGAACCAGTGACATTGGAGTTAACAGCTCCACGCTCTACCATCTGAGCTACCGAAGAAAGAGGATGACGGGAGTTGAACCCGCAACATCTACCTTGGAAGGGTAGCACTCTGCCATTGAGTTACATCCTCAACAATAGGACCGGCGGGAATCGAACCCGCACGGTTTTTGAAACCGAGGGATTTTAAGTCCCTTGCGTCTGCCAGTTCCGCCACAGTCCCGAATATGCTTATATTATACCGCGATTCTTCATCTCTGCAACAACTTTCTCAAGTTCCTTCTGAGATTCAATCATTTTAATCTTAAACATTTTACGGTCTTGATACATCTTATCCATAAGTTCAGGAAGGAATCCTCTCCGTTCTTTTGTATAAGTTGTGCCGTTGGCTGCAACAGACAAATTCTTTTGTCGCATTTCATCAACATAATCATTGGTCATCTTAGTAACACCAAGAATGCCATTTACATCAATACTATTTCTTACTCCATGATCTGTTTTGGTATCAGGAGAAATATTGTACTGCATTATAAGATGAGGATATAGCGAATTTAAGTCGAAAGAAACAATCCACTTGTGCATACCAGTAATTGGATCTTTAACATACGCACCTGCGTACTGATCATCCTTCGATGACTTGCCCTTGGGTGGAATTGCGATCTTCTGCTTTGCGAGATGATTGTAGATGATCACATCCCATGTCTTGACTTGAGAAAATACATCTGTAAAGTTTACTCCCGCACTATATGCAAGTGCAAGAGCGAGTTCCAATAGTTTTAGCCTATCCTCAAGGCGTTCGACAAGGCGGACATCTTGGATATTATATTCGATAAACTTCTGGAAATTATTTGTATAAAATTCTTGAATGCTTTCATATTCTTTGTATGAGAGTTTGTTTTCTCCCAACTCAACATAAGCTATATAGTCAAGACGATATGATTCTCGATTCACATATGTAAACTTTTGATAAAGTTCGTAATAGTCTAGAGTGGAAATACCAATCAAATCATAAACAGTCTTCTCCCTACCACCCTTGTCGATCACATTCTTGTCTCGGATTATTCCCCAAGGAGAAAGTTCCTTTGTCTTGTTTTTACCAAGAACCATCAACATACGATTGTACAGATATGGAATGTCGAAGAACTTAACATTCCATCCAGTCAAGACATGAGGATAATCGTCACTGAAATATTTGAGAAACGCTAGAAGAACTTCCTTCTCGTCGTGATGAGAGAATACAACCTCGTCTCCCTTTGCTTTGTATTCTCCACGACAAAACACATACGGTTTCTGTCCTCTCCTAGTAATAGTGATCGCAAGAATTTCTTCAATAGGATTTTCAAACGACGGGAATCCGCTGTCTGCTGTAGTTTCAATATCAAAGTAGGCAATATCAACATCATTTACATTATATTGCCCATCGTAATTATCACGAATATATTGATACTCTGCTCCGATCTCACCATGAATTTCAAACCCCTGAACTCCATCATACTTCTTGATGAAGTCTCTTGCTTCTGAGTTGGATTCAAACTTCATTTCCTTAAGAGGAACGCCGGCAATTGATTTCCAATCTCCGGTCGGTGCTTTTACATATAGAGAGGGTTCATATGTCATTCTGAAGTCATTCTTCAGACCATTGTTTACTTCACGGCATAGAAGTTGCGTTCCATACGAAAAGACATTCATATACTGTCGCATGTCAGTAGTGTATCAGTTATTTTTGATCATGTCAAGTATTTTAACTTTTAGTAAAATAAAATGAAACCAAATTGCTATAATAGTAGATTTAATCATTGTGTTTCTCTTGGGGAATCCCATTCTATCTTAGAATCACCTACATAAATTCTACTTCTAGAATTTTCGGTCTTCTTATCCTTTTGCTGAGTGTATGCATAAAGTAGTACCATGTAGTTTATAACATCTACACAGGTATCCTTAAATGATTCATCGGTCACATGCATTTTGCCAGATTGAATGAAAGAACTCAGACGACTCATCTTGTCTGTGAGTCGTACCATGAATCCTTGTTCGGTCTTACAAATGCCCATTGCCTCTACTCTGGTAAAGTTGGCAAATGGTTCCCTTCCTTCATTTCCGGCATAGTCTTTATTCTTTAGACTCATCAAATGTCGTGCGTCTGCACAAAGATCTTCGTGTATTTTAAGTAGTTCTTCTCTAGTCATATTTACTCCAGTACATCATCAAGTGTAGCATTTGCAAAAGGAATGTCAATTGATACATTTTTGTTTTTAGAGAAACACCAAATATTTTCAATAAAACAGGAGGACAGATGACTCTTTAGATCTTCCTTTTCCATCTTCTTTGGTCGCTGCTTAATTCGCATTCCGATTTGACCGCAGAAATTTGCATTGTGGTTTATGAAATTGTCAACGAGGAAATCACAACTACGATGACGAACTCTATTTACAGTTGGATCCATGATATTAATCATCATCATGCCCGTTTCCGAGAGTGTATCGTATGCTAATTCGCTTACTCTCTTGAAGAAGTGCTTTTCCCAATTATCATATTCGGGATATCTGCTCCAAGATTGGTTTTCTTCTTTTTCTCCACCCTGATTATACATTTCAGTAGAGAAATATGGAGGAGAAGTAAAGACAAGATCTACTGTCCCACTCTTTGGCCACCATGATGTATCTTCGGCAGGAAGATTCCAAACATGAACAGTCTTTGTCCCGACACAAGTAAATCCATTCTCGGTGTATGTGATTTCAGGATTACCACCTAGCATTCGTTCATATTCCATACACTGCTGTAGGTATACCTTATATGTGTTTGGATTTGGATCTACTCCATAGAACACCTTTGCATTTGATGCATAGAATCCAGCCAGGCGATCTCCCCATCCCATACTAAAATCTAAAACAGTATTTGCGTTTGCAAAGTCATATAGAGTCTTTGCAACATGTGGTTTGAATTGTGTTGCAACATATGCACCAAGACGGAACGATCCACGAATATTTGTTTCGTTGATTGTATTTGTTCCCATTCTCCAGAATATCCAATTCATCTTCTTGAGAAGTTCAAGATCATTCCATATTTCCAACGGAGACTTAAACCCGTAAGAAGGACACGACATTCTATTTTCCTGCTGAAAATAGTTGCTAATGTCGTTATAATAATGACCAAACTCAATCACAAACTTACCATGCTTTGAGTATGGATACTTGTAATCGTTATACTTCTCTACTACGGTATTTGGATCGGGAACAGTAATAAAATTACTATAGTGTTCATTAGTAAGAGAAAATAGTTTATCCTTTACATCTAGTAAAGTAATAGGACGAAAAGGAAAACTTGGTTTGGTATCGTTGATAAATTCTGCAAATCCATCAACAATTTGTCTTTTATTAAACTTAAGATTGAAATCTTCCCATTCATCTATTTGTATTACAGGAATTCCACGATTGTTGACAGAGTTCTGAAAGACTTCACGAATAGTCATACTCCAGTGCTCCCGAATCCTCCACGACGATTTCCCTTTTGCTGTGGGTGGGTTTGGGTTTCTTCAATAGTGTATTCTAGACTCTTGACAAGTTCACCTTGAGCAATTCTGTCATGATGAGAGATTGCAATATCAACATCATTCATATTTTGAATCATGACATAGAGTTCATCTGTATAATCAGAGTCAATGATACCTTCTGAATTAGTTAGACTAATACCACGCTTAAGTGCATTGCCAGAGCGAGGATGAATTCTGACCGAGTATCCCTTTGGAATATCTAGAATGATACCAGTAGGAATAAGTGCTCTGCCATTTGCAGGAACAATCACTGATTTCTTTCCATCAATGTTTACAAGTTCAAAATCAAAGATCTTGTCTGAGATATGATTGTAGATAACATAGTCTTGTGGAACTATGTTTGCATAGATGTCAAAGCAAGCGGCCTCTTGTGTTGCAAAGGATGGAATCTTTGCAGTTTCTTCTAACTTAAAAATTTGTATTGATTTCATAGTAAAAGTTTACACTAAATTATTTTAAAAGTCAAGCACTCAAATGTGAATTTTATTAAAGACCCAAGCTTTCTGCTATTAACAATAAACCAACAATTAATCCCGCTTCACATAACAAAAAGACAAAGCAGCGCAAATTCCCCCACGACACATCTTGCACTGGCTTTCGATTCATTCGGTTATTTCGTCAACAATCCAACTCTGACGAACCGCTAGGTTTTCAACAGTAAAAACTGAATAAATGTATTGTGTTTCTTTGTTGTAGGCAGGAACTGGATCCACTGTTACCTGATAAAATTCTGCTCTCTTGGGGTTGCTGTTTGCTTCCAAGCCTGCAATCCAATCGTCAGTCAATTCCAAAACCTCTACCACTTGTCCGTCATGTACCCGGGCGTATGCGCTCATCCGTATCTCCTTGTGTGATCAGTATAAGACGCCCCCGTTACTCCAGCAGAGCTGTAAAAAGTAAGTGGGATGTTTCCTGTTTCCTCTGGAACAGAACTGCCACTGCCTCGCACCAGTGGCGAGTAAAACATCAGAGACTCAGGTCTAACAGTCTTGGGTTTGGCTCCTTTGGAAAGCGCAACAATTTCGTCTGTTGTAAGCACAGCATTCC
>Ga0194119_10002240_pt1 | contig 33313 bp, 30 predicted proteins | sample TA2MahC100mmetaG_FD_148620 | JGI IMG/M metagenome (GOLD analysis project Ga0194119, IMG submission 148620) | Freshwater microbial communities from Lake Tanganyika, Tanzania - TA2015018 Mahale Deep Cast 100m | ecosystem: Environmental > Aquatic > Freshwater > Lake | place: Tanzania: Lake...
AACGACGAGCTTCTGCAAAACCTTTTTTAGCAAGTACAGTGGTCATTGCCGAAGTTAAGGTGGTTTTTCCGTGATCCACGTGACCGATGGTTCCTACGTTCACATGGGGTTTTGTTCGTTCAAACTTGGCTTTTGACATTTACTTTCCTCCTGACACTTTAGCGATAATCTCATTCGCAATGTTGCTAGGCACCGGCTCGTAGTGACTAAACTCCATCGTATAGGTCGCTCGTCCCTGACTTAGAGAGCGTACTTGAGTAGCATATCCAAACATTTCTGCCAAGGGGACTTCTGCTTTTATTACTTGGACGTTAGCTTGAGGCTCCATAGACATGATTTTTCCACGTCTGGCGTTTAAGTCACCGATGATGTCACCCATGTTGGCTTCAGGAACTATGACTTCGGTGCTCATTATTGGCTCTAGAATTTGAGGTCCTGCTTTTTTACAACCATCTTTGAATGCCATTGAGGATGCAATTTTGAATGCGATCTCACTGGAGTCCACATCATGGTAAGAACCGTCAAATGCAGCGACTTTTACATCAACTACTGGATATCCTGCGTTAATCCCTGAATCTAAGGCCTCTTTAATCCCTTTTTCAACCGCAGGAATAAATTCGCGAGGTACTGTACCCCCAACAATTTTATTCTCAAAGACAAACCCTGCACCGGGTTCTTGAGGTTCCACAGTAATCCAAACGTGGCCGTATTGTCCTCGACCCCCGGTTTGTTTAATGTATTTACCTTCTTGTTCGACTTTTCTGGTGATGGTTTCTCGATAGGCAACTTGAGGCTTACCTACGTTAGCTTCAACTTTAAATTCACGCAATAGGCGATCTACGATAATTTCTAAGTGCAACTCACCCATTCCTGAGATGATGGTCTGGTTAGTTTCGGGATCTACTTTGAGCTGGAAACTTGGATCTTCAATTGCCAATTTTTGTAACGAAAGAGAGAGTTTCTCCTGGTCTGCTTTAGATTTGGGCTCCACCGCAATCGAGATAACGGGATCTGGGAAATGCATGGACTCTAAAGTGATGGGGCTATCCTCTTCACTTAGCGTATCACCAGTTCGAGTGTACTTTAAACCTACTGCAGCAGCGATATCTCCGGCCTTAACGCTTCGGATTTCTTGTTGTTTATTAGCATGCATCTGTAACAAACGTCCGATACGTTCTTTTTTGTCCTGACGAACATTAAGAACATAAGAACCCGACTCTAAAGAGCCTGAATAGACCCTAAAGAACGTTAATTGTCCTACGTAGGGATCAGTTAAAATTTTGAAGGCTAGAGCACTGAAAGGCTGCCCGTGATCAGGAAGCCGTTCCATTTTCTCTTCCGGATTCTTAGGATTAGTTCCCTGAATAGCCGGTTTATCTAGGGGAGATGGCAAATAGGCTAAAACTGCATCTAAAAGAGGCTGGACCCCTTTGTTTTTGAAGGCTGAACCTGCAAAAACAGGCACAATCTTGGAGGCCAAAGTAGCTTTACGAGCACAGGCTTGAATTTCTTCTACGGTAAGCTCTTGTCCCTCTAAATATTTGTTTAAGCAAGATTCGTCTTCTTCGGCAACAGCATCGACAAGCTTATCTCTTAACGATTTACACTTATCTTTTAAATCAGCAGGAACCTCTTCTACCTTATAGGTGTCACCTTTATCGGTGTTGTCATAAACAAGAGCCTTTTGAGTCACCAAATCTACAACTCCGATAAATTTGTCCTCAGCTCCAATGGGATAGTTGAACATGATTGGACGGCCATTGAGTTTTTCGATGATGGAATGAACCGATTTATCGTAATTAGCTCCAACGCGGTCCATTTTATTGATAAAGCAAATGCGAGGAACTCCATAACGGTTAGCTTGGCGCCATACCGTTTCCGACTGGGGCTGAACTCCAGCAACAGCATCAAAAACTACGATGGCTCCGTCCAGTACGCGTAAGCTTCGTTCCACTTCAATTGTGAAGTCCACGTGTCCAGGTGTATCGATAATGTTAATTCGATGATCTTTCCAAAAACAGTGAGTTGCAGCAGATGTAATCGTAATTCCTCGCTCACGCTCTTGAGGCATGTAGTCCATCACGGTTTCACCGTCGTGAACCTCACCAATTTTGTGGGTTACACCAGTGTAGTAAAGAACCCTCTCAGTACAAGTGGTCTTCCCTGCGTCGATATGGGCACAAATACCAATGTTGCGAAGTTTTCTTAAGTCTGTAACTGAAGCTGTTTCTGCCATGATTTGATTACCAACGATAATGAGCAAAAGCTTTGTTAGCTTCTGCCATGCGATGAACGTCTTCTCTCTTTTTTACCGATTCACCGCGGTTTTCAGCAGCATCGAACATTTCGGCTGCTAATCTGTCTACCATCGAGCCGCCCTTTCGCTGGCTAGCGTAAAGAGTTAACCAACGAAACGCTAAAGCGTTACGTCTTTCAGGACGAACTTCAACAGGAACTTGATAAGTTGATCCCCCAACACGACGGGATTTAACCTCAATGGCCGGGCGAACATTGGAAAGAGCTTTTTTAAAGACTTTCATGGGATCGTCTTTTGTTTTTTGGTGGATAATTTCAAAAGTACCGTAAACAATTTTTTCAGCGGTGCTTTTTTTGCCGTCACTCATTACAGCATTGATAAATTTGGTGACCAATTTTTCGTTGTATTTAGAATCAGCAACGACTTCTCGGTGAACAATGTTTCCTCTGCGTGGCATATTACTTACCTACCTTTGCGCCATATTTAGAGCGACTTTGTTTTCGTTTTTCTACGCCAGTTGTGTCGAGGCTGCCGCGTACGATGTGATAACGAACTCCTGGAAGATCTTTCACACGACCTCCACGAATTAAGACCACTGAGTGTTCTTGTAAGTTGTGCCCTTCACCAGGAATATATGAAGTGACTTCAAATCCGTTGGTGAGTCTCACTCTTGCCACTTTGCGAAGAGCAGAGTTGGGCTTTTTGGGAGTCGTTGTATAGACGCGAACACAAACGCCACGTCTTTGTGGGCACTCGGTCAAAGCCGGAGCCTTATTTTTTCTTTTCACTTGGGCACGGCCCTCGCGAACTAATTGATTTATCGTCGGCATGTAATTCCCTCAAATATTAAACTAAGCACTGGTAACCGAAGACATTTTTAATGTCAACGTATTTAAGGGTGTTTTGCGTCAAGTTCGTTCAACAAATTCGACGAAAAATTCCCTCGGTTCTGGGGTAAAGGGGGATTGACTCCACTAGAGCTTTCCACTAAAACCCACCCCGCACCAAACATGTGGTGTCTATTTAGGAGTATCTTGGATGTATAGCAAGTTCTTTCTCGTTTTTTTCTCGTTGTTTTTATTATTACTGTCAGGACTTGCCGAAAACTTTCATAAAATTGCCAATTCGAAGGAAACTTTGGGGGGGCTTAACCGCTGTAGCATTCACTTGTCCCCTTCGATGAATCCGAGTGCCACCCATTTTCAGCTCGTTCGGGAAGAAGTTTGCACAAAGTAACCCCTGGACACGCCGCGCAATTTAATCCTTTTTTAATAGTATTTGTGATACCTTAGCTTCTCAATCTACAATGAGAACTAAAATGAGCTCAAAAAAGATAGTAAAACCCTTAGTCGTTAGAGACGAAATCCATGGCGATATCGGCTTTGATAGCTTGCTTCGACAGGTTATAGATCACCCGTATTTTCAAAGACTTAGGTATATCAAACAGTTGGGATTGGCTGAATATGTTTTTCCCTGCGCTACGCACACGCGGTTTCAGCATTCTTTAGGAGCTAGCTTTCTAGCGGGACAGTACTTCGAGACTATGGTTAAGGCTTGGGTAACCTCCTCTTTTGAATTTGAGGGCAAGGTTCAATCGACGCAACTGTTTGCAAAAAAGACCAAGAAGGTTGTGGAACAGGTGGCACAATCTGTCGACTCAAAACAGTTTTGGTGGCAAACAGTTAGTTTGGCGGGCCTTCTTCATGATGTGGGCCATGGACCTTGGAGCCATACGTTTGAATATTTAGACCTCAATCAGGACTTCTCCGATGTGACTTCTCAAATTGGCGGAGCGGTTGGAGCTTACTTTAAAGAGTTAAAAGAGGAGGGGAGGAAGCTACATCACGAGGATATCTCTGTTCTCTATATTTTTTCTATCTTTAAGGAACTCAAAGTTGAGAACGTCTACTTTTTGCCGGTGGCTCTTTTAGTTAATCACAAAATGGCAGTGGGTCGGCTCAAAAGCCTCATGGAAAAGGAACTGGCCTTAACTCTCAAGAAAAATGGAATTGAAGGTGGGATAGAGACTCATCAGTTGTTGCGCCCCATTATCTCAGGACCGTTTGATGTGGATCGGATTGATTATATTCAACGAGACGGCAGAAATTGTGGGGTCCATATCGGCGGTATCGAATGGCGAAGAATTGTGACTAAGCTGGTTCCTTGTTTGGCAGAACATCACGGATCTAAGAGAGAGCCTAAAGAAGTAGTTCTTATTTCCAACATCAAAAATCAGCACGTCATAGATGATTTTATTTTTAGTCTCTTTCAAATGTACGCTCAGGTTTATATGCATCCTAAAATCGTGGGGGTTGAAGAGATTGCAAAAAGGCTTCTAAAGAAACGTGTGGATGTAAAAAGTAAGCCAACCGTAAATTTTAAGCTTCATTCCTCATTATCTGATGAAAAGTTTCGTACTATGCTGGTTGAAAACTTTGGAGTGCCAGAAATTGAATCGATTCTGCTGAGGAGACCAGGATATCACTTTTCCGTTGCGAGTCTGCCGCCAGAGGAAAATATAATGAATCGAGAACTTAAAAAGCATGGCTATAGTCTAATTAACACTTTAGATAGGCCGATGATGAAGGATAGTCTGGGAGTGTTTCTTTTTAGCTCCTTTAGAAATAGCGAGTCCGGCAAAGGGGAGTTCTTCTTGGAACCTTGGACACAGGTATCGCCGATCGCTAAACAGTTTTTTATGATTAATTATTCTCCGAAACTTTGGATTCAAAGCTCTGTGGTGTGATATGGCCTCTTTTTTATCAATTTGGATTTCGACTTTTGGAGTTATTTTCGCCATTGTAGATCCTTTTGGTTACATTCCTATTTTCTTAACCATGACAGCTAGTGACACTGAGGAACAACGCAGACTCATGCTTAAAAAGGCATGCGTTACGGCTTTTGTCGTTTTGACCGGTGCTGCTTTTTTGGGCAATAGTCTTTTAAGGTTTTTTGGTATTTCCATTCCGGCTCTTCAGATTTCAGGTGGTTTGATCCTTTTAGTAATCGCTTTTGAAATGGTTAAGGTGATTCCAACCCCTGAGAAGATAACCCCGTTTGAGGAAAATGAGGGAAAACAGAAAGAGGATATTTCTATCATTCCTTTGGCTATTCCTATGCTTTCGGGACCGGCCTCGATTGCCAGTGTTGTGGTGTTGAGTGCGAAGGGAGAAAGTGTTTATCTTTATCCGTCTATTATATTATCGATTCTCGTTACTTTAGGTTTTACCTATTTAATTCTAAAATCGGCCTCTAAGATATTTAGTAAGGTGGGGGTGACGGGACTTAATGTTATGACCCGGATCATGGGGCTTTTGCTTTCGGCTATGGCTGTTCAATTTGTTATTGATGGTTATCTTGGAATTAAATAGAGATGGGCGAATTTGAGTTAATTGAGAAGCTAAAAAAAACTCTTCCCGACCCCTCAAAAAGAGTTTTGGTGGGCATTGGCGACGACACATTAGTGGCTAGAACCCCCAAAGAGCGATTACTTTGGACCGTTGACTGTCTCGTAGAAAATATTCACTTTGATTTTAATTATTACACCCCTCAAGAAATTGGTTGGAAGGCCCTGGCTGTTAATTTGAGCGATATTGCGGCCATGGGAGGAACCTCTCTTTATGCGTTAGTGTCGTTGGCCATTCCAAAACGGGTTTCTAAAAAAAAAGTCGTTGAAATCTATGAGGGAATTCGAGCCTGTGCCCAATGGGCTGGGGTTGATGTCGTTGGAGGAAATGTTTCTCGAAGCTTAGAAGATTTTTTTATCGACATCACAGTCGTAGGAGAGGCTAATAAACCTTTACTCCGAAGCGGGGCTGGGGTGGGAGAAGCCGTGGCAATTACGGGGTTCCCAGGTCTGTCCGCTGCCGGTTTTCTTGCCTTGCAAAAGTGGGGTAAAAAAGCACGAAAAAGATATCCTTTAAGTACTTACCAACATGTTCACCCGCAACCAAGGCTAGAGTGGGCAAAGAAACTTAAAGGCCTTGGGGTCACCTCTTTAATAGATATTAGTGATGGGCTATCAAGCGAGTTACATCATCTTACCGGCGGGTCTAAAGTTGGTTTTGAGATTGAAGAACGGCTTTTGCCGGTCGCAGATGAAGTTAAACAAATAGCTCAAGCTACAAATCAAACCCCCCTCGATTTGGCCTGTCATGGAGGCGAACAGTATGAGTTATTAATGACATTTCCTCTTTCAAGGTTTTCAAAGATCTCCTCTTCGGCAGAGAAAGATGGGGTGCCTTTGACTATAATTGGTCACACCGTATCTTTATCCCAAGGTGTGAAGATAAGAACCATTAAGGGCAAACTGCGACCTTTGAAGTCTAAAGGCTGGACCCATTTCTAAAGTCGTTGGTTCTTAAAACCGTAATACCTATCGGACCAGCCTCTTAAAAAGCCCACTCAACTGAGGTACATATAAAACTTTACAGACACTATTTAATGTATGAAATTACAACGAATTTAATTGAATAAAGCGATTGTTATGAAAAAGTTGATTTTAATGTTTATCTTTGTAACTCAAGTTTCCTGGGGCTCTTCGATCCAAGGGCAATGGTTAGGCGGTGGTGGGTTTGGGCTAATTTTGGGGCCTACGCTTGTAATGTTGAGTCCCCAATTAGAGTATGTCTATAAAACTGATGTTACCTTTGGAAGTTTGGCCCAGATGGGTTTTTTGGGGGATGGAGTTTTGTTTACGGTCTCGGGAACTTATCGAAGGGTTTTCGGGGAGGAACGCGCCAAAATTCGTCCGACGTTTGAGGGGGGATTGGGGTTGGCTTTGGCTTCGAGTTTATATGCTTCCTCGGTAGGAGTTCATATCATGGCCGGGGGAGGTATCGAGTATGTTTATGATAAGAACCTTACATTGGGCAGTATGTTGCGGTTAAATTTTGCCCCCCCTTTAAAAAGTATGTTTGTCAGTTGGCCCATGGTTATTGCCCGTTTCAAGCTTTAGATGATTACCCTTTTTGAGTTTGCCGAAAACCTAGACTCTTAAGGCATAACCGAATAAGCTCGCCTACAGAATGAGTGTAAAAGAACAGATCGCTATTGAAATTTTGAAGTCTCTGCACTCTCACGGCCATGAAGCCTATTTTGCCGGGGGATGTGTCCGAGATAAGTTAAGAGGCGTAGAGCCTAAGGACTTTGATATTGCCACTTCGGCAGGTCCTAAAGAGGTTCAAAATATCTTTACAAAAACGATTCCTGTAGGAATTCAGTTTGGTGTGGTGATGGTGGTCGAGCAGGAAATGGCTTTTGAAGTTGCGACTTTTAGAACCGAATCCAACTATCTCGATGGACGTCATCCCGGAACTGTAAAGTTTTCAACTCTTGAAGAAGATGCCAAAAGGCGTGATTTTACGGTCAATGGCCTATACTTTGACATTAAAACTCAAAAGGTCATTGATTTAGTCGGGGGGCAGAAAGACCTTGAAGCTAAAATCATCAGAACGATAGGCGAAGCTGAAAATCGTTTTGGTGAAGATCATCTAAGAATGATGCGTGTTATAAGATTCGCCTGCCAATTGGGGTTTGAAATTGAAGATAAAACGTTAGAGGCGGTAAAAAAGTATTCGGATTTGATAGTTCGGGTAAGCCCTGAGAGGATTCGTGATGAGTTAACCAAAACACTCATTAGTACACAGTCCTCTCGAGGTATTAAGTTGCTGGATGAGACTGGGCTCCTAAAACATTTTTTACCCGAAATCGAAAAAATGAAAGGGGTCGAACAGCCCTGTGAGTATCATCCCGAAGGGGATGTTTTTGTTCACACCTTGATGTTGTTAGATGGGCTCAACAACGCTCCTATCGAACTAGCCATGGGATGTCTCCTTCACGATGTCGCAAAACCTAACACTTTTGTAAGGGCTCAGGATCGGATCCGTTTTCATGGCCATGATGTTCTTGGAGCGGAGATGTCGGAGGCTATATGTAAGCGGCTAACCTTTTCTAATGCTCAGACTAAACTCATTTGTGAATTAGTGGCCCAACATTTACGATTCAAAGATGCCTCGAAAATGAAGATTAGTACCCTCAAGCGATTTCTTTCAATGGATCGATTTGACTTACATTTGGAACTTCATCGATTAGATTGTATGGCTAGTCATAAAAAGTTGGATGCCTATTATTTCTGCAAAGAGAAATGGGAAGAGTTGAAAGCTCTTCCACCACCCCCCTTAAAACTTGTGACTGGAAAAGACTTGATTAGTTTGGGTTTGAAACCGGGGCCGCAATTTTCGGAGATCATTCGAAGAGTCGAGGATCATATTTTAGAGGGGATCATTAATACTCGCGAAGAGGCTTTGGAATTTGTAAAGTCTCTATTATCTAAGGGATAACGCATGAATTCCGAGTTACAACTAATCAAAGAATTTAATCAAGGTGAGATGAGGGCCTTAAGCCGGCTGATTTCCATGGCCGAAAATCGAGACGCCCAAATTCCCGCGGTGTTAAGTCAATTATTTTCAAAGTTGGGCCATGCTAAAGTCATTGGAATCACAGGCCCTCCCGGGGCTGGTAAAAGTACCCTGACCAATATTTTTGTTAAGCGTCTTAGATCTCTCAATAAAAAAGTGGCGGTGATAGCAGTGGACCCTGTTAGCCCATTCTCTGGAGGGGCTTTACTGGGAGATAGGATTAGACTTCAAGAGCATTTTAATGATCCTAATGTATTTATCAGAAGCCTCAGTACTCGGGGAAAACTTGGGGGGTTGTCAATGGCAGCTCGAGAGGTTTCTGAACTGGTTGATGCTTTCGGATTTGATTACGTTATTCTTGAGACGGTTGGGGTCGGGCAAAGTGAAGTGGATGTTCGAAAAATTGCGGATGTGACTTTGTTGGTTTTGGTGCCCGAATGGGGAGATGGAATCCAAACTTTAAAGTCCGGTATCTTAGAAATTGCCGATATATTTATTGTGAATAAATCGGATAGGGAAGGGGCCGATCGCATAGTTCTCGAGCTTAAAAACATGCTCCAAATAGCTGAGAAGGAAGCTCCCGTTTTATTAACGAATCAATCTAATGAGTCGTCGGTTGAAATGGTCCTCATGGAAATTGAAAAGTTTTTTAAAGTTCAAGGTGAGTTGATAAAAAACCGTCGAGGCTCGGCTCGTAAAGAAATAGTGACAGAGTGGTTATATTCCTTGGTGGCTGAAGAGGCAAATCGTTGGGTTGGTGGTAAAACCAAAGATCAAAAAAATCCTTATGAATTGATTGTTGAGTTTCAGAGCAAGTACCCACCTGGAAGTCTCTTTTCAAAATGAATCAGAATTTAAAAGTTTTGGTGGTTCGAAAAGATCGTTTGGGGGATTTATTAATGACTCTTCCGAGTTTGGTTTTAATAAGAGAGTCTTTTCCTTCTGCCCATATAGATTTTAACTGTGCTATCGAGTTTCATGATTTATTGACTCCATTTTGTCGGCTTTGGAACATCAAACTCGTTGAGAAGCCCCAGAGCAAATATGACGGGGCCCTCTTTTTACAAGGGAAAGCGAAAGACGTTTGGGATTTGTTGCGTTTAAAAATCCCGATTAGAGTGGGCGGTTACTCAAAATGGTTCTCCTTTTTTTGGTTAAACGTGGGAATTCGCCAAAAACGGTCATCGAATGGCAAGAATGAAGCTGAAAGCAATTTAGAGTTGGCTCAGGTTTTAGTGCAACGCCTTGGGGGAGAAGGTAGAGTAGATAAAAGTAGCTATGAACTGCCCGTTTCTGAGCAAGCCAAGAGAGTTGCAGTTGTGAATTGGACTCAGCTGGGTTTTCAACAGGATGAAAAAGTTGCGGTCTTCCATCCAGGAATGAGAGGGAGCGCATTGAATGTTTCTTTAGATTCCTACTTGGGTCTCATTGAAAAGGTTGAAGAGGCAGGGTTTACGGTGGCTCTCTCAGTAGGTCCTGAACCTAGAGATATCGATTTGAAAGAGAAAATGTTGATAAAGCGGCCGGGGTTAAAAGTGATATCGGGCTTGAAATTGCCTGAGTTGGCTGAGTTTTTTAGACTTTGTAACTTGGTGATAGCCCCTAGCACCGGGCCTTTACATTTAGCGAGTTGGGTAGGAACGCAAACGGTGGGTTTGTTTTCTCCTGTTAAGTCTCAACACCCTAACCGTTGGGCTCCTTGGGGGGGAGCTAAACCCAGTCAAGTGTTGTTGCCACAGGTTGATTGTCCTGCGGACAGGGATTGCTTGGGAGAAAAATGTAGATATTTTAACTGTATGGTTAAAACCGATTGGAAGAATTTACTTTTGTTAAGATAGGGTGTTTAAACACAGAGATGGATTTAGCGTTTTTAAAAGAAATCCCCAAAACACATCTTTTGGTGGCCGGTGAAGTTGGAATAGATGAGTATTTGTGGGGGGATTGTCGCCGAATTAGTCCAGAAGCTCCGGTCCCGGTGGTTGAAGTAGAATCTCAATCGTTTAAGCTGGGGTTAGCTGCCAACGTAGCTCAGAACTTGGTTTCTCTTGGTGCTAAGACAACTTTATTGAGCATCAAAGGAGCAGATAGTGACGGTATTAAACTTGAGGGGATGCTTAAAGAGGCGGGGATTTCAAAAATAGAGTGCGTTGAAGATGAGTCTCGTCCCACTCTCAGGAAAGTAAGAGTTTTAGCTCAAAAACAACACGTGGTCCGAGTTGATTATGAGAAATCTCATCCTCTAGAATCGAAGTTAGCTAAGCGTTTTGTTGAAAGAATTTGTGATCTGCTACCTTCGGTTGATGGGATGATTGTTCAAGATTACGGTAAGGGAATTTGGAATCGCGAGACGATGTCCTTTGTTCAACATGCGAAGGCGCATAAAAAACCGGTTTTTGTGGACCCGAGTCGAATCAGTCCTTTGGAACTTTATAAAGACGTCACTTTACTGACTCCTAACATTGCTGAGGCTGAGACTCTTTGTGGTATGCCCAACGGTAAATCTCGCAAGGTGGGTAAAGATGATGAAACCCTGTGGAATATGGCCAAACGAATTTTAGAAGTGACCCATTGTGAGCATTCCATAATCACTTGCGGTGAATGGGGAATGATTAGTGTCTCTAAGGGAGAAGATAGACTGAATCGGATCCCGACTTTTGCTCGTGAAGTTTTTGATGTAACCGGAGCCGGTGATACGGTCATTGCGGTTTTATCTTTAATGCATGTTTTAGGCAGCTCGCTTTCCGAATGTATGCAAGTCGCCAATGCGGCAGCTGGGATTGTTGTGGGGCGTATCGGAGCTTCTTGCGTAACTCAAACGGAGCTAGAAGTAGAGTTGGAGAGATTAGTAAAAAATGGGTTAATTCAATTTCAAAAGCCCATGTAAAGGACCTGGTATTAAGTTACTCTGATTTCGTATTCTTCAGCAATGCGATCCCGGCTGTATTCATTTTTTTAATCCAAGATTTGGGGATCAAAAACCGAATCGATGCCAACAATTGAAATTGAATAGGAGCTCTTTTAAGGCGAACAGCCTCTGGGAGCGAGGATTGAAATCCCTGAGTACTCCAACCGAAAGGGATGAAAAAGTCTGGACCTTCGGTAGGGGCAAAATTCATCACAGCATTGGCCTTTTTAAAGTGCTCACCCCATTTGAGTTTGATCCACCTTAATTGAAAAGGCCCTAAAAGCTCTGCGAGCCAAAATTTGAACTGAGGAAATTGAGAAAGATCTTGAGCGAGAGAAGCTGCAGTCTCGGGGGTTAGATACATGAGAAAACCTTCACTGATTACAAGCGTGTTTGTGGAGCCTTTGGCAACTTTCGAGAAAAATTGTTTTCGGTCTGCAGTTTGAGAAAGATCCAACTTCACCAATTCAAATTGGCATTTAGGTTTGTGATCCTTTAGTTGGTTTTCTTTGTAAGTAAGAATTTCAGGTAAATCAACGTCATACCATTTTAAATTTGGAGAAAGGTTAAGACGATAGGCTCGGGTGTCGAGTCCGGCAGCTAAATTAAGAACAGTGTCGATATTTTCCTTTTTAATGAGGTCTAAAACCCATTGATCTAAAATGGAGGTTCTAGCGACTATGAACCACGAGTATTTCCCGTTCCCTTTAAGCCCGTTCACAATTCGTCTGCCATGTTCACCGGAAAGAAGAGATGCATAAGGATCTTTAAAGACGGCATCCGGTCTTTCTGACTCCATAGTGCGATAAGTTGCTACTAAAAAAGCGGTGTCAGAAATGTTTTTTAATGGGGTGGGAGAATAAGTCACGATTTCACTCATTTTAAAGCCGTGAAGATACGATGCACATCATCGTTATCATCAAGTTCGTTTAAGAAGGCCTCAACTTCAGGTTTTGCGTCTACGGAAAGCTCCTGAGGGTCTTTTACTAAATAAACGAACTCAGATGAGCTAATTTGCCAACCTCTTTCTTGGAGATATTTTGTGACGGAAATAAGATCAGGCTTGCCACAAATAAACTCAAATTCATTTTCCGATTTTCGGACATCTTGGGCTCCAGCTTCAATAGCTGCCTCTTCAGGGTCTTGAGAACTGTCCGGATGAGAGGCCGCTACCAAACCTATATGGTCAAACATGTACGAGACCGATCCTGTGGCCCCAAGGCTACCTTTTCGAAAGATAGCTTTCATATCTGCTGAAGTGCGGTTTCGGTTGTCGGTTAAACACTCAACAATCAGTGGAATTTTGTGCGGGGTAAAACCCTCAAAAGTGACCAATTCGTAGTTAACAGGCTCTAAAAGGCCAGCACCTTTTTTGATGGCTCTGTCGATGTTGTCTCTGGGAACAGAGGCTTTTTTAGCAGCTTCGATGACAGCTCTGAGCTTTGCGTTATTTGCTGGATCGGGGTCACCGGCTTTTGTTGCCAAAATGATTTCTTTGCACATTTTACTAATGATTTGACCCCGTTTGGCCGCATTTTCAACACGACCCTTTTGTTTCCACTGAGCACCCATTTTCTTTACTCCTATTTTGTGTAGAATTAATGGATTCTTTGACTAAGTGCAAGTTCCTCACAAAAGGAAGTGAAATGAGAACCTTTTATATTTTAACATTTTTGTTCTGTTCGATGAGAGTTTGGTCCGCTAACCAACCCCTCAATGTAAGCCTAATGAGCGAGCCCAGAGATCTAGATCCACAGTTGTGTTCTGGAAACAATGAAACGAAAGTTGCTCTGAATTTATTCGAAGGCTTGGTAGCCAAAGACCCTAAGAGTTTAAAAATAGTTCCAAGCTTAAGTGATAGTTGGAAAATATCAAAAGACGGGAAGAAATTAACTTTTCATTTGAGGGATAATATTTTTTGGAGTGATGGCATTAGGGTCACGGCACAGGATTTTGTAGATAGTTGGATTAGACTCTTAACGCCCGAGACTGCTGCGGAGTTTTCTGCTTTCGGTTTTCACTTTAAGAACGGGAAGGATTTTTATGATGGAAAGATAAAAGATAGATCTCAGTTGGGTTTTAAAGCCATCGATGACAGCAATTTAGAAATAGTTTTGGAGTATCCTACTGCATATTTCCTTGCTTTATTGGCCCATCCATCGATGTTTCCAGTCCCTAAAAGGGCGATTGAGAAATTGGGTCCAAAGTGGTCGCGTCCGGAAAATATCATAACCAATGGGCCGTTTCTATTAAGTAAATGGCAAACGAATCAGCTTATTGAACTTAAAAAAAATCATAAACATTGGGACGCTCAAAATATTAAGTCGGAGGTGATAAATGTAAGATTTGTGGCTAAATCTGACACCGAAGAAAGAATGTTTCGATCGGGTGAATTAGATGTTACGGCGCAAGTACCCATAGAAAAAATTCCGCTCTGGGAAAAAGATACCAATGGAGCCCTTCAAAAGCATCCTTACTTAGGAACCTATTTCTATTGGTTGAACGTAACTCATCCGCCTCTCGACAACCCTCTTGTGAGAAGGGCATTAAATTTGGCTATCGATCGAACTGCTATTACTCATAAAGTGACTCTAGTGAAACAAATTGAAGCTCAGTTTTTCACCCCTCCAGGAACGGGTGGATTTAAACCCAAATCGATTTTACCAAAAGATAATAGTCGAGTGGCAGAGGCTAAACAGCTTTTGGCGAAAGCTGGTTTTCCAGGGGGAAAGGGGTTGCCTAAAATTGAGTTGCTCTACAATACCGATGAAGGGCACAAAAAAATTGCGGAATCTGTGCAGCAAATGTGGAAAGAAAATTTGGGAGTTGAAGTGAGTTTGGTTAACCAAGAGTGGAAGGTTTTGTTGGATAATCAAAATTTAAAAAACTTTACTATTCTCAGAGGTGGATGGATTGCCGACTATAACGATCCTAATTCTTTTTTAGAAATGTTCACGACTGGCCATACGAATAACTATGTGAGTTGGTCTAATACTAAATATGATGAGATTATCAAATCCGCAGCAAAGGAAATCAACGCCACTAAAAGACTAGCATTATTTCAAAAAGCTGAGGACATACTTTTAGATGAGTTACCGATAGTTCCTATCTATATTTATAAGAGAGTCTATCTAAAAAAGAACAATGTAGAAGGTTGGTTCTCCAACATCGAAGATTATCGTACATTTAAGGGGGTTTATCTTAAGTAAGAGCTAGTTTATAAAGTTTTTGATTTGATGGGCATTATGGCTTGTGAGAGGATAAAAGAATGGAGCATTTTAGCATGAAGAGATTTAAGTGTTTTGTCGTAGGATTAGTATTTTTTCTGACAACTTCAATTCAAGGGGCTACTCAGAAAGAAAAACATGTGTATGAAAGTTCGCTGGATGTGGGCTTAGAGTTTCAAGCGTATAAATTAAATTATAAAAAATATCGTTGGGATTCATCAACAACCCGCGAGGACGAGGGGTATGGTTTTAATTTAGCGCTTGAATGGATTCCATTTGTAACTGTTGTCGGCAAGTTTGCCACTTCTCTGGGGATTGGATTTAATTCGGTTTCAAATGTGCCAGTTAATGGGACCACAGCGAATTTATATGTTTTTCCTGTCTATGGCGGTTTAACTTACCGAGGCGATTTTTTTAAGAACCAAGTGATCGTTCCGTTTGTTTCCGGAGGGGTTGACCTTGGGTTTAGCACGCAGTCCTCTAAGGGGGGGGCGACTCAAGCCGGCCTTAGAACCTACGAAGGGCTTTACTATACTACCGGAGTGGAATTGTGTTTGAACGCCTTTGATCCTTATTCAGGCAGAGAATTAGACAGTCGTGTGGGTATTAATGGCGTGTATCTTGTCGTGATGTACATGCAAAGTGAAGCCATCAACAACTCGGAAACGGTTAATCTCTCTCATAAGGAATTTCGTGCTGGTTTGAGGTTTGAAATTTAAATCTAGTTTGAATCCCCGATTGGCAAGTACTGAGGCATGCGGTTGATTAAAGGGGTCATCTCGTAAAAAACAAAACTCGGTCGATTGAGGCCTAACATCCGTAGCTGCGCTTCGTTAGAAATCCAAACTAAATTCGCCGGATTGATGTCGGTATAGAAAGGGCGCCCTTCGGTCCATTGGCCTTTTAAATCCTCTATGGGCGTTTTAACTTGGTGAGACACTGCTTGAATAGTCGAGTAAATGTCTTTTAATGACTCTTTCATTTCTTTGGGGATATTTCCTTTATAACGTTCATATAAAGACTTTAAAGACTCGCCTTGAATTTCAGGCTTAATTAAGATCGTGCCCGCCCGAGTTTCAAGGGTTTTTAAAATGGGTGCTGTAGGAATGGTTCCTTTTTTCCAGGCGGGATCTTTAGGAAAGCTGGGGTCTTCTTCGACCTTTTGCCATTTAGATTTAAGTAGTTCGTAAGTATAAACCTCGCGTTTCATTTCTAATTCGGCCTGAGCGTTAGGACTATTTCGGCCCGACATTCCTACTGTATGAGGGATTTTAGCAACGAGTCCAATCAGCGTAGTGGGAATTCCCTGGAGGGTTGAGGAACGTTGAATGCGATAGAGTCCCCCTCTATCTCCGAGACCAATCCGTTCTCCCAAAATTAACTCACTCGAATCCTTTTCCCTTGATAGGGCTCGAAGGGTTTGGCCGGTGTACGATTCCACAACAAAAGGCATAGCGAGCTGACGAAACTTCCAGACGCAAGTTCCAAGGATGCCGGCTTGAGAAGGGGAAGGGGTAAAAAATAGGCTTGAGGCTAAGAGGAGAACATGAAGTCGGCGCTGCCATTTGAGATTTATTCTTAACGTGTTCATATAAAAAGGCAGAACCTTTAGTAAATATTTTATCAGCTTTTAACTTAATCTGCTTTTGTGAAATTTGAGAAACTAAACTATCTGTCTCTTTCTCAATGGGATATGTATACAGCTTTTAACTGCCCATCTAAAAAGTGTCTGGTACAATAATTTAATGACTGGGACACTATTCTTTGCCATTGCAGTACTTCACACCTTTGCTATTAAGCGATTTCAGTCTTTCGCTCAAAGATTTCCTGAAGGATCGGTGAGAGAGAATTTATTTCATCTTTTGGGGGAAGTGGAAGTTGTTTTTGGCTTTTGGGCCGGCATTTGGTTTCTTTGGTTCACCGTGACTCATAGTTATCAACAAGGTCTTCATTACTTAGAGTCTCTCAATTTTCGGGAGCCTCTGTTCGTTTTTGTCATTATGACAGTGGCCGCGACTAAACCGGTACTTCAAGCTTCTAAAACCTTGATTTTTGGACTGGCTAAATTGATTCCTATTCATCCCCAATTGGCGAAATACCTAGTGACACTCACGGTGGGGCCTTTGATGGGGAGCTTTATCACCGAGCCGGCGGCTATGACCGTGACTGCGTTGATTTTACTTGATGAGTTTTATCAATCTGAAAGTCCTGAGAGTTTTAAGTATTTAACTTTGGGTATTTTATTTGTGAATGTTTCGATTGGAGGAGTTTTAACCAACTATGCGGCTCCGCCAGTACTGATGGTAGCAAGTCAATGGAATTGGGATACCGCTTTTATGATGAGCCATTTTGGATGGAAGGCAATCGTAGCGGTCGTGTTAAATGCTTTAGTAGGGGGAGTTGTCTTTTCGAAAACTCTGCGCGAATTAAATGGGGTTCAAAAGAAAGAGTCTAGAGTTCCAATATGGGTCATGGTTATTCACTTGATCTTTATTGGTCTGATTGTTTTTTCTTCGCATCACAGCATAGTTTTTGCGGCTCTGTTTCTTTTTTTTCTGGGATTTGCGGATATTTCCAAGGAACACCAGGATCCGATTCAGCTTAAGTCGAGCTTGTTGGTCGCCTTTTTCCTTGGGGGACTAGTTGTTTTTGGTGAGATGCAAACTTGGTGGCTTCAACCGCTCCTCAGTCGGTTGGAGACGACTTCGTTATTTTTAGGTAGCACCGCTTTAACCGCGATTGTCGATAATGCAGCACTTACGTACCTTGGGTCACAAGTACAAGGTCTAGAGGGCGAGATGAAGTATGCCCTAGTAGCTGGAGCGGTTACAGGAGGGGGGCTAACTATCATTGCAAATGCCCCTAATCCAGCTGGCTTCTCTATATTGAAGGACTCATTTGGCAAAGAAGGAATTAGTCCTTTGATGTTACTTTTTGGTGCGGCTATTCCTACGTTGATTGCTGGAATCGCTTTTTGGTTGTTGTCTTAAGTTTGAAAGATAAGAAATGACCCCTTGACCGGCACAGAAACCTTGTGAGACGCAGGCTTGAATCAAAAAACCTCCTGTGACCGTATCCCAATCGAGCATTTCTCCAGCTAAAAAGACCCCGGGGAATTTCTTTAACGCCATTTGGGAATCCAGTTCTTCTAGTTTGATTCCTCCCGCCGAGGAGATAGCCCACTCTAGCCCTTGGCGTTGTTTAAACTTTAAAGGGAATTTTTTGAGTCGTTGAACTAATTGAGTCAAATCTTTTAGGTCTTCCTGAGAAGTATGATGATAAATCAGGGCTAAAGCTGCTGGAGATAATTTGAGAAATTTTTTTACACGGCGAATTGGATTTAAGTTCTCTGTTGTTCGATTTAATTTCTTAAGGATATCCTTTTCACTTAAGTCAGGTTTTAAATCTAAAAAGACAGTCTCTTCAGCTCCTACGGCATAGACTGGAGTTCCTTCGAGTCCATAAGAAGTGACGACGAGATCCCCTAGTTGCGATCCTTTTGAAGAGGTTAGGGTGACATTTTTAAGAGGTTGCCCTTCGGCCTCTTTGAGAAATTCAGGCTTAAATTGAATCGAGAAACCACAGTTTGAAGCGGTAAAAGGGGTGAAGCCTATCTTTTTTCTAAGAAACATTCGAGGCCATTGAACCGGATCATGAGTTGGCTCCCAACTAGCTCCTCCCAAGGCAAAGACGATAGCTTGAAAAGTAAAGTGAGTTCCATCGTCAAAGGACAAACCTAGTTCTCCAGTTGGACTTTTCTGAAAATGGGAGCAACGTTTATCGAAAAGCCATTGGACATTTTGTCGAGAAAGTTTCTCGGTCCAAAGAGTCAAAAGGCGTGCGGCCTTCATGTCCTCGACAAAATATCGGTGGCTAGTTCCTTTGAAAGTTTTTAGTCCTAGGCGGTGAATGAATTCGAGCCAATCGTTGGGGCTAAAGCTAGAAAAGATAGGCTTCCAAAAATTAGGATCTCCCGAGTAGCGACTGGGAAAATCTTCGAGCGGTAACTCGAAAGTTACATTAAGACCCGAGCTTCCAGCGATGAGAAGTTTACGGCCTGCAGTCGGACGTCTTTCAAAAACAGTCACGTTGAGACCGGCTGAACTAATAACGTCAGCCGCCATCAGGGCTGCGGGGCCTGAACCCACCACGGCAACTTGAAGAGGGGATTTTGACATAATTAGGAGACCTTAATCGGCATTTTCCAGACTGTAATTGAAACTGAGGGAAATCCTAGGGCGTTTGGATTGGTTAGGTGGAACTTCATGGCGAAGCCAACTTTCGAACATCACAAAGTCGCCAGGTTTAGCCTGAAGGTTATAGTAGAGATCTTTTGAGGCCTGGGTTGGGTTTTCTCGTGTAGGCGCATTCATGTAAAAATTCATGCGAGGGTCTTCAATCTTAAGGGGAACACTGAAAGGGGGCGTTTGGAGATAGTAAGCCCCGCTGATATCGGAATGGGGGTGAAAGTGAAGTGTGTGGTAAGTGTGCTCCGGCATAATGTTGACCCATAGGTGGGTCATTCTCAGTTCGAAATCATGGAGGTTCCACCCCTGGGATTTAGCAAAGTCCTTAGCAAAGGGCTGAAGTTCGTCTTCAAATTGGGAAAATGAGGGGTATCTCAGGTGGAGGTCGTAGATGGAGCTGTAAGAGGTGTACCCGCCTCGATAGTTTTCTTGGGACCATTTTTGGCCCATTTTGTCCGTTTTAGCTAAAGTCTCTATGTCTTTAGCCATTTTGGTGTTGAGACTTTTAAAGTTAGGCAAGTTTCCAGTTCCAACTAATGTAGGAAATAGGGGATTGATTTTTAGCTTCATAGGCTAAGGTTATTAAATGAAACGGGGGAAAATAGCAAAGACAAGAGTGGCCACAAATTCTAAAAAAACTAGTCCTGTTTAGCGTTTCATCAGGTGACCATTGTCCGATGACTGACGAGATGTATTATTTCTACAAAATGCATCAGTATCATAATAGCGATACTCTTTTGAATTTAGGTAGAGTTCCGATTCTAATCGGTGTAGGAAAAAAGAATGCCTACTCCCTTTGAGTGGGCTTTTTAAGAGGTTCAAACGGGGATGATTTATCAAATGAAACTCCAAGAAAACTTATCAAATCTTATAAACTTGGTCCTCTATAAGCCTTTGCAATTTAAGAAAAAATATATCGGACCAGCCTCTTCAAAAGCCCACTCAAAGGGAGCAGGTATGTTTTTTTATATGTCACGAGGGAAGGTTAATCGATGAAATCGGTGGATATTGCAAATCCCAATACTTGGGTCAAATTCAAACCCTCTCTTTGTAAGGGGTGTTGGGCCGGTTGTTGTACCATGCCGGTCCAAGTGAGCTCCGAAGAGCTGTATCACATGGGGTTCATTGAGGCCCATCAGGTTAACGGCCCTTTGAAACGATTGGCCCAAAGACTTATCAAAATGGGAATTATTCGGTCGTTTAATTCGCGAACTCGGTTGTTTCGATTAAAACAACTTGAGAACGGAGATTGTGTTTTTTTGGATGCCAATCGTTTATGTAAGATTTACGAAAATAGACCCTCGATATGCCGAGGGTTTCCCTTCAATGGAGCTAGACCCGGCTATTGTCCAAGCCAAAGGAAAAAAGAGGTTCGACGAGTGTTAAAAAACGCGCAGGAATGTGGCGAAGAGGGTTAGCTTGTATGTAGCGAGCTTTGCAGAAATGAATCAACGAAGTGGGCTAATGAAGGTGGGGTAAAAACAAGAAAATGTGAGGGGTTTCTAAAACGATCGCGCTAGAACCCCAACTCAAGCTCGAGTACTTGGTTCATATATGGGATTTTTGATGGAGCAGCCGTTAACAAAGGGATTGAGTTTGAATTTTAGTAGGTTTTGAAGCGTGAATCGCTTGTTGAATTAATGTGGAAGCGACTTTTGGCTTGGGAATCTTGAATTCAAACCACTGTTTGATATCGTCGTCGACGCCTAGGCCATGCATATAATTGTAGACCGCTTTCTTTAAACCCGGAGCAAGAGAGGAAGGATCCTCTCCTTGGGGGTCTTTAAAAGAAAGATCGTTATTGGCAAAATTGGAAGATTGAGAAGTTAGGATGATTCCATAGTCTTCAGGATTTTTTCCAACCGGGCTGTGGATTGTCGCAGAGAAACGGTGCCAAAACGCCGACTGAATGCAACCTTGTTGAAAGAGTTGTCTAACGCGCTCCAAAGAATCGATCGTCTCCTGAAGGGTCTGAGAAGGAAAACCATACATGAGATAGGCATGAACCATAATCCCACTTTGAGAGAAGTGGTGGGTTACTTGAGCCACCTGTTCCACAGTGACCCCTTTTTTCATCAGAGCGAGAAGTCTGTTAGAAGCAACTTCTAGTCCACCGCTTACGGCAATGCAGCCGCTTTGAGCCATGAGTTGAGTAAGTTCTAAATTAAAAGTTTTTTCAAAACGAATATTGGTCCACCACGAGATGTTGAGTTTCCGGCGAATGAGCTCTTGAGCTAGCGCAGCTAGAGTTTTTGGTGGAGCCGCTTCATCAACAAAGTGGAAGCCGGTTTGTCCTGTCTCACGGACTAGTTGCTCTATTCTATCGACTAATAATTTTGCACCGGCCGGCTCGTATCGACCGATGTAATCTAAAGAAGTGTCACAAAAGCTGCATTTTTTCCAATAACAACCATGAGCAAGGGTGAGTTTGTTCCATCGACCGTCTGACCAGAGGCGATGCATTGGATTGAGAAGTTCACAAAGCGACAGATAGCGATCGAGTGGAAGTCCGTCATAAGTGGGAATCCCAGCTTCAATGAAGGGGATATCATGTAGAGAGGGGTCATTTTTAAAAACGACCTTGTCTTTTTCTTTGAGAAAAGTTCTTAAGTATTTTGGAAGAGTATGAGATTGGGAAAGATTTTCGAGAAGAGTCAAAATGGGTCTTTCACCGTCATCTAGGGTAATGAAATCGACATAATCAAAAATTTTGACTTCAGAGAGTTGGCGCAGCTCGGTATTGACGTATCCACCGCCTAGAATAATTTTGGTCGTCGGAGAAAGCTCTTTAAATTTTTTTCCAATTCGGAGAGCTCCATAGAGGTTTCCCGGAAAGGGCACGGTCAGAGCCAGAACGTCGGGAGCCCAATGGGAAATATATTTTTCTGCTAACTCATCTAATGATCTATCGACTAATGTCGGCTTAGCCCTTAAGGCCTCTTCCATCGGTTCGAAACTAGCAGCACTGGCAGCCAATTTTTCGCCATAACGGGAGAATTCAAATCGAGAGTCGATACCGTCTCGAATCATATCGGCCAGGTCATCAATATATAGACTAGCCAAATGCTTAGCTCTATCTTGTAATCCTAAGGATCCAAAAGCCCATTGCAATCCATCATCGCCAAAGAAATTAAGCTCTTCCAAACTTTTGAATCTGGGCCCTTCGGGAAGATAGTTGTGAGTGACAATTCGATAGGCCAAAGTGGGATCTTGATTTTGAAGAAATCGAATCACACTTTCGATCGTCGTAAGATAATCTTCTTCAAATTTGAGAAAATGGCGTACCGATTTGGGAGTCGGTAAATTGGGAGTAGGAAACTTGCGTTTGAGCTCCTGGGAGATTTCAGAAAGTCCGGCGGGTGATAAAAGCTTGAGGACTAATTCTAACGCCGGATCGGCTTGATAGGTTTCATAACCCCTCGAACGTAAAAAGCCTGTGAGATAGGCCGTGGCAGGGTACGGCGTATTGACCTGGGTCATCGGAGGTGTGACTAACAAAATGCGCATGGATGGCAAGGGTTTATCATGAATGATGCACGGTGTCTATCTTCTCGGGTCTAAGTTTCTGAAAACACTATTGAAAACATGATTCAACGCCCATTGCCGAGGCGGGGCCCTTTATTTATTTTAGAGCAAAAGGTAGGTTATGATTTTTCTCCAAGGAGTTGCCAATGATTCAGGTTAAAGGCTATGCGGCTCAATCGGCCACTTCAGTTTTAGCCCCTTTTAGTTTTGAGCGACGTCAGCTAGGTCCCAAAGATATTTTGATTGATATTGCATATTGTGGAATTTGCCATTCGGACATTCACCAGGTCAAAAATGAATGGGGTGGTTCTAGGTATCCGATGGTTCCGGGTCATGAAATTGTAGGGCGAGTGAGCAAAGTGGGAAATCAAGTTAACCATTTTAGAGTGGGTGATCCTGCAGGAGTGGGGTGTTTTGTTGATTCGTGCCGAAGTTGCCCAAGTTGCAAGGAAAATGAAGAACAATATTGCGAAGGTCATTTAGTGACCACCTATAACAATGTTGAAAAAGATGGGAAGACTCCAACATTTGGAGGGTACTCAAGTAAAATTGTAGTGGATGAAGATTATGCTTTGAGAATTGCCTCTGAACTTCCGCTTGAAAGGATTGCCCCTTTGCTATGTGCGGGAGTTACGACCTATTCTCCTTTAAAGCAGTGGAATGTGGAAAGAGGAACACGAGTTGGGATTTTGGGGTTGGGTGGATTGGGTCATATGGGTGTGAAACTTGCGGTGGCTATGGGGGCTGAAGTTTCTGTTTTGAGTCATTCTCCTCACAAAGAGGCTGATGCCCGAAAGTTGGGAGCCCACCATTTCATTTCAACCCAGCAGAGCAATTTGGGAGAAGTGTTTGCGAACCATTTCGACCTCATTTTAGATACTGTCTCTGCTCCACACGATCTTAATATGTATTTAAGCACGGTAAAAAAAGATGGAACGATGGTTCTTTTGGGAGTTCCTCCCGAGTCTACCAAAATTGCGGCATTTCCTCTTATTTTAAAACGAAGAAGACTCGCTGGTTCTCTTATTGGTGGTATTAAGGAGACTCAAGAGATGCTAGATTTTTGTGCTGAAAACAGTATTGGGGCCGATGTTGAAGTGATTTCGGCTTTAGAGATCAATACCGCTTATGAAAGAACCCTTAAAGGGGATGTTAAATATCGATTTGCGATTGATTGTAAAACTTTCTAATCGATAGGTTTGGAGATTCAATTGAGAACAGGGCGAGGATTTGCGAGTGATAATAATTCAGGGGTGCTTCCTGAAATTTTAAAAGCGATTTCAGAAGCGAATCTAAAACATACTTCGGCCTACGGAGACGATCCATGGACTAAAAGAGCCGAAGATGCCTTTAAGCACTGTTTTGGAGATGGAATTGAAGTCCATTTTGTTTTTAACGGAACCGCCGCTAATGTACTTTCGCTAAGTTCTTGTACACGCTCCTACGAGGCCGTTTTGTGTAGTGAGATGGCCCATATTTATGAAGATGAGTGCGGAGCGCCTGAGAGTTTTACGGGTTGTAAACTAATTCCTATTCAGCCGGTTGATGGAAAGCTCACTGCGGAAAGAGTCTTCGCTAAGATAAAAGGGGTAGGTAATATCCATAATGTTCAACCCAAAGTGATCTCAATTTCCCAAACCACGGAAGTGGGAACGGTTTATAGTAAGGCTGAACTTTTAGAGCTCTCTCATTTAGCTAAAGAGCATCAATTGTATTTTCATGTTGATGGGGCTCGCATTTCAAATGCGGCTGCAAGCTTGGATTTAACTTTTAGAGAATTCACTAGAGAAGTCGGAGTCGATATTTTGTCATTTGGAGGGACCAAATGCGGATTGTTGGGGGCTGAGGCTGTTGTGTTTTTTAATTCCCACCTAGCCCGGGATTTTAAGTTCCGAAGAAAACAGGGAATGCAGTTAGCTTCGAAAATGAGATTTATATCTGCTCAGTTTGAAGCTTTTCTAAATCAAGAATTGTGGCGTAAATATGCCATTCACTCTAATAATATGGCCAAATATTTGGCAGAGAAGGTTCAGTCATTAGCGGGTGTTGAAATTGCTTTTCCCGTTCAAGCTAATGGCGTTTTTGCTTGGGTTTCGAAACCAATCATACCTAAGCTCCAGTCAGAATTTCCGTTTTATGTGTGGCAGAGCGGTAAAGATAAGGATCTTGTGAGATGGATGATGTCGTTTGATACGACGACTGAGGATATCGACCAGTTTTGTCAGTTGCTAAAAGGGCATTTGTTTTAAGAAGATTTTCTTACCAGCACCCTTTGAGTGGGCTTTTTAAGAGGCTGGTCCGATATATTTTTTCCTAAATTGCAAAGACTTATAGAGGACCAAGGTTATAAGATTTGATAAGTTTTCTTGGAGTTTCATTTGATAATTCACCTCATCGTCAAACGGCCAATAAATTGCGCGCCTTAAACCAACTTCATGGCCGTTTGAACCTCTTAAAAAAACCACTCAAAGGGTGCAGGTATAAGATTTTCGTTTAAGTGCGTATAGGATTCTCGAATTTCCGGGTAGTCTCTCTTTTTCCTTAATATCGAAATGAAGCGAGCACTGTTCCTCAAAATAGGTTGAGGTTAAGTGGTCATAATTTCTTCCTTTGGACAGATGTTGAAACATAGGATCTGAAGTTTCAACCCATTCCAAAATGAGATGATCTGTTGTGAGTTCTTTGGCTAAGTCTAAAATATGAGGCAGAAGAATGCTCTCGGTGGTGAGTAAGTGATGAATAACTGCCAACATGAGAACGCAATCAAAGTGTCCTTGAGAGCGCTGCATGAAAGCGGAAAATTCTTCACTTTTCCAACCGGTAGCGGGGGATGGGTTCGCAATATTGATCACTAGGGGCAGAATGCTAGGGTGTGAAGTGCGGCACGATTCCCATGTTTTCGAAATAAGCTCAGTCTCAGAGTCGATAGCAACAACCTTTCGACCTAAGTCCGCTGCCATACGAGAGAAGTGACCGTCATTACAGCCGACATCGAGAACAGATTGATTAGAGTAATCTTTAAGCCATTCGGCAACAATTTTCTCTTTTTGCTCAAATCTTTCTTTCGTGTAGGGGCTATCAGCTCCCATGTAGTTTTTGAATTGGGTTCTTTGTAGTCTATGATTGAAAGTGAGTTTGTTGAGTTTATTGCGGGCCGACTTAAGGAAAAAATTTAATGTAAATTTGGCCTGTTCGGGATTGGTAAGTTGATGGCTATCAGGATGATGACTTAGTTTTCGATCATTCCAAGTTTCTAACCAAGCCGGAAAAGTAATTTGACCCAAAAACGAAGGGGACAATTTTCTAAATATCGAGCTGTGAGAATAAACATCACTGGCAGTCAGGCCGTCTCTAGAGAGTAAAAACGTATTAACTAGAGGAATCCCTAGATGTTGGTAGGCAAGCAAGGGATTCATAAAAGTTTGTGAGAATTGAGAGTAAGCTATCCATAAACTGTCTTTGGGATCTCTTTTCTCTAGAGAAAGAAGATCGACAAAAATTGGCTTGCACCCTGAAAATAAAATATTAAAAGGAGTGGCATCTTTCAACCCTAACTCTTCTTCATTTAGGGCGATGGCAAGATCTAAGGTGAGAAGTCCGGCTGCTTTCAGCATTTCCGGAGCCCATTCGTAGGGATAGCTCACAAAAGGGATCTTTTCTTGTCTTACAAAAAAATCACTTTGAGAGGATTTAAATTGGGATGGCCACGATTGGGATAATTTTAAAATGTCTCCTTCAGTGAGTTCCCAAGATTTTACAAAAAGGCCTCTTTCGATAAAGGACTTTAGTGTAGGTGAGTTCTTGATTAGGCTCCAATTTGATTTAGATTGGATTTGTCTAATGAGTTGTGAGTCGATCTGAAACAGGCACCCATCGGGATCTCGCAGGGATAAAGATTTGGGAGTTTGAATGGGGGCTTTAAGATCCATAAAGTACTACTTGAAAAAGCATTCTCTATTTATTTTTTTCAAAACAACTTCGTATTGCAAGCCAGATTCGTTTTGAAAAAAATAGACAACCCACAATCGTGCCAAAGAGAGCTTGCCAGAGGAGATAGCCCGAGCTGGGATTGATATAACCGAAACTATCTTCACTAATAAAGCATAGAGTCATTAATATGAAGACAAAATTGAATGATGCTATTTTCATAGATTTAAATGTCTGGGTTAGTTTATAAAGTCTATCATTAAACCGATAAGATTCAGAGTGGCAAAATTTTAAAGTTTTAATTATCGGGTGAATTCATGAAACGGTCTTTATCGGAAAAGGTCTTTATTACTCTTTTTATGCCCGGAGTTATTGGATTTTATGCGATCTACAAATATCCAGAGTTGTTATTAGGAGCCGGGGTAGATACTCGCGTTCTTGGAAAGAATCTTTCATTTTGGTATGCGTTAATATATACGGCTGTTGTTTGCTTTATTGCAGCAAAAGTCTTAGTACAAAATAAAAATAATTATTCTTTTAAAGCCAATATTACGCAGCCTTTAAGTTCTTATCAAAGAAAGAAATTTACCAGCATTTTTCTGGTTCAGCTTTTTGGTTTTTTTTTAATTCCTTATGTGTTCGCTCCATTCTTTGCCGGCAAGAACATCTGGCACGATGAATTGACCTATGCCAGTAAGAGTGCTCATGTTTATCTCTACCCCGGCTTTAAAAGTTGGGGTATGGCTGTTTATTTGTTTGCTGTGATTCCATTGTTTGTTTGGTTTTTCGGTAAGCGGTATTGCTCCTGGATCTGTTCTTGTGGAAATTTGGCCGAAACGGTAGGTGTGACCGTATGGGGTAAAAAATGGGTGAAAGAGGGAACACCCAGAGGAGAGGCAGCTGATAAAAATCACTGGATTCAGTTTACCGTGATGGTTTTTGCGATAGTTTTCGGGTTGGTTTTGCTTTTGGATTCTATGAGTGTTGTTGCCGTTTCTGGTTTAACCGCTAAACTTCAGGCCGCTCAGGATTTTTTTGTCGACTTCATGTTTGGATCAGTTATTGGCGTTGCAGCCTATCCTTTTTGGGGAACTAGGATTTGGTGTCGTTATGGTTGCCCATTAGCCAAATTTATGGAGCTTTCCGGTCGAATCACGAAATCAAAATTTCAAGTGGCGGCAAATGAGAAATGCACAGGCATTGGCCTTTGCACTCAGGCTTGCCCCATGGGTATAGATGTCGCTTCATTTGCCCATGTGAATAAAAAGCCAACTTTAGGAAGTTTTGGGCTTCAGAATACGGTTTGTATTGGTTGTGGGGGTTGTATTGATGTTTGCCCCACCAAGGCTCTTAGCTTTAATAATTCGTTAAAGCCTTAATACAAAAGTTAGCCGACATTTCATCCCGAGTTAAATCTACCCACTTTCCTTGAGAGAGGTAATAGCTTTCCCCAGCTTTTGCTGTGGATTCGACAATCGTTCGACTGCTACCGCCGAGAAGAACGGGCACATCCGAAGTTCTATCAAAAGCATGTCCGCCATTGGAGAGGGCGACATGGACATAGAAATTGTCCCCTTTTGTTAGTTCGACATCATATCCTAGATCCACAGTGTGGTAGCCAGAGTTTTTGAATTCGCCATCTGCCATCGATACCATATCTTTGAGCTCTCCATTTTGAAAGGTGCGGTAGATGGAAATCAGATAACTCACATTTGAATCAGCAGTGTAGAAGCCGACCGATTTGAGAGTCTCTTTTCCTTTTGGGCCTCCCTCGGCAGTAAAAGCATTAAAGGCTTCAGTGACATTTTTTTTAGTGTCTCGCCAGCCATGGTAGTCATGCGAATAAATTTTATTGTACTTAAGACGCTCGACATTTTTAAAGGATACTGCACCCATCTGAGGATGGTGTGCTGAAGTTTTATCAAAGTAAGAGATCCAGAAGAAACCATTTTCTCCCCAATTTGATCCCCAACTATTCTTAACAAGCCAAGCCCCTTTTTGGGGAGCTTGCGTTACTTTTTGATCATCCCAACCCACAATGGCTACGGCATGATTCGGCTCTTCACTACTTGAAGGTGGCTGGTAGAAGGTATTTTTAGAGCTGGAATAAAAGCTGCTACTCCAATCTAGCGCGGTGCCCATCACACCACCTTCCATAAGGGCTTCCTTGATAGCATCGATATTGTCATTTTTATCTCCTGCACTAAGCCACTCGATGTCTCGGACATAATAGGTGTGATAGGTGTCCGATTTGAATTTGGGAGCCGAGCTAAAAGATTGTGCGTCAACATCACGAACAACTCCTTCTCGGGAGAGATACGCAGCGGCTACACGATAGTCGCCTCCCTCGTGGACAGTGAGACCAGCTTTCTTGGGTTCTATGTCGGCATTGAAGTGTTCATTAAAACCATTCCACCAATCAAGATGATACTCCGCAAGATTAGGGGCTCCACTTTCACCATTTGACTGCCACTGCTGGGTCATTATTAAATTGCTCTCGATAGCGGCCATGGTACCGTGGGTCCAGCAAGTTCCTCCACTTTGACTTTTAACAGGAGAAACAAAATTGCTGCCATTGACCGACCTCAGATCAAAGCTGGTGGGAGCAGAAAAAGAAACGGTACTGATTCCTAGTAAAAGGCTGTGAATTAAAACAGGATAAAGTTTCATTCTAAACCTCAATAGTTAGTAAAGGTGTAACAGATTTTGATTTTAAAAAGATGTTGTTATTTTCTCTTATTTTTCATCGATACAAAACAGAAATATGAGAATTGGTGTTAACAGGTTGTGACAATAACTTTTCTAAGGAAATTTAGCTTAAGAGATGGGAGAGTGATTAACTTAATTCTGTCGCGAAATGCACTAGAATTTAACTAAATCTCTAATCACGACAGAAGCGGCCATTAAACCAAAAGTACCGGTTACAAAACTTGCGTTGCCCAAAATGAGATTTCGGTTGTCACACTGAAAGTAGGGGTTATCGCCTTGGGGACAAACGCATCTAAAGCCCTTACCCCCATCGTAGTGTAACTCCTCTGGCTCTAAATAGGGTTCGGCTGAATAAATGGCTGGGATTCCCCAGGGAAAATTTTCTTCTGGCGAAAAGTTATATTTGTCTCTCAAAACTTTTCGAACGGACCTGGCTAAAGGGTCCACTGTGGTTTGGGCAAGATCTGCAATTTTGATCTGACTCGGATCAAGGCGTCCCCCGGATCCGGTGGAAACGACTATGGGGATATTATTGGATTTGCAGTAATTGATTAAGTGGCATTTCGCTGTAATGTTATCGATCGCATCGACAACATAGTCTGGTCGGTCTCTAAAGATTTCTTCGCAATGATCGGCATTATAGAACTTTGCGATACCTTGGATTTTGGCCCCTGGATTAATTTTTTGTAGTCTTTCTGCCATGACATCAGCTTTCTGGGAGCCGACCAGGCCATTAAGAGCATGTAGCTGACGATTAAAGTTCGTAATACAAATTTCGTCAAAATCAACGAGGGTTATTTTTCCGCAGCCTGAACGCGCAATGGATTCAGCCGTCCAGGAGCCAACTCCACCTAACCCAATGATCATCACGTGGGAGTCCATCAGTTTTTTCATGTTTTTATCGCCAACAAGGCGGCCCATCCGGTCAAAGCGGCGATGAAGCTTGTAGTTTTCCAACTCCCCTTCAGTCATGGGTTGAATGGTACCGGGCTCTTGCAGAATTTTTTCCATACTACGTAATCTCAAATAATTTTTTTAAATTGTCGGTGCTTTGGTTTAGCACCTCTTCAGCCGTGACCCCTTTGAGCTCTCCTAGTACCTTTGCAATTTCTAAAAGGTACTTGGGCTCGTTGGGGCTTTGCGGATCCACTCCTATTAAATTCGGAAGTTGATCGGGCGAATCGGTTTCTACCACAAGTTGAGGGAGAGACAAAAAGGGAATTGCTTTTTTTAAGGCAAAATACCCTTTGTGGGTCACCGAGCCCCCGATCGAGATGAGTAGGCCAAGCTTGCAATATTCTTGAGCAATTTCTAAAGAACCCGTGAAGGAATGAACGATTCCTCCTTTAGGAAAAGGGGCTAAGGCTTTGAGGATTTCTAGAGCTTCGCTATGAGCTCGAACGATGTGGAGGATTAAGGGCTTTCGATGTTGTTTAGCAAGGCCTAGTTGACTGCGAAACGCAGAGATTTGCTGCAATCGGTTCTTATCGTGCTCTTGCCCGAAATCTAAACCCAATTCTCCATGAGCATCGGCATGGGGTAACAAAGTTTCGAGAACTTTCATTGCAGAATCTAAACTCTCAGCAGTAGCTGAAGCTACCCACCAAGGGTGGAGACCAAAGCTAGTGAGAAATCGTTTGCCATACTGAATTTGAAGAAGTTTTTGTCGATTCCAGTCACTAGGCTCGATTCCCCCTTGAACCCAGCCTGTCACACCGGCCCTTAGTGAACGCTCGATGACAGCTGCTAAAGTGTGGGTAAAGCGTTTTGAGGCCAAATGGCAATGAGCATCTATCCATTGGTGAGAGTCCATAGAGATATGTTCGCCCAAAAACGAGCGCTTGGCAAAAGTCTTTGGGGTTTGAAACTCACTCAGATACCCCCTTGGGACTGAAGTCATTCCAGCCAGTTGCACTCAAGTGAACTGCATTTTTACAAAGTTAGCTCTTTGATCCATACTAAAGTCATGAAAACTTTTATTGAGTTACTTATCTCAAGTTTATTTCTTTTGAGTTGTGCGGTGGCCGAACCTAAGGCAGCTGAAAAATCCCAGACCGCTCAAGTCTGCGAACCCACGGGTTGCAGTGGCCAAGTCTGTACAGAAAAGGGAAAGAGTGTTTTATCGACCTGTTTAATGTTGCCCCATTATGAATGTTTCAAACGTACTCGTTGCGAAGTTCAAACAGACGGAAAATGTGGCTGGACACCCACTAAAGAGTTCCAAGCCTGCTTAAAAAGATATCAACCCGCCCAAATCCAATAAGAGGCCACTTACAGGAAGCAGGTATTAAAAATATGAGGATAAACTTTCTTAAAAGCATCAATCTACTATTAGGAGAACAGACTAAACTTAGTAAACTTGCAAAAAAACGCAGTTCCAGGCATATCTCGAACCATGCAGTCCAAGATTATCCTAACCACTCTTAATAGCTCCTATTTTCATTCGAGCTTTGGTTTAAGATATCTTTACGCCAATTTGCAGGAGCTTCAATCGGATACGCAGATTTTAGAGTTTACTACGGCTCAAAAGTCTTTGGATTTAGCAGAGGAAATTCTAAAGAAAAGACCTCAAATCATTGGTCTTGGGGTTTATATTTGGAATATCAAAGAGACCCATGAGCTGGTTTCGGTTCTTAAACAGATCGCTCCGGATTTAACTATTATTTTAGGTGGGCCGGAAGTTAGTTATGAAACGGAAACTCAAACTATTTTTGAAAAGGCCGATTTTGTGGTTTGCGGAGAAGGAGAGTTTCTCTTTCTTGAATTGTGTCGAAAAATCCTTTCTGGAACGCCTCCTCCCAATAAGAAAATAGTCGGTGATTTGCCTGAGATCTCCAAACTCCAATTACCCTATTCTTTATATACCGATGAAGATATTAAAAACCGAGTCATTTATGTCGAAGCTTCGAGGGGCTGTCCTTATAAGTGTGAGTTTTGTTTGTCGTCATTAGATAAGTCGGTTCGAGCGTTTGAGCTAGATACGTTTTTGATAGAAATGCAAAACCTCCTGGATAGAGGGGTTAGACAATTCAAATTTGTTGATCGAACTTTTAATTTAAGTATTCCCAAAAGTAGAAAAATACTGGAATTTTTTTTGGAACGTATTTCCCTGGGGTTGTTTCTTCACTTTGAATTGATTCCGGACCGATTGCCCGAGGAACTTAAAGAGGTCATTAAAAAATTTCCCAAAGGAAGTCTACAGTTCGAGATAGGGGTTCAGACCTGGTCACCTAAAGTGGCTCGATTGGTAAGTCGCAGGCAAGACTATGAAAAAGTAGCTCAGAACTTCAATTTTTTAGTTCAAGAGACGGGAGTTCATATCCACAGCGATCTCATAGCGGGTTTACCGGGCGAAACTCTGGAAAGTTTTGCAGAAGGGTTTGATGCCTTAGCTAAGCTAAAGCCTCACGAAATCCAACTGGGTATTTTAAAGCGTTTGAAGGGAACTCCGATCAGTCGGCATGATTCGGAGTGGGAAATGGTTTATCAGGAAAACCCGCCTTATCAAATCTTAAGAACCAAAACGATGTCGTTTGAGAACATTCTTAATTTGTCTCGAATGGCAAAATTTTGGGATATGGTCTCAAATAGCGGCCATTTTATCCAGACGATGACGGTTATTAAACAATTGGCTTCAGAAAGGGAAGTGCCTTCTCTCTTTTGGGAGTTTTGGGAGCTAACCGAATTTTTTAATCAAAGACACCCCCAACGTTATGGAATCGCTCTCATCAATCAAGTAGAGTCTTTATGGCTGTATCTGACAGTAAAGCGCCGAGGAGAAAAAAGTGTTGTTCGAGAAGCTCTCATTGCGGACTACACTCAAAACCCTTCGAGAGATATTCCGCCTTTTTTAAGGGGGGAATCAATTGAAACAATTAGGAAAAAAACCAGAATCAAAAAGGTAGTGTTACCCTCAAGGCAAGAAAGACATATCTCAAACACTGATCCATCCTTATTAGGCCACCAAACCCATTAAAACGCCCACTTAAAAGATGCCATTATATAATTTTATCGTCGTTGTTTAGTGAGTTTGGCCATAGCCCGTTTGATCTCTTTTTCTTTGGTCGCTTCGCGTTTATCGTGAGATTTCTTTCCTT
>Ga0194119_10002247_pt1 | contig 33250 bp, 25 predicted proteins | sample TA2MahC100mmetaG_FD_148620 | JGI IMG/M metagenome (GOLD analysis project Ga0194119, IMG submission 148620) | Freshwater microbial communities from Lake Tanganyika, Tanzania - TA2015018 Mahale Deep Cast 100m | ecosystem: Environmental > Aquatic > Freshwater > Lake | place: Tanzania: Lake...
TTGGATATTCTGTTGGATATTCTGTTGGCAATTCTGTTGGCAATTCTGTTGGCAATTCTGTTGGCAAATATGATGGCAATTCACTCGGTATTTCTGTTGGCAATTCTGTTGGCAATTCTGTTGGATATTCTGTTGGATATTCTGTTGGCAATACTGTTGGCATTTCACTAGGTAATTCACTCGGTATTTCTGTTGGCAATTTACTCGGTAATTCTGTTGGATATTCTGTTGGATATTCTGTTGGCAATTCACTCGGTAATTCTGTTGGCAATACTGTTGGCAAATCTGTTGGCAATTCTGTTGGCAATACTGTTGGCAATACTGTTGGCAAATCTGTTGGCAATTCTGTTGGCAATTCTGTTGGATATTCTGTTGGCATTTCACTCGGTAATTCATTCGGTATTTCTGATGGATATTCGGTTGGATATTCTGTTGGCAATTCTGATGGCAATTCTGATGGCAATTCTGATGGCAATTCTGATGGCAATTCTGTTGGGAATTCTGATGGCATTTCTGATGGCAATTCACTCGGTATTTCTGTTGGGAATTCTGATGGCATTTCTGATGGCAATTCACTCGGTATTTCACTCGGTATTTCTGTTGGCAATTCTGTTGGCAAATATGATGGCAATTCACTCGGTATTTCTGTTGGGAATTCTGATGGCATTTCTGATGGCAATTCACTCGGTATTTCACTCGGTATTTCTGATGGCAATTCTGTTGGCATTTCACTCGGCAATTTTGATGGCATTTCACTAGGTAATTCACTCGGTATTTCTGATGGCAATTCTGTTGGATATTCTGTTGGCATTTCTGATGGCAATTCACTCGGTATTTCACTCGGCAATTCTGATGGATATTCTGTTGGCAATTCTGTTGGCATTTCTGTTGGCATTTCACTAGGTAATTCACTCGGTATTTCTGATGGCAATTCTGTTGGATATTCTGAAGGCAATTCACTCGGTATTTCTGTTGGTGCTATTGAAGGATAATAAATAATAATATATTCGGATGGTAATTCTGTTGGATTATTGCTTTCAACATTAATAGTTGGAGAGAAAGATGGAGGCAAATTTGAAGGGTTAAATGTGGGCAAATTGGATGGACTAAATGTGGGCAAATTGGATGGACTAAATGTGGGCAAAATTGTGGGACTAATAGTGGGCAAAATGGATGGACTAATAGTGGGCAAAATGGATGGACTAATAGAGGGACTAAATGTGGGCATTTTCGTTTTGCAATTCTTACCATTATTTTCCGTATTTCCATTTCCACTATTACCATCATTTCCATTACATCCCTTATCTTCGTTATTGGATGATTTATCGTCCTCTTCGCTATTGGATGATTTATCGTCGTTTTCATTATGATACGGATCCTGCATTGCATTCACCATAAAGAGAACTAATATCATATATATAATTTTCATGCAACTTATATATATATATCTCTATATACTTTTATATATTTCACGCCACGGATTAATTTTTCTGCATAATGAAGAGCGCCTTGCTTTATTTGTTTTTTCTTACATTATTTTTTCCACTTGTCTTCTTAAGTGACGCCTTGAAATCTTTATATGAAATTTCCACTTCTGGTTTCTTTGGTTCTGGTTTCGGTTCTTCGTCCACATTCAACTTTTCCACCTTTTTAAGTGCACTATCCACATATAATTCCTTCAATATCGTACCCACCATAAAAGACCCTTCATGCTGATCCAATTCGCCATTCTCAATTCTCTTTAACACATCCAAAAACTTATTTAAAATACCAATGTCCAATTCATCCTTTCGAATTCTATTATAAATATCCGTATAATGCGTAAATAAAAAGGAACATTCAGCAGAACATTCTTCGTGTATTTTAGCATCGTCACCTCTATGCTTCGCCTTGATTAATATCATCTTATTGACATCTGCTCGAATCAATTGACTATGCTTCAAATGACGAATAAAATCTGTTTGGTCTTCCGTATTATTCGCCTTAATCATGTTTTGCAACTGTAATCGCTGACTATCGTCCATACTTATACTTACTTAATATATAATCTCTTTTATTTAAACTTATTTTCAGATAACTTTATTATATCCACCAAAAAATTAAATATCGCTATATATTATATGTCATACCCTGGAATCACTCCTATTACACAAACTTCGTTCGCCAGTGGAACCGGAAATGCACGAGATTCTGCTGCACAATCACAAGCAGATATGAACAGTCGCCAACAAATGATAAACCAAGCAGGAAAAGGGCGATCCAGAAAATACAATAAAAAAGGCGGTGATCAAGTCGCTGTTCCACAATTTCAAATGCAATATACTCCTACTGGTGGTCCTGGCACCAATCCCAATGATCAAATCGCTACCGCTTCTTCTACTGGTATGCAATCTGCTGCATGGTCCGCTAATGATTCACTTGCCACACAAAAGGGTGGTGTAAATCCTGACTGGAATTGGGGATGTTATAGTGGCGGTAAAACAAGAAGACATTTAAGAAAACATCATAAAAAACATCATAAAAAATATTCAAGAAAACATTCTTATAAACGTTCTAAAAAACATTCTTATAAACATTCAAGAAAACATCATAAATAACGATATTATCTCTTAACTAACTGATAACCTCCTTTACGATTTTCATCAATTCTAAATTTCACCTTATAGTCAGCATTGAATTCGCTTTTTAATATTGATTGTTTTGATATTAACCCTATTTTATATCGATATTCATCCACTATTTTATTAATGTTTTGTAAAATGGATATGCAATAGATGTAAGGATAGGGTGTGCCATTTAATAATGTATAAGGATGTGGAATATTTAACCCTAATAATGCATGTAACTGTTGAGGAGTTGTTGTACAATCTAGCATTTGCCCCAGTTGGACAAAATAGACATCCATCATTTCTTCCTTATACAACTTATAATCATCCGTTCCTTGTATTTTACTTCCTGATGATCCCATACTATTTGTTTTATTATAATATGGTATATTTGTCCTTTTCTTTTCTCAATTTTTTCATCAAAAATTAATATAATCTTAATATAACGTATGCCTTCTGGAAAAAATTGGTTACACTTCTTATATGTTAATATAGCATTTGCTATTTATATTGCAGGAGTTATTTATTATAGTCAACTTTCTGAAATCAAAGCAAACTGGCCATTATATAGATGCAACCCTATGTATATGGTTTTAGCAGATGATGTCGAACAAAATTTTACCTACTGCATTCAAACCATTCAATCCAATTTTATGGGATATTTATTAGCGCCAATCACCTACATTACCGGAACATTAGGTAGTCAATTGGGCGGTTTTATGAATGATATCCAAAACATTCGTGCCATGTTCAATAAAATACGCACCTTTTTCACGTCCATCATCCAATCCGTTTTCGGCGTGTTTTTAAATTTGGTCATTGAATTCCAACGTATCACGATCGGCATCAAAGATTTAATGGGGAAAACCATTGGCATTATGGTATCCCTCATGTATGTCATGGATGGTAGTGTGAAAACTATGAACAGCACATGGAATGGACCGCCTGGGCAAATGGTGAGAGCGCTTGGTAAATGTTTTCATCCAAACACAAAAGTCAAATTATTCAACGGAACTATTAAACAGATGAAGGATATTGATTTAGGCGACGTTTTAGAAGATGGATCCACCGTTCAGTCCGTCTTAAAAATCGATAATCAAACAAATTCTGTACCTTTTTATTCTATTCCCAATGGTGTTAATGGAGAGAACATATACGTCACTGGATCTCACCTCGTCTTTGATAATCTTTCGAAGACCTTTATAAAAGTGGAACAATATCGAAATGCAACCCTTACCAATATGAAACATAAATGGTTTAGTTGTCTTATCACCGATACACATACCATTCAGTTAGGCAAAGAAACCTTTTGGGATTGGGAAGATCATTTTATGAAACCACGTCTTATTTGCTAAAACCAAATGATTATTATCCAATCAGTATATATGAATACACTTTTCAATGATGGTTTAAAGAATGACGGATTAAAGAATGTAAATGCTTTATACGAACATTTAAACTATTTTGATCAATACGGTGGTTCTTTCATCTTATTTATCGTCATCACCATTCTCTTCTTATTACTCATTTCATATTTTCATACCATGATCAATGTTCAACCTATTATCGACGACTGGCCCAATCAACGATGCAAACCAACCATTATCCCCTTTGCAGGTCTTATCACTCATCCTGAAGGTGTTACCGCAGGCGAATATACAGTTCAAAACTTTAATTATTGCACTCAAAATATATTATCCAACATTACTGGATATGCATTACAACCTTTGACCTATATCACTAATGCTCTACAAAACATTGCCAATCATATACAACAAGACATTCAATCCACCAGAGGAATGTTTGACAAAATCAGAACCTCCATTAAAAACGTCGCCGAAGAAATCATGGGACGATTATTGAATATTATGATTCCTCTCATGCAAATCATCATCAGTTTTAAAGATATTACCAGCAAAATTCAAGGAACTATGACCGCCAGTTTATATACGTTACTTGGATCTTATTATACCTTGAAGTCATTGATGGGTGCCATTGCACAATTCATAATTGTCATTCTGATATCCATATCGGCAATGGTGGCGGCTTTTTGGGCAGTTCCTTTCACATGGGGAGCAGCCGTTGCGAATACTGCCATATTTGTTGCCATTGCCATTCCGATGGCGATTATCTTATCCTTCATGAAAGACACTCTACACGTAAGCGGTAGTTATAAAATACCCAAAATCAAATGTTTCGATCAACATACACCTATTTTAATGAACGATGGGTCCTTGAAACAAATCATCGACATTTCTGTCGGAGACGTTCTCTCGAACAATAATGTGGTTACTGCCAAAATGAAGGTCACCACCACCAATTCAGATATGTATCAATTACATGACATATTAGTATCAGATTCACATATTGTGAAATACAAAGATACATGGATTCCGGTGTCCAAACATCCACAATCGATTAAAATACCAAATTCTCACTATAAGGAACCTTTCTTATATTGTTTAAATACTTCATCTAAAATCATTGAAATAAATGGCGTAGTATTTACCGACTGGGATGAAATATATGATGACTCACTTGATCGCGTGTTACATAAAATAAGAAATTCAAATTTGAATAATGTAACCAATTGTGAATGGGTCTTGAAGAACATTCATGCTTATATGGACTATGGATTTAGTAAAACGACACCCATCACTCTCTCCAATGGAACACAGAAAAAGATTCATGAAATTTCGATCGGCGATGTTCTGAAAAACGGAGAAAGAGTTTATGGTATAGTTGAAATCAATGCAGAAGATATACCCAAGTTGTATGAATATCCTTTAGACAAAGATTTCCTTGTTCAAGGTCATATTCCGGATCTCGTTTCTGGACGAATTGTTCAAGAAAAGAGAGATACATCGTTATATCATTTACTTACAGACCAACATCAATTCTCTATCGGCAATAATATCTTTTCCGATTATAACGGAGCCATCGATCGACTTTTAGAAGACTGAAGCAAAAATATTATCTTATGATTATGTATAATGAATCTCTCTCTTTTTGGGTTTAAGTTGAATCTCGAAATATTAATCTTAATCGGAGTGGTCTATTTGATTTTAGTGGGTCACACTTTATGCGGTTGCTGCAATTATAGTTTGATGGAAGCTTTTGATGTTTCCGGAAATTTACAAACTCTTCAAGCAGATCTCTCTAATAACCAGATGCAGATAAGTAGCGACATGTCCGGCAATTTATTAACCCAACACTCTGGAAGTAATATCGCTGCTGCAGGAGCATTGATCCAACAAAAGGCAAAGAATGGATCTTCCAAAACTGGTGGCAAACTTGGAAAGGAAGGATTCGTAGGCGCTAATACTAACTTCGGTCAGTCTTCTCCTTATGATTTAAACTCCAATTCTGTCGTCAATACCTCTTCATGGAGCAAACCTGACATGACAGTTGTTCCTGGAAAACCTTTAAGTCAAGGTGTCAAAGATTTCCTCGCGAGAGAACCTCAACCAGTCCCTCTTCCAGAAGGCGAGTTATTCATGTTTGCTACTACGCCATTTAAACCAGAATGTTGTCCAAATGCTTACTCAACAAGCAGTGGGTGTGCTTGTATGACCGGAAATCAATATAATTATATTTTGGGAAGAGGTGGAAATAATGTCCCATACTCTGAATATTAAATAAATTTGATAAATATAAATAAAATAATAACAAAATTTATTTTATTTATAAGTATGAATCTTATTTCCTTTATAATCATATACCCATATTTCACTAGCAAATCCAGCGTCTTTAACTGCTTGAAATTTGTTAAACACATTTTCTTTTTGTAAAGTCCATAAAGATTTAACTTCAATACATTTATTTTCCGATTGAACAAAGCAATCCATAAAATATCTACTTTTTGTTCCCTTTACATTATCATACCAAATTTCAGGAACGTATTTTCTACTATTACTATGAAGTGTTATGTTTAATTATTTTATCATATTATATATATATGCCAAAAACCATTCGAAAAAAGAAGAAAAGAAACACCACCAAAAAATGTCCCATTGGACTGAAACCTTTCATGGCACAATATCTTGTCCAACATAAGCATTTGAAATCCATGCCAAAACACGAATTTGAATCGCAATTCTTAAAAGAATTATTAAGCAAATTTGCACCTCGCAGTATTAAACCAGAAGATAATTTTTATGATTATATCAATTACCAATGGTTAAAAAATGTTACCCTTGAAGAAAAACAAAAGTATATTGTCCAAATTGACGATTTCAGATTGGCACAGGATAAAGTCTATCACGAATTGGATACCATTATTTTAGACTACATTAAGAACAACCATAATGCCTTATCTAAAAACTTGAAACTCTTCTACGACTCCGTCATTGAAATGAATCCTGTTCAAGATAGTCGACGTTTAGCACAAGAAGCAGTTGCCACCATTGACTCCTACGTCAAAGAAAACAATGTGTGGAAATTATTGGCGTTTTTTAACAGTGCCGAAATGACCGCTCCTGGATGTCCATTTGTTTGGTCATTGAATCCAGACGATAAACATCCAGATACATTTCGATGTTATGTCGATCCTCATCATTTCTTCATGATTGATTTAAATGTCTATTATGACGACGGAACCGATGTCCACTATAAACATAAATATAGAAACGAATTCAATAAATATGTGAAACGCGTTTTTGATACATGTTTGGGAAAGGGGCACGGATTTAATCCATCCGATGTCTATGACGTGGAAGTGGATATCTTCAATACCTTGGGATGTCAGGATATAACCAAAAAGGAAGAAAAGTCATATAATAAAATCGCAGCATCAGAATGTATGAAAAAATATGGGTTTGATTGGCACGAATTTTCGAAACATTTGGGATTCAAAACGCCGCCTCCCTTTTTCATAACGTCCAGCACCAATTATTTGAAATGCGGATCTGATTTGATGGTGAGCAATTGGAATTCTCCTAAATGGATCACTTACTGGACCTTTTTATTATTGAAACGCCTAGTTCGAATCACGAAACAGTGGGAACATATTTCGTTTGATTTCTTTGGCAGTTTCGAGAGAGGACAAGAAAAAATCAATAAAAGTGATGCGGTCAGTGCATCGTTATATATGTCCGTTCCATTTAATACCTTTTTAACCAATCAATACATGGAAAAACATGCCGATCCACAAAAACTCGAATATGTCTCCATCTTAAGTAAAGATCTCTTACTCACATTCAAGGGCATTCTGGAAAAAAATACATGGTTATCACCCAAGACCAAAAAGTATGCCTTATATAAGTTAAGCAAATTCAAGTTCATCATTGGGAAACCAGAGAAATTGAGAGAAGATCCTATGTTAGACTACGGAACCAATCTCAATGAAAATATGCTTACAATATCGAATTGGAGACATGACCGATTCATTGAATTGGAAGGAAAACCTGTCATCGACATACCCATGATGGACTGGACCCAATATCCAGTGAAAATGACAGGAACCCAGGCATATATTGTGAATGCTTCTTATACTCCGTCCAAAAACGCCATCTATATTAATCAGGGATATATCCAAAAACCATTTGTTGATTTGGACGAGAGAGGGATCGAATATAATTTGGCACATCTTGGATTCACGTTGGGTCACGAAATGTCACATGGGTTTGACGATTGGGGAAGTAAATATGATGCAGATGGTAGGTTGAATGATTGGTGGACCGAGGCGGATAAACGAAAATTTAAAGCAATCCAGAGAGATATTGTTCGTCAATATGAAGAGTTTGCTCAACGAGACGGTATAGAGTTTGATGCAACCATCGGAATTGGCGAAGATATGGCAGATATTTCTGGATTAGCCATATGTGACGAATATTTACGACATTTTCAATTGAATAATGATGATATTATCCCCATCCGAAATTTGAGTTTTCAAGGTTTATATACCTATTTTGCATTACAGCAGAGACAATTTGTGGGGAAAAAAGCAATGTCTGCTCAATTAAAGAGTAATCCACATCCACCTGATAAATATAGATGTAATATTCCATTATCCAGATCGACCATATTCAGATCTCTATTTAATGTGAAAAAGGGAGATGGAATGTGGTGGCATAATACTAATACAATTTGGTAATGCAATAGTTAATTATTATAATTATTATCATAATTATTATTTAGAACCAATTACTAATAGTTATATCTAATTCTTCATCATTCATATCAGGAGTTATTAAGTTGTTTATACACTTAGCAATTTTTTATTTATGTTTAATGTCTTTATCAATAATCACTTCTTTCACTATATTTTTAATGATGTTGTCCGTTTTTTCATCATCATTATTACCTGCCCCACCCATCGCTTCAATCACTATTTTACTATATTGATCCGAATATTTGGATTCTGACATATTACAATCTGGATGTGCCTCTTTGTATTTGGGAAGGAGTCGCTGATTTTTGAACGCAACCTTATTTATCACCCTTTTAATCGTTTTCTTTTCCGGATCTTCTTTTTCCCATTTATCTTCATCTTTAATATAAATCACTTCTCTCTTTTTATCCGCACAATGAATCGGTCTCTCTGTAACATCCAACGCTTTCAGATTTTTCACTATGATATTCGATATGCCTTCCACATATCCGACCTTTCCGATATTTTCCAAGTCGGACAATTGCAGTTGGATCGATTCTGCAAATTCCATAATATTCATTGCGTTTTTACATGTCTCGTTTAAAAAGAAATTCAAATTAAATGCTTTATTATGCGAATTGGTGTGCGTATTATGAATGGTTTGGGTTCCTGTTTTGCATATATCTAATACTTTATTATTATTTTCCAGCATTAAACTCTGTTGCTCCATCATCATATTTCTTAATTCATTATTATCTTTAATGAGCATCATAATCAAATCGGTATTCGCCATATGATTTGGAGACCACGTACAGTCTTGTTTATGCTTCCACAGTCCTTGCCGATGTTTATATCGTTTGCCACATTCACACGAAAACCCTAATTGAGTAGGGTTGGCTACTTTTGCTACTTTTTGTCCTCGAATGTCATCATTTGTCATCCTTAAATGTTTATCAGTTGCCACGTGTTTTTCAAAATTGGTTCGTTTAGACGTAGAATAGTCACAAATATCGCATACAAATATTGCATTGCTACTTTTGCTACTTTTTTGTCCTCGAATGTCATCATTTGTCATCCTTACCACGGATGATGTAAATGCATCGGTTTCATAATCGGTCTGACACGATAAAACTTGTGACGATAAACTTACTAACGTACGGTGTTCTTTTTCTTTTAATGATGCTTCTTGATTGTCACGACAAATGCACTTATCAATTTCAATCATTTCCCAATTGTCCCAACCACCATTCGCACGAATCATATCATAAAGTGGTGTCGATTTTCCGGTGTTACACGATAACTTGTGGTGGTATTTTCTTTTGGCAAAATTAGTGGTGTGACCCACATGAACGTGACCTATTTTTGAATCTTTGCATACAATTTTGTAAATTATGGTGTTGGAATAGTCTATCGATTCTTTTGGCATCTATATATTATATTTTGAGATATTTTGAGATTCTGATCTCAAAATTTCCTAAAAAGTCTCAAAAAATGAGATCGGTCAAAAAAAGTCTCAAAAAAACAAAAAATAATTTGTGACCATAATTGAAAAGTATCGTTTCATTTGTGACGATAAAGATAATTTTTCAAGTTTTTCAAAATTCTCAGTAAGGACCTTTTGGGCATTCCAAAAATGGACAAAAATAAATGTCCAATTTGAAAAATTTAAAATACTTTTACCAAGACTTTTTGTGAATTTCTCTACACCTCTAGAGACATAAACTTGGTTCATTTCTTGTGGGAGTCCTACATTATGTAGAGAAAATGCGAAAAAAGAATTCTATATCCCTAAACCCCTAAACCCCTAAACAACTAAATTCCTTAAACATACATACTATATAACGCGGACATGTTTTGTTCTTCCTTTTTAATCAATTTATCCACAATATCCTTCGTGATCTTGAACGGAAATTCCACTTTCAACGACATCTCTCCTTCAAACAAATTGGATCCAGGTTTCATCAATCTATATAAATTCAACTTGGTATGGATAATTTCAAGACATCGCTTCAAATTACGGACACCATCCTCTTTATTACAATGGGTATCATTAATGTATCCAATTACTTCATCTGGAATAATGATATCTTCCTCCTTAAACCGAACTTGTTCTCTGATCTTTGGTAATAAATAATTATGCGCAATCACCGTTTTTTCTTTATTTGAATATCCCTTTGTCTTAATACGATACATTCTATCTTTCAAAATGGAATTCACCTTATTTTCGTCATTGTAACTGAATATGAATAAACATTTACTTAAATCAAAATTCACCTCTGTGAAAAACTTGTCGTGAAATTCCGAATTTTGGGTTGTATCCGTTAAATGGGTTAAAATACCGGTAATTTCTTCGCCTCTAGGCGTATCTGAAATTTTATCCAATTCATCAAAATAAATCACTGGATTCATACAATTACTATCAATCAAAATTTGCACGATTTTACCCCAGGAACTACCTTCATAGGTATAACTATGACCTTCCAGAAAACTACTATCAGTTGCACCTCCCAATGCAATAAACGAAAACGGTCTGTTCAATATTTTACTGATACCCTCTTTTACCAAACTGGTTTTACCAGTTCCTGGCGGTCCATGAATAGCAATGGCAGTTCCGACTGCTTTTGGATTGGTGATAAACTGACCCAACATTTGCATAATTTGCATCTTTGCGTCATTCAATCCATATACCGCATTGTCCAGCGTTTTTTGTGCATTCTCCATGAAATCATGGCAACTATCCACTCCATTATCAATCGTAATAGGAAGAGATTGATAGTTTGTAAAGGGGATTTTCATAAAGGTATCGACCCACTGTTTTAATTTATAATATTCGCCACTTCTGGGTTCCATGAATCGAAGAGTATTGATTCGCTTAAATGCTGCCGCCTTGAATTGGACAGGAATGGTGGATTCCAATAATGTCATTCTGTAAGGTTTCTCAATTCGCGCGATTTTATTGATTTCTCTCATTTCTTTAATCATCTTCTTTTGATCTGCTGTTTCCAACTTTTCATAAAAGGTAAAGTCGTTCAATACGTTCTTATCGGTCAATATTTTCTTGAAAATTCTCATATTTTTCGCCTTTTGCTTTTTCTCCTTTTTTTCTCTCTTTTTATGCTCGAGCTGCACGTTTTCTTCATAGGATTGAATACACTTTTGAATAGATTTATCGGTTGGATATAATTCCATAACTTCTTTTAACTTCTTTAATATCTCATCATTTTCTAAATCTTTATTCCCTCCATTCTTATTTGCATTATTCTTGTTGTCATTATTTTTCTTTTTATTATTTTTTTCTGGTTCTTCATCGTCATCTTCAACTGTATTTTCGTCTTCATCTTCATCCGTCGATACTTCTACATCTTCATCTTCTGTTTCACTACTTTCTCTATCATTAGAATCTTCGTCATCGTAATCTTCATCGTCATAATCTTCCCATTCATCATCGTCATCTTCATTTGCACCAATGGTGAGAATGATATTCAGTTTACTTTTACCTCGTTTGGATTTTTTATCCTTTGCATCTTCTTTATCGTCTTCATCATATTCTTCTTCATCATATTCTTCTTCATCATCTTCTTCTTCTTCTTCTTCATCATCATAATCATCATCATAATCTTCTTCATCTTCATATGTATCTTCAGAACCTAATGAAATGTCCTCATCTGTTTCTCTCCTTCTTCCTTTTTTACTCACTTTTTCTTTCACGTCTTCTTCTTCTGAATCAGTTCCCCAAATATCATCGTCGTCGTTAGAAGATTTGATTTCTTTTTTACTTTTCATTGGTTGTTTATGTTTTGAAATATGTTTTTGTTTTTGTTTTTGTTTTTGTAATTGTTTTAATGTATCCCCTGCTTTGATTTTATTTTCCATGTGTTTGGAAGGAAATATTTTTTGCACATATTTACGAAATTCATTGACATCCATTTCTCCATCCGATTCAGAATGATTGCTATCACTATCACTATCCGAATGTTTATGTCTCTTTAATTCAGTATTCTTCATTTTATTTAATGGTTGGCGTTTCTTGGGACTTTCTCTTGTCATGGTATGTTTATATTACATTATTGATTTTAAATGGTTATCAATTTTATTATATAATACAAAAAAAAAGTTATTTGGATGTGATTGAGAAACGCTTTCAATGTGAATTAAGTTAATTAAGTGTTTGTATATGATTTAATTCTTACTATCCGTATATTTGCCTAAATCGTTCTCAATTTTTTACGCATTTAGAGAGAATATGAAAAAAAATTGATATATGAAAACAATTTAAATCTATGTTCATATATTATAAGAGATGTCCAATTCCAATTTCAACTCTATGAATGTTTCGAAGGTGGTCGGAATTCAATTTAGTATTCTGTCGCCTGACGAAATTAGAAAAGGTTCCGTTGCCGAAATTACTAGTAGAGACACCTATATCAATAACAAACCTGTAATTGGAGGGTTATTTGATCCTAGAATGGGTGTTTTAGAACCTGGACTGATCTGTCCGACAGATGGTTTGGATCATATTCAAACACCAGGTTATGCTGGGCATATTGAGTTAGCGAGACCAGTGTATTATATTCAATATTTAAATGTGATTCAAAAAGTCATGAGATGTATTTGTTTCAAGTGCAGTAAGTTACTAATTAGCAAAGAAAAATATAAACAAGTTACCAAATTACAAGGTGATGCGAGGTGGAAATATGTATTCTCGGTTGCAAGTAAAATTAAACGTTGTGGTGAAGATACAGAAGATGGTTGTGGATGTCTGCAACCTCAAAAAATTCGAAAGGAAGGTCTTGCCACCATTTACGCCGAATGGAAAAGTGATAATCCAGAGACTGAACCGCCGATGGTTGTCAAAATCACTCCTGAAATGATGTTGAAAATATTCAAACGCATTTCGGATGAAGATGTTACCTTCATGGGATTCAGTCCTATCTTCTCTAGACCGGATTGGATGATTTGTCAAGTGATGCAAGTTCCTCCGCCTGCAGTAAGACCGTCTGTAAAAATGGATTCGCAGCAACGTTCAGAAGATGATTTAAGTCATATTTTAGTCAATATAATCAAAACCAATAAAACGCTTCAAGAAAAAATCCAAAACAATGCGCCTCCCAATACTATTGAAGCATGGACAACTGTGTTACAATATTATGTTGCTACTCAAGTGGATAATAAAATATCAGGTGTGGCGTCTGTTGCACAAAGATCCGGCAGACCATTGAAATCCATCAAGGATCGATTAAATGGTAAAGGCGGAAGAATGAGAGGTAATCTGATGGCAAAACGTGTAGATTTTAGTGCGCGTTCAGTCATTACAGCAGACCCTAATATTTCGGTGCGAGAATTAGGTATCCCTATGAAAATTGCTAAAAATATTACCAAACCAGTTACCGTCAATAAAATCAATAAAGCATTTCTGACGAAATTGGTGAGAAATGGTCCTGATGTGTGGCCTGGAGCGAAAATGTTGCAAAAAAAGAATGGCGAAGAATTCACCTTGCGATATTGCTCAGATAGACATTCGATTGTGCTTGAAGAGGGAGATATTGTGCATCGTCATATGATGGATGGTGATGCCATTTTGTTTAATAGACAACCCACTCTTCATAGAATGAGTATGATGTGTCATATTGCGCGCATTATGAAACGTGGAGACACTTTCAGAATGAATGTCGCCGATAGACTTTGTGTCGGCAACAGGGGGCGTTAAAAGCGTGTTACCCCCTAGTGAATAAATCAATAATACAATTTGGGCAAAAATACTTAAAGACAATAAATAAAATATAATATGGAAGTGACAGATACTAAACCTCTTGAAAAAAGTTGTTCAAAATGCGGAATAATAAAAGATATTCATATGTTTATTCTTAAACGAAACATTTGCAAAGAATGTAGGAATAAACGTTGTCGTGAAAAATATTCCAACCAAACTAACTCTATTGAAGAATTACAGAAATGTAATCATTGTATGGAATATAAGCAAGTTGGTGATTTTATAAAAAACCGTAAAATTTGCCGAGAATGCAACAACGACAAAAGAAGAACAAAATATCTCACTAATGAAGAGCATAGACAGAAAACAATTAAGCAATCATCTCATTATAAGAAAAACAAAATTATTCAAAAGAATATCTTGAATGAATTGGAAATTGGTGAAGGCAATAAAAAATGCAAATATTGTCAAGTGATTAAACCAAAACAAAGGTTTAGACATAATCGATTGAAATGCAAAGATTGCGAACGAGAAGAACCAATTTCTAAAATAATACGAAATGTTAGAAGTAGAATATTATCTGCAATTAAAACTAAAAATAAACATACAATTGAATATTTAGGATGCAATTGCAGTAATTATTTGAAATGGCTTTCAACAATTGATGATAGATATTCTTATGAAAATCATGGAAACATTTGGCACATTGACCATGTGATTCCTGTATCTAAATTTAACTTGTTAGATGAAAATGAACAAATGGTTGCTTTTAATTGGAGGAATACTATGCCTTTATCTGTGGAAGAAAATCTTAAAAAGAATAACAAAATAATTAAATCGCAAGTTGAACAACACTATAAAACCTTATTAAAATATCATAAAGATAATAATATCATATTGCCTCAAGTATTTATTGATTTATTTGCAACGTCATCAAATTGACCGGAAGTTCCTTAGAGCCTTTACTACCACTCATTTATGGAAACATTTATGAGGACCACGATTAATAGTCGTACCCAATGGTAATAAAGTAAAGGATTGGATAATCGGCAGCCAAGTCCCTAACCTCGTTATGGTAAGAGTATGGGAAAGGTTCAGAGAGTAGACGGTGACGAGTCCTAAATGAAAACTTAACCAGTTGGATAGGGCGCAAGGTGTATTCCACCCTTACCAGAAATGGTAAGGAAAGGTTGACAAAGCCTTACAATGCGGATTTCGATGGAGATAAAATTCATCTTGTCTCCAACAGAGAGCGTGAAAAGCGTGTTACTCTCTAGTCATAATATAATTATGGCAACACAACCAAATTGCTGGAAGTTCCTTAGAGTCTTTGCTACCACCTCATTTTGGAAACAAATTGAGGGAACTCGGTTAATTGCCGAACCCAATGGTAATAATGTAAAGAATTGGATAATCAGCAGCCATGTCCCTAACCTCGCTATGGTAAAGAGTATGGGAAAGGTTCAACGACTAGATGATTGTGGGTCTCAAATGACAGTCTAACCAACTGGATGAGGCATAAGGTATAGTCTGGCCCTATGGGAAACTATAGGGGTATTTCCTTTACCGGAGATGAATTTACACATGCCACAAGATGCAGAATCGGAGGCAGAATTAAAGAATTTAGCAGCAGTTCCATACCAAATTATTAGTCCTGCTAATAACTCGTCGATTATTGGCATTTATCAAGATTCGATGCTTGGTTCGTATTTGTTTTCGAGAGACAATGTTCGATTTACGCCAAGACAAGCAATGAATTTATTGATGATGTTCAATGGCGTGAATGAAGAAAAATTATTACAAGATTTAAATAAACCCAATGGTATTACCAGTTATGACATTTTAAGTCAGATTATTCCGCCATTATCTATGAAAGTGAAAGGCGTTGAAATTGCTAATGGCAAATATGTTTCTGGACAAATGGATAAAGGTGTTTTGGGTGGAAGAACCAAGGGATTACTACAACGCATTTGCAATGAATTTGGTAATATGGCATCTGCCAAGTTTGTGGATGATTTACAGAATATTGTTACGGAATATATGAAAATGGCAGGTTTCAGTTGTGGTATCAGCGACCTTATTTCCAATCAACATACTAATGACGAAATTGTAAAAGTCATCACCACTAAAAAAACCGAAGTGAAGAATTTAATTGATCAAGTGCAATTAGGTGTCTTTGAAAACAATACTGGAAAAACCAATGAAGAAGAGTTTGAAACACAAGTCAATAGTATTCTAAATCAAGCAACCTCGGAAGCAGGTAAGATTGGATTAAAGAATTTATCACAAGGCAATCGATTTGTCACCATGGTGCAGGCAGGTTCCAAAGGTTCTGATTTGAATATTTCCTTTATGATTTCTTGTCTTGGACAACAAAACGTGGATGGTAAGCGTATTCCATATGGATTTGAACATAGAACTCTACCTCATTTCACTAAATACGACGATTCTCCAGGCGCTCGTGGATTTGTGGAAAGTTCTTATATTAATGGATTATCGCCTCAAGAATTGTTTATGCATGCGATGGGTGGTCGTGTAGGTTTAATTGATACTGCAGTCAAGACATCTACTACAGGTTATATCCAAAGAAGACTGATTAAGGCACTAGAAGATTTAAAGGTCGAGTATGACATGACGGTAAGAAATAATAAAAACAAAATAGTGCAATTTCTATATGGCGATGACGGTATTGACACTACGAAAATGGAAGACCAAGAATTACCGATTGTGGAAATGAGTAGTCAAGATATTTATAACCATTATTTGATTCCAGAAGAGTCTGGCAAGGTCAAGACGTTGAGTAACATATTCCTGAAAAATACAATGACGCGAGTGAAGAAACAATATGAAGAATTTTCCGTCCAAATGAATAAATTGGTGGAAGATATGATTGAGAAGAGAGATGTCATTGTGAAACATGTATTCAACCATAAGAGCGAGAAAACAGTAAGTTCGCCGGTCGCATTTCATTATATTATCAATACAGTAAAGGGACAATGTGGCATTTCATCATCCTCTATCGTGGATATTACTCCTATGGAAGCATATCAGATGATTCAGTATGCATTTGAAAAATTAAATAAATTATATTATTCCAAACCAACTGAATTATTCAAAGTGTTGTATTATTACTATTTATCACCAAAAGAATTGTTAGTGGTTAAGCGTTTTAATAAGGCGGCGCTTACTTTATTATTAGATACCATTCTTCTCAGTTATAAAAGATCGATTGTTGCACCTGGAGAAATGGTTGGAATGATTGCTGGTCAGAGCATAGGTGAGGTGTCGACACAGATGTCTGTCTCGTATGATACACAACATAAATTAATAATTCGAAATAAGGTTACTGGACACACTGAAATGAAAAGCGTTGTAGTAGGTGCATTTATTGATCAATTGATGGAACAATATAAAAACTTCACATTTGGCACCGGACATAAAGATAGTTACGAAACAATGTTAGAAGGTCTCGACAATGAATATTATATTCAAAGTGTGAATGAAGTGGAACAAACATCATGGACAAAATTATCACATGTCAGTCGTCATCCAGTGAATGGTAGTATGATTCGTGTCTATACAAAGAGTGGACGATGTGTTGAAACTACCCCAAGTCATAGTCATCTTATTCGTCAAAATTCACGAGTTGTTCCAATTACAGGCGACGAATTGAAAGAAGGTATGCGTATTCCAGTCTGCAGACGCATTGCTAACTTATATACTAATAATATCATGGAATTGGATAACAATATCAAAATCAATTTAGATAAACAATTTGGTTGGTTTATTGGAGCATATTTATCAGAAGGAAATATTAATTATAATGAAATTTGCATTACAAATATTAGCGAACAATATATTACACAAGTTCAAGAATTTGCTACAAAATTTGGAAAGAAATGTCGTATTGCAAGAAAACAAGGAGAATATGGTTTGTCGGTAAGTACAAAATTTATATTCCCTGAATTAGCAACATTATTACGCAATACATGTGGCAATGGAAGTTATGAAAAACATGTACCAGATTTTGCATTTATGGCACCAGATGAATTTAAATCATCTTTATTTCAAGGATATTTTGACGGAGACGGTAATATTCAATCCGATTTAAAACATCACCAAATGCGTTGTTGCAGTAGAAGTAAACAATTAATTAAAGATTTAGCATTATTATTGAATTATTTTGGAATTATTGGGTATGTAAAGACTGAAATAAATAAAGGCAAATCATTATATCATTTAAATATTCCATCCAAATATGCAGTTGTATATAATGAATATATTGGAACACAGTTGCACAATGATAAATTAACTGATTTAGTTCAGTTTGTTACTAGAAATGATGCTACTTATGTGTCTGAACAAATAGATAAAATTGATGGAGTTGGTGAAATTGTTGCTGCATGTGGAAAAGCATTAAAATTAGAAGGTCAAAGTCGAACATACGGTTTTTGGAAAAAACAGAAAAGCATTGGTCGTAGAACATTAGAAAAATATTTCAGTATTTTCGCAAATCATCCTTCTAATGAATGCATTAACAATGAATTGCAATTATTAAAACAAGTTATAAATGCTGACGTTATGTGGGATGAAATTGCTCGCATTGAATATTATACTCCAAATCCAGATGAATATGTGTATGATTTTACTGTTCCTGGAACTCAGACATTTATGACAGACGAAGGCATTTTCGTGCACAATACGCTCAACACTTTCCATTTTGCAGGTGTGGCATCTAAATCGAATGTTACTCGTGGTGTTCCAAGAATTGAAGAGATATTATCATTATCAAGCGAAATCAAGAATCCATCATTAAGTGTATATTTGAAACCAGAAGACGAGAGACAAAAAGAAAAGGCACGTGCCATTATGTATATGTTGGAACATACCAAACTGGAAGAAATCGTTAAATCCACTGAAATTTGCTTTGATCCTGACGATTTGAATACATTGATTTCAGAAGATAAAGATTGTATTGAACAATATAAAGCGTTTGAACAATTAATGCAAGAATGTAGCGGAACAACACTTGAATCCAACGATTCCGAAAAGTCGAAATGGATTGTCAGAATGATACTTGATCCAGAAGTGATGCTTGAGAAAAACATTACTATGGACGATGTCAACTTCACTCTGAAAAGTTGTTATGATACTCAAATTGATTGTGTGTATTCAGACTTTAATTCGGATAAGTTATTATTCAGAATTCGAATGGTTGATGTCTTAAAGGCGTCTAGCACTAGAGGAGGTCAAAAGAAGACAAAGGTGGATCCACTTGACCAGTCAGATCAAATTTATATTTTGAAGAATTTCCAAGACCAATTATTGCAAAAGGTTGTGTTGCGAGGAATCGAAGGAATCAATAAGGTCATTCTCCGAAAGATTTTAGATAATGTGGTCGAAGAGAACGGCATCTATAAAAAGCAGGACATTTGGGTATTAGATACCGTTGGGACCAATTTAGTGGATGTATTAGGTCTTGATTTTATTGATAATACCAGAACCATTAGTAACGATATTCTCGAAATTTATAATGTGCTTGGCATTGAAGCGGCAAGACAGGCGATTTACAATGAATTGGTTGAAGTCGTTGAATTTGACGGCACCTATATTAATTATCATAATTATAGTGTGTTGGTTGATAGAATGACCTATACTCATAAACTGATTTCCATCTTCAGACATGGAATCAATAATGATAATATTGGACCTATTGCAAAGGCATCATTCGAAGAGACACCAGAAATGTTTTTGAAAGCTGCCAGACATGCTGAATTGGATACACTGCGTGGCATTTCTGCCAATGTTATGTGTGGTCAAGAAGGTCATTTTGGAACAGCAGCATTTCAAGTTGTGCTGGATATTGATGAAATGCAAAAGTTGGATGCCGCCAGTGAGTATAAATACGTAAATGCAGAAGAGGAAATTGAACGATTCTTTGGAGCAGTGGATAATCCAGATGATCCTTGCGGTCCAACGAAAATCGCGGTTCAGAACAATGTCGCGTCTATTCAGGCAGAAAATATGGGTGGCGATAATTTATATAATCCTGGATTTTAATTGAATTGAATTGAACCCTTATTGGTAACATTATAATACAATGTGAAATAGTCTATTATAACGTTATACAAAGAAATTTCTGAGAATTTTCTCGGACAAGTTTATATTTTTTTTGTGACATTATGTTTTTCGCCGCGCAAGACCAATTTGATTTTCTTTGTCTTTCCTTTATTTTGCGGTTTTTCCTTTACTATGTCATCCTTTACAATGTCATCCTGAATTGTTTCTTTATTCAAAACAGTGGTATCTTTCAATACCAATTTCTTTTTTTTCGGTTCCGTTTCTTTATTTAATACAGTTGTATCTTTCAATACCAATTTCTTTTTTCTCGGTTTCACAGTGGCACTCGATTCATGCACAACAAATTCAGGCGATAAACATTTTTGTTTTTCATGTTTCAATGCATGAGTCAGTTTAAATTGATCCAAAAATGTTGGAATACTTATTTTGCGTTCAATCGATCTCTCTATTTTTTGAATACAAGAACTGTCCAATTCGTCCAAATGAATAAATAGATCGTCTCTATTCGATTGTATGAGTTTGAAATTCGGAATAATTTGAGGTCGGAGTCCAGGAATAAGAATAAATATAAACCGATCTGTTTTCTCTCCATATGCGACAAACTCTTGGTAATCATAATGGGTTTCCAAGATACACTTTTGGCAAATGAATATGGTCGGTATTTTATGTCGATGGATTAATAACCATAGATCAAAGGTGGTCAAGAAATAATTGGTTGAATGAATAAAACTGGAGAAAGACATTATTTTGTCGGCACGCAATTGATCTCCGAGCGTCTTTTTTCCTTCTGCAATCAAAATATCTATAATTTTCTCAAGATTGTTGGGGATAATCTTTTTATACTCTTCGTATAATTGATTTTTGATTTCGGTTATATTATATCGGTCCCCTGTTTTTTTCTCTATGATATCAATAATAATCTGAAAGGTGCATGCATGATTTTTACCATATTCCAATTCTTTATAATCGCTGGGAAAACATTTTTTCCATAATCCAGATGTTATATGGTCATTCATGGTTGGCGTGCAGAATGTGTCAATCACCTTGGTAGTGGCTTTATTATCATATGTTTGGGTATGGATGGGTTGAGTATTATCGAATGTATTATATTGGATGTATTGATTGGTTATTGCAGGGATCAGATTTTCGAAATATTCTTGTGTCAAGGACGACTGGATTAATAAGATTTCATCATCCCTCAAATTATAATTTACATTTCCAAATGATAAATAGGTCTGTGGTTGCATCATAAAGGATTTGATTCTGTTATATCGAATGAATTCATCCGACATTCTACCATAATATATGGGTTCGTTCAATTTATCGGTGATTAAATTTCTCTCTGGTAAAATGAGGTTACATTTTCCTTGTTCGGTTACAACACATAAATTGGGAGTATCCTTGCATTTAGCAGCATCTTTCACGATGCATGAGGTCACTTCACGAATCAGTTTATAATAATTGACATCACCTATAAATTGAATTTTATCCTTCACTAAATCCCTCAAATACTTATTTATATTATCCAATTTGTCAGAGTAAATGACATATGGATTAGTCATTTCATGCTCAATCTTTTCTCTCACCTTGATGTTTTCATATTTATTCAGCAATACTCGAATTGTGTTTCGAAATACATTGTAAAAACTGGTTTCGAGTTTGATTTTTTTAATATAATCTTCTCTCTCCACATCCACCCCTTGTTCTGTCATAATGATGGCATCCACCGATTTCATACCATCGCGTTTATCTTTTGAAGGAATCATATAATCGGAATCAAGAATCGACGGCAAATCATTTTTACTGCTGATATCAGTTTCATGTATAGGTTCAGATATTTGTATAAATTGATTGGTTTCTGTTAGAATGCCCACAATCAATTCATCTTCCACTATTTTAAATGATGGTTTACATGGAATCGTAGACTCTTCTCTTCGTTTTTTTGCCCTTTTATAAAGTTTGGTTAAAAAATCAACGGTATCGTCATAAGTATTCCAAATGTCCAAATTGTTCATAAATACATAATCCAAGTTCTTTTTCATATTTTCAATATATGCAGATGGATAACATGGAATAAATCCCTTTTTCGATGTGCTTGGTTCTTCTGCAACCACGCCAATGATTTTATTATTGAAATTCATGACTAACGTTTTTGTGGTATACTTACATATATCTAACTGCTGAATCAAGTCATATAATAATAATGGTCGTTTTGCTTTATAGACAGTTGGCATACTTTCTAATGGACGACAAATCATCTCGAAAAACGGTTTTATCAGTTCATTGAATACTTTTCTCATCGTTTCAGATAAATGAGGATCTTTTTCCTTGAATTCTTTGGCAATTTTCAAATTGGTTCCGTCAATCAAATAAGAATAAATGGGTTCGTAATATCCATCCTCTTTCATAAGGATGACGGTTGGTTTATGAGCTTGATAGAATTCGCTGGAATAATGATTGGTGGGACATAATAGTTGAACATTATTGGTTATATCATCATGAGGTAATTGAAAAATGACCAGATTGACCCCATTCACAAACAATTGTTCATTTGGTTTGCTTACTATATCCCATAAATAAGTGTGATCAATCAATACATCATCATCCCTTAAATATTGTTGAAAGTTTTCATACGCAGTAACCACTTTTGTGAAATAGGCAGTTTCTTCCGCATTTTCAAAATGTATTTTAGAGTATAATGTTGAGTTTTTATATTGATCAAATTCGATATTCTCTCGATGATTTTGTTGAAAGTGAAGAACCAAATTTCCATTTTGATATGTGATAAAAGAATCAATTGTTACCGCTTTTATGATTCTCTCTTTCATTTCTCGAATACTTAATATACTCGCCATTTGATTATTACTTGTTTTTTTACCGAAAAACAATAGATCGGCAATGGCGGCGACAAAGGATTGATTTTTACTGACTTCGATTCCGTGTCTCAACAAACATGGATGGTTTTCTTTGATCGCAGTATTGGTTTTGCTCACTTGACAATCAACATTCATTTCGCGTAACATAACTTGCATTTCTCCAGGCAAATATCCCCATCTTCCAGCACTTAATGGGAATTTTTCAGGTCCTAATACGTAATCATTTTGCACATTTTTGTCTTCTCTCTTTTTGTCCGTTGCATCTTTTTTATCAAGACATTGTTGTTTTGCAGATATTCTACCTTGAGTATTATAGTTTTTGAAACAGCAGGGAAGACAATAACCTTTTGGATGTTTATCCGGAATCAATCCTGGATATCCTTCGTCATTGGATTCATATATATAATATCCTGGTTTGACTGAATTGACTGTCTTCCATTTTTTATCGACCATTTCTCGTTTTGGAAGCACTTTTCCACATGAAGGTCCTTTTAATGGTTTATGCACTAATTCGATTTTTCCATTGGGTCCCTTCACTTCATATAAGTCCTTTGGGTCTACTATAGTAGTGTTTTTCAGACACCAATAACGTGGACATATATAATTGAATTGATGTTTTTCATCTGACCCATATTTTAATACATCTTGTTCTCTCAAAAACCCTGGATTATCTTTGTTTATTTTCTCAAGTTGGGAGTCTGTCAATATAACAGGTTGTCGTCGTTTATCTGATAAACATGTTCTGGAATATGAATTAAATTCTGGCGTTTCTTCCTTGATGATTAACACTGGGTCTTTTTTTTCAATCATGGTTGAAAAGTTGATTTTCATTCCATCAATGTTTTTAATTTCTTCTTCCTCTTCCTCTTCTGATGGAGTTTCTTCTTCTAAAGGGGTTTCATCTTCTTCAGATTGTTCTGATGGGATAGATACAGATTTTTCTGATGGGACAGATACAGATTTTTCTGATGGGACAGATACAGATTTTTCTGATGGGACAGATACAGATTTTTCTGATGGGACAGATACAGATTTTTCTGATGGGACAGATACAGATTTTTCTGATGGAACAGATACAGTTTTTTCTGAAGGGATAGATACAGTTTTTTCTGAAGGGATAGATACAGTTTTTTCTGAAGGGATAGATACAGTTTTTTCTGAAGGGATAGATACAGTTTTTTCTGAAGGGATAGATACAGATTTTTCTGAAGGGATAGATACAGATTTTTCTGAAGGGATAGATACAGATTTTTCTGAAGGGATAGATACAGATTTTTCTGATGAAACGGATTGTTCGGATGGGACAGATACAGATTTTTCTGATGGAATGGATTTTTCTGAAGGAATGGATTGTTCAGATGGGACAGATTGTTCAGATGGAACAGATTTTTCTGAAGGGATGGATAAAGATCGTTCGGATGGGACAGATTGTTCAGATTTATAAGATGGAATAGATTCTCCGGATGATTCTTGTCCCCCTTCTAAAGATGAATAACTGTTCGACGAATCATCTCCTAATAAATCATCAATAAACAAATTAAATGCTCCAGTTGCAACAGGTTTATTCAAGTCAGAATATTTGTCATAATGTATTGATTCATCACCTTCAATTTCTGCAGTTTCGCCTTCACGAAAAGACTCTTCAGTAGAAGATGTAACATCTGGAAATTGAACATCCACTACTTCTGCCACGTTACATAATTTCAGAATTTTGGGTGTAACCGTTTTTTCTTGAGTCAGTCGAACAATAGTATCCAGATATATAGGAATGGTTTGCAGATAATGAATGTTATTGATATTTTCCACTCTAATGCGAAGATTGGCATTTTCAACATGAATCGAAATATCGGTTTTGAATCCAGGATTTTCCTTGATTTTAATTTCCGTCTTTCGGAATCCTCGTTCCATCTCTAATTCCATGGCAAATTTGCGAACCAAATCAACTGCCTTTTCTTCATTCAAGTCTTCCGGAAAATTATTCAACAATTCTTTGACGATTTCCGATCCAGTGAATCCCTGTTTTGCTTTTTCAATGATAAATGCTTCTTGCGCATTAAATTTACTATAATTTGAAACTCTCTTAAATCGTAGATTGAATTGATTTCCCTTATATTTATCAGTCTCATTAATAAACACACTAGAAACACATCCCTTGAATTTTTCAATAGTAAATGGTTTTTTAATGGTGATATTTGTCTCATACGTCATCTGTTGAATATCAATCATTGGATCATTCAAACTTTGAAATAAAGGTAATGTGTATCCACTTTGTTCCAAAACATCCTTGATTTCTTGAATAACCGGATTGACTATGCGTTTAAAAAGGGCGTCAATCATTGGAATACTTATTAACTGACCGAATTCGGCAGAAATAGTAATATATCCATTTTCATCAAATTCGCATTGAATTGTCTCTAATTCATCTGTTTCGATATAGACGCCTACTGATTTGGTTTTGGCAATTCCTTTCATCAGTTTAAAGATGCTTGCCTTTTTCAAATACGGAATTTTTCGTCCATCTGTGGCTATTTTGTCTGAATATAATCGATACATATTTTCTTGTCTTGTCGACGGATTATATTTAATAAGTGGATTGACTTTATTGGCATGAAGTGTTTTAAAGATGACTTCAAGTTGAATTTTCACATCAAAGGTGGGTTTTATGACTACCTTGATAAATTGAATGCCTTTCGAGGTGTAATTCAATTCTGTTTTACGTTCGTTGTATATATTATAAAACAAATTAATAATGTCAAATGAATGTTTGGTGTCATCATTCAGATATTTTTTCGTTGATTCCATCAATTCTGGCGATCTTTTTTCCAAGTCTTCGAGAGAATGAATGTTTTTGTTATATAAAAAAGGAAAGTATATTTTAAGCGTGGTGGATGGAGAGATGTTATGATTATTCACATAACCCAATACATCTTTTGCCAAACACACATATATGGAATTATCTATGATTTCACCTGAATTAAGTAACAAATAATTATTTAACGTTGTGAGCGACTTTCTGGAGTTTTGTTCAAAAAAGGTGTCATATTGCTTGACGTCAAATGGATTGCAAACATATGGGTATTCGTTTTCAACTATAAAATATTTTTGACCGAGCGTTTTGTTGATAATAAAGTCTTTGTTATCCAATCCCAATTCAAATATGTCATTGTATGAATAGACATCCTTGTCTTCTGGAGATGGAAGAGGGACATTATGCATATCTCTAACATTTTCAATATATTGGTCTAGTCTTAATTTGGTTAATGCAATCTTTTTGTTTTGAGTAAGCGATTGATACATGGCAACCGAATTTAGTGTTTCTTTTTTTTGATAAAAGAGATATAACTCTTCGACCGAACATTGTTTTTTAAGTTCCATAAGTATTTTAATTTTAATAGTGCCTATAGTATCATCTGGATGTATTTGTTGATCACTAAATACGACTTTGGATTTATCTTTGGCGATTTCGGATTTTTCTGCTTCACTCAATACGGAATCATCCTTTCCTTTTTTTCCATGAAAAACATAGATAGTATCCAATCTATTCTCAGTGATATACTTTACCTTATATACTAAAGATTCCATTTCTTTTATGGGGGATATAGATTGCGACATATATATATAATAAATGTATTATTTTTAATTTGATTACAATCGAAAATAATAACATATTCAGGATTAGAATAACAATAATTTATAATTAAATATATTTTGAATTTAAAAATGTTGTTATTAAAATCGACTTTGAACAATTGGTTTACTTTGAATAAGTGGAAATAAGTTTTTAATTATTATTATTATTATTATTGTTATGCTAAATCATAATATGGATTATCTGTAATAGTCATGCCGCAATATTCTTCTGGATATTTCTTATAGTCTATCGGTGCATAAATACCTGCCTCTTTTGCATTCTGTAATATCCACTTAAAATTTTGCCAAAACTCTTGTCCATGACCTACAGATTTGGTGGCAACATGTGTCAGTTCATGTAATGCAACAAATGTTAATGTATTGATATCGATCAGTTTTGATCCATTTTTCTTCTTATTTAAACAGAATGCGATTTTCTCTCCCTTGTTTTCACTATAAGCAGTTAATTCGCTTGTTGGCAAGGTTTCGCTTATTTTTTTCGGATTGAAATTGGAAACTAATAATATAGTGCGATCATCTTTCGGATGTTTTTCTTTCAAGTAAGCGACCATATCCTTCATTCTTTGGGTCACATCCGCTAAAAGATTTGCCGCCAATTCCATTTTAACATTTTCTCTTACACAATATCGATTACCGTCATTGGAGGCAATAATGCATTTTAAATCATATGCATCCGATTGATAGTAAATAATGAGACATAAAAATAAGACAAATCCTATAAATATATAGAAAAAGGTGCCGTGTTTTTCCATATATTATGCAATAAAATAAAATTGACAGAATTATAAAATGATGAAAAAATATAGACAAAATATGTCACATATTTATTGTTATAAAATAAAAAAACTTAAGCAATTCGGCGTTTTAAATGTGCAAAGGTGTATTATACATTTACATTACCTAATAATATAATAGATTTCAGCAATGATACCGCAGATTGGTTACGTATTTTTTGCAATGTATTAAATATGGTGCGATAAGTAAATTCTTCTAATTCACATTGTTCAATATATTGTAAACAATAATGATCAATTATAGGTTCTAATAATTCAACCACATTATTGACTTCTTTATCATATTTTCCGATTTTACGCAAATTGAACAAAAAGTCTTTAAATAGTTCTCTCCTTCGATCCGTTTCCAATTGATATTCTTGCATAATTTTCTCTTCATACTGTTTTTGGTGTATCTGTTCCTGGTTCCATTCTTGCATACTTAAATAAAGTGCTTCATCTATTTGTTTTTGGAAGTCGCTTCTATCATCCTCCAACAATTGTTCTCTGATACTATTATCAGGGGGTCTAATATTATCTTCAAAGTTATCCATTCTAATCGTTTTTATGATGAATATAGATCATATTTTATTATCAATTTTTTATTTTTGTTTTATTATAAACAAATATGATTGGTTGAAAGAGTTATGTGAAAATATTGAATTAATAACAAAGGAGAATAGAGTTCAAAATATTTATATGTGTAAAAATAATGAATATAAAGATTTTGATATTATCCAGTTGACACGGATGAGACTATAAATTTTATTTTTTTAATGCATAATAAATTATTGAGGTCCAGACCCTAATTCAAGCGGTACACGCATAAAATCTGGCTCGATTGTGCTCTGGTTCCATGGCCCAACAGAAAGCTGTGGATTTGGTGGCTCTGAACGAATTTGAAGGTTAGCATTTCTCAAGGTCTGTCCGACAGTGTCGATGCCGATATGGTAACCAGCTTTCAATAAATTAATGTTAGCAAGTTCGCCTTTACCAGAAGGATTTAATTGAGCCCATTGAGAGTTGGTATCTTTTGGTAAAAGTTCGGCAGGGTTTTGAATATTTGGATTGGAACAAGAAGCAGGAATGCCAGGCATAGAAGTCTGTGCACCATTGGCAGATGCGAATACTTCATTATGTCCTAATGGTTCCGAGGGTCTAACTGCGCCAGAATATGCGGCATTGGTATTTTTATATTGAGATTGCATTTGAGAGTTGGATTCGTGACCAGGCATTCCCTTGGCGCCTAAATAATCGGCGAACATATAAACTCCGTAGGCAACAATTAATAAAACAATAATTGCTCCAATTCCGTAATCGTTCCATAGTTTCTTCAAAGAGACGCTCATTATATAAAATTAATGATAAAATAATTTTTTACAAATTATCCTAAAGTCCTTTCAATTTTAAAGTCCTTCCAATTCACTTTCCGAAATTTCATCGATTTCGGCGTCGAAGTCACTGTCGCTATCATCCATATTTTCAATGAGATATGTTTTCTTTATATTTTTTGCTTCTAAATAAGCAAGGATGGCATTTTTTTTTGCTTGTTTGGCTTTTGCTCTGGCTTCTTTGTAAAGTTCAAAATATACTTGGTTTGGTTTTTTAAGTGTAATGGACTCATCATTTTCTAAAGGTATGTCGTCATTGTTTATCTCTCTCAATAGATCTGGATTTTCTTCTATCAACTCTTCGAATTCAATATTTACACTATTTAGGTCTTGCTCATTCAAAGTGTCTTTATTATCTACGTTTGTATCTGTCTTTATAGCATTTACATCATTCTTGTTAACAGATGGTTCTAAAAAGTCGAGTGGATCTAATTCTTCTAAAGAATTGTCTTCTTTTTTATCCAAAACCACGTCTTCAACTTCCATATTTGGTTTTATTCCATCATCTCTATCGAACTCGTGTTTGATGAATTCTTTGGTTTCTTTGACAGGTTTATTGGTTTTGAATAGACAATTATCAAAGATGGGTTCATTTTGAAGGACCATCATCTGTTTTAACTCGATTTCAATTTGAAAATTACGTGACGTGAATTTAATGCCTTGAATTTCCAGAATGGACATCATTTCCACTTCAGGAGTGATATCCGTATAAGGGACCGACATTTCATTTTCGTTATATATTTTCACAGACGGTGTATCGTCTTTCGAATTTTTAATATTCACTCTTAATAAATAATATTTGCCAGATTTGTATACGCGTATTAAAGGATTGAATGCATTTTCAATGTCGTTTTCTTCCAAATTACCTTGAAACCATGCGTCTTTTTTATCGTAGATGAGTTTTTTGCATTTTTCTTCAATGGTTTCGAGCCAGTGAATGATGGTTTCAGAGTCTTTATCGAACATGAGATCGCAATAGTATTTTTTACCAGTTTTCACAAATCCTTGTCTGGTGAGACTTTTAGACGTTTGAATATAAAGTGGTTTTTTGTTACATTCGATTTTGGTGAAGTAGGCACCGCCTTGAATTCCGACCGGATGTGCTAAAGTAATGGTGGAAAAGTCGAATAAATCGTTTGGTTCAATAATTGTTTCCATATTACTGAACGGAAAGAAAAATAAAATGTTAATAACACGCATAAAAGAAGAATACGCATATAATTCTCTCATTCTTATTTATGAAAGAGTCGATTGTTCAGCAATGTTTAGACATACTAAAGAGAGAAGATATCAAAAACGAATTTAAAATGATGTTAAAACCGGTGATAGATTTTATTTTATATGAAATCAATCCCTATATTTATATTATTGTTGGATTGGTGTTTTTATTGTTCATCATGATATTAGCCATTTTGATATTGTTAATATTGATGATACGTAACACTCATGATAAAGTGATGTTTGAATAGTAAAGTATTTCCATTTCACTATTCAACAATTTATTCTTTTCCAATGTGCGGAAGTTTTTAGGCATAAGAACTATTAATTTTAATCTTATGTATGTATATACAATGGCAAGACATAAAAGTCGAAGACACAGAACTAGAAGCAGAAGACATCGTGGCGGAGGAGGAGCGGCAGAATATATGAATAGTGTGGTTGGTTCAGGAAATGCGCAATTTAGCAGAACTATGGACCAATCCGGCGCCTATGGTCAAGTTCCAGGAAATCTTATTATTGGAACGCAAGGACAGAATGTGATCCCAGCATCTCAATTACCGACCAGTGCCAATTTAGCAGCAGCTCAAAATGGAGGAAGACGTCATAGAAGTAGAAGAGGTGGATTTATAGGCGAAGTGGTGAACCAGGCAATAGTCCCCTTTGCATTAGTTGGAATGCAAAATTCATATAGACGTAAAAGAGGAGGCAGACGTCATACTCGCAGACATCATCGCAGACATTAAATGTAAAATATTGACAAAATTATTTAGTATAATTATATTATATTAAATAATAATATATGCCAAGTGCAAAAACAAAATCGAAACATGTAAGAAAAAGAAATACAAGAACACGAAAACTCAAAAAAAGAATCCACTCAAAAAAGATATTTGGTGGAGTGAAACGTGCGAAGAAATTAACTATGCAAAATATACCGCCATTTGTATCCAGCGAAGGAGAAGATGATTTAGAAGCATCCTTATCTTTTTTGATTGATTTACTTGGAGGTAGTTTATATGATACATATGTTGAAGACGTATTAAATGTGGAAACAAATCAACAAATAGAAGTATTAAATGTTCCGCGTCCAATCAAACCACCAGCAAATGCAATGAAACCAGGACAACCTACAATCTTTTATGGAAATGAAAAAGCAACTCATTTTACATGCACGACTGATGGCGTACATCTATGGAACTCTTATTCAGAAGGAATACAAATGAGGGATACTGATCATTTTTGTCAGACATTTGTTCTGATGAGAATGCAACATGAATATTTGCCAAGTTCATTTATTGGCGAAGAATATGCCAAATTACGCAAATATCAATATTTAGATAATGTCATGGTGGCAATAAAGGTTGGTTGTTATATAATTGAATTACTTCAAAATGAATTCAATATTGATTTACAGATAAATGAAGTTTTGAATGATAGAGATAATATGGGTAAAATTCGACATATTATTAATCCTGCATTAAAATCCATCACAAACCAAGAATTAATACAATGTCTGATTCGATATTGTCGAAGTATAACAAATGAGCAAGTATGCGCAAGCACTTTTAAACAGAAAATTTATTTATTATGAAAAAGACATAAAGACAACGGTGTAATAAATGAAGCACTTATGGAGAGAAACACATAGCATGATAAGGGGTATTGGGATATGGTTAGAATATCTAATGACGATATTGAATATCCGTCGAATATGGGTCAGAAATGGACAGATGAAGAAGAATTATTATTATTAACTGAACTTAATAATAATGAAACGGTTGAACAAATCGCTCAAAAACATGGTAGAACTGTAAGAGGTATTCATTTGCGTTGTCTTGAAATAGCATACAAAATGCATTTAAAAAAGGTTCCCCTCTTTGAAATAATGAAACAAACAAAGGTTGAGTTCGATTCTATTCAACAAACTATCCAAAAAAAACAATCGAAAAAGACGATTTCAAAAGAAACTAAAACCAAAGAATTGGATAATGTGTTTATCAGTATCAATAAACGCGATTATATGGAATTGCAAACCGAGATGAATAACTTGAAAAAAGATATCAATCAAATGAACCATACTCTTACAGAATTGGTTGGAATGATTACTGCCATTTACGAGTTTGAAAAATAATATGCATTCTATAAATAAGTATTTAAAGACCTTTCCTGAAATTGAATATATGATCAAAATCGGAAGAAATGAATTATGTCATTGCAATAGTGGAAAGAAATATAAGAAATGTTGTTTAGAGTCAGATACTGTTGCCAAACAAGATATGAATACCTATTCTCCAAGTGAAATGCTGGACATATCCATGGAACATTTACAAGGACATTTTCCGAATATAACCTTTGTGAATATTTCGGATATATTAAACAATCAATCCTATAGGACATTGCAATTGAATCATATGAAAGATTCTATTTGTCAGGTCGCGGAAAGAATCCGTAAAAATGAACGTGTCTTTAAAGATCGAGATCCAGAAACAAATGAATACGATTTATTGCTTATGTATAGAGGCGCCTATCGTATTTTACATGGGGGACATAGTTTGTTGCAATATACCATGTCATTGAATTCGTTTTTTTCATGTCCATCGAAACCTGTATTCAATATGAATGAGGATAGCGATGATGAAGCATAATGACATAATTGACTATAAATTACACCGACCAGAAAGAAAAATGAGACAAAATTCTTTATAAGTGATGTAAAAGCACCTTTAAAAGGATTGTTTCCATTTGACAGAATAAATCGGTTGGAAACTTTTGTTATACAATAATAATTTACATATTTTTAGAATCATTGGAATTGAAATCCTACTAAAAATATTCTATGTTTTACAAATT
>Ga0194119_10002254_pt1 | contig 33152 bp, 32 predicted proteins | sample TA2MahC100mmetaG_FD_148620 | JGI IMG/M metagenome (GOLD analysis project Ga0194119, IMG submission 148620) | Freshwater microbial communities from Lake Tanganyika, Tanzania - TA2015018 Mahale Deep Cast 100m | ecosystem: Environmental > Aquatic > Freshwater > Lake | place: Tanzania: Lake...
AGGCCAATCCGGATCGTGTGAAGACCGAGCTTGTAGCAGAGGAGGTTGTGCCCGAGGAATATGGCGGGGACTCGCCGTTTGTTGCGGTATCAGCGAAAACTGGCCAGGGCGTTGAGTCATTGCTGGAAAACGTCTTGCTGCAGGCCGAGGTCTTGGAACTGAAGGCCCCGGTCGATGCATTGGCCAAGGGCTTAATCGTTGAGGCCCGTATCGACAAAGGCCGCGGCCCTGTGGCCACTGTCTTGGTCCAGTCCGGCACCTTGAAAAAAGGCGATGTCATTCTTGCGGGTGCTGCCTTCGGCCGTGTGCGTGCCATGCTGGATGAAAATGGACGGCAGGTCGAGCAGGCGGGCCCTTCCATTCCGGTAGAGATACTTGGCATGACTGAGGTACCGCAGGCAGGTGATGAAATGATGGTCTTAGGCGATGAGCGCAAAGCGCGCGAGATCGCGCTTTTCCGCCAAGGTAAGTTCCGTGATGTACGGCTTGCCAAGCAGCAGGCCGCGAAGCTGGAAAACATCTTTGAGAATATGGGCGATGGCGTGAAGACCCTGTCGCTGATTGTGAAGTCAGATGTTCAGGGCTCACAAGAGGCGTTGGCTTCTGCCATGCAGAAACTCTCGACTGAAGAAGTTAAGGTCAACATCGTGCATGCCGCAGTTGGCGCAATTACGGAGTCAGATATCAACCTGGCGATTGCTTCGAAGGCAGTCGTGATCGGCTTTAATGTGCGGGCCGATCAATCTGCAAAACGGCTCGCCGAGGGCAATGGCATTGACTTGCGTTACTACAACATCATTTATGACGCAGTTGATGATGTGAAAAACGCGATGCAAGGCATGCTGGCGCCGGAGCGTCGTGAAAACGTGATTGGTCTGGTGGAGATTCGTCAGGTCTTTAAGGTCTCCCGACTGGGCAATATCGCTGGCTGTATGGTGGTCGAAGGCCTGGTGCGACGTGGTGCCAGTGTGCGACTGCTGCGCGATAACGTTGTGGTCTGGACAGGCGAGCTCGATTCATTAAAGCGCTTTAAGGATGATGTCAAAGAAGTCAAAGAGGGCTTTGAGTGCGGTCTGACTCTCAAGAACTACGACGATATCCAAGAGGGCGACCAGCTCGAAGTCTTTGAGATCCAAGAAATTGCGCGGACACTCCAATAGAACTTCTGAGCGCGGCCATCGAATAGCGGATCAGATTCAGCGTGACCTCTCCGAGTTAATTCGTCTGGAAGTCAAGGATCCGCGGCTTGGCCTGGTGACCTTAACGGATGTAGAGGTCTCGCCGGATTACGCCCACGCGCGGGTCTTTTATAGCGTGCTGCCCGATGATCCCGCGCAGCTTGCCCGGACGGAAGAGGGCCTTACGGCCTGCCGTGGATTTCTCCGGGCGCGGCTTGGGCGTCTTTTGAAAATTCATCAGACACCGGAGCTTCATTTTGTACGGGATGACTCGACCGCAAGGGCGATCGCGATGAGTGAGTTAATTGATCGGGCCCTGGCAGGTAAATCTAATGGTTGATGGCGTGTTACTTCTCGATAAGCCGGTCGGCCCCTCGTCACAGCGGGTCTTGGGCCACGTGAAGCATTTACTGGGCGCGAAAAAGGCAGGCCATGCCGGTACATTGGATCCGATGGCCAGTGGCCTGCTGCCGATTTTGTTTGGCGAAGCAACGAAATACGCCGCCCAGGGCTTAGATGCGGATAAGACTTATCTCGCAGAGATTTGTCTGGGTGCCCGCACGCGCACCGGCGATCGCGAGGGTGATGTGATTGAGCAGGCGCTGGTGCCGGCTTTGGATCGGGCGCAGGTGGAGTCTGTTTTGGTGAAATTTCTTGGCCAGAGTTTGCAGGTGCCGCCCATGTATTCGGCGATCAAGAGAGATGGGCGGGCCCTTTACGACTACGCCCGATCGGGAGAAGAGGTGGTGCGTGAACCCAGATCGATCAGGATTCACGCGCTGGAATTGACCCGCTTTCATCTGCCGGTGCTGGAGGTGCGCGTCGTCTGCAGCAAGGGCACCTACATTCGGACTCTGGCTGAAGATATCGGCGCTGCCCTGGGCTGCCCCGCCCATCTGCAGTCGCTGCGGCGCACGGGTGTCGGACCGCTTCAGGCGCCCGAGATTGTGCCCCTTGAGTCGATTGAGCAGGCAGACTCACAGGGCCGTCTACGTTTTTTAAAGCCGGTGGACTGGCTGATTCGTGATTGGCCTGAGGTGGTGATTGATGCAGCAGCCACCGAGCGGTTTTTTCATGGACAAACCATTTTCTGCTCTGGCCATTCGCCGCTTTCGCAGTGCAGGGTTCGAGATGAATCCGGAGAGTTTCTTGGTACCGGCCGGATCGATGCGGCAGGCCTTTTGCACCCCAGCCGGGTGCGATCACTTCATTCTTAGATCGGAGACCCGTATGCGGGCCCTACGCAATATCGCCATCATCGCCCACGTCGATCATGGCAAAACCACCCTGGTTGATAAATTGCTTCAGCAGGCAGGCACGTTTGCCCGGCATCAGCAGGTGGCTGAACGGGTGATGGATTCCAATGACTTGGAGCGTGAGCGCGGAATTACGATCCTGGCCAAAAACTGTGCAGTTGATTACGAAGGCACGCACATCAACATCGTCGACACCCCGGGCCATGCTGATTTTGGCGGTGAGGTGGAGCGGGTCCTCTCGATGGTCGATGGCGTGCTGCTCTTGGTGGATGCAGTTGAAGGCCCGATGCCCCAGACCCGATTTGTCACCCGCAAGGCCCTTGCCCAGGGCCTGCGTCCGATTGTGGTGGTCAATAAGATTGATCGGCCTGGCGCGCGGCCCGACTGGGTGGTGAGCCACACCTTTGATTTATTTGATAAGTTGGGCGCCACCGAGGAGCAGCTGGATTTTCCCGTGGTCTATGCCTCGGCGTTAAATGGCTATGCCACGCCTGCCCATGATCAGCCGGGAAGCGATATGCGGCCATTGTTTGAGGCCATCTTGCAGCATGTGCCTCAGCGGGCTGACGATACCGAAGGGCCATTGCAGCTGCAGATCTGTTCATTGGATTATTCCAGCTACGTTGGAAAAATTGGTATTGGCCGGATCAACCGTGGCCGATTAAAGTCTCTACAGGATGTCATTATCCAAGACGGGCCCGAGGGTGCGCCGAGAAAAGCCCGCGTCAATCAGATTCTGAAATTCAAGGGCCTTGAGCGTGAGGTGGTTCCAGTCGCAGAGGCAGGCGATATTGTGCTCATCAATGGAATTGATGAATTAAATATCGGCACAACGGTTTGTGCCCAGGACCACATCGAACCTCTGCCGATGCTGCAAGTCGACGAGCCGACGCTGACCATGAACTTCATGGTCAATGCCTCTCCGCTTGCCGGCCGCGAAGGCAAGTTTGTGACCAGCCGTCAGATACGCGAGCGTCTCGAGCGGGAGCTGAAGTCCAACGTTGCGCTACGGGTTGAGTTTGGCGAGGATTCCGATACGTTTGTGGTTTCTGGCCGGGGCGAGCTGCATCTGACTATTCTTTTAGAGAATATGCGGCGTGAAGGCTATGAGCTCGCCGTGTCTCGTCCGCGGGTGGTGTTTAAGACGGCGGCCGATGGCGAACGTCTTGAGCCGTATGAGACCTTAACCCTGGATGTGGAGCAGGACCACCAGGGCCCGGTGATGGAGGATTTGGGTGTTCGCAAGGGCGAGCTTTTGGATATGGTGCCCGATAGTCGTGGCCGGGTTCGGCTGGACTATCGCATTCCGGCCCGTGGGCTGATCGGTTTTCAGGGCGAGTTTCTCACCATGACCCGGGGCACCGGACTGATGAGCCATGTCTTTGATGACTACGGCCCCTTTAAAGGCACCATGATTGATCGGCGTAATGGCGTTTTGGTCTCGCAGGATGATGGCAATGCGGTGGCCTACGCTTTATGGAAGCTTCAGGAGCGTGGCCGGATGTTTGTCAGCCCGGGAGATGTGCTCTACGAAGGCATGATTATCGGTATTCATTCCCGAGACAATGATCTCGTGGTGAATCCGGTAAAGGAAAAGAAACTGACCAACGTGCGGGCCTCCGGCAAGGATGAGCATATTGATTTAACGCCCCCGATTGAGCTGACGCTGGAAAAGGCAGTGGAATTCATTGCGGATGATGAGCTTGTCGAAATCACCCCCAAGAGCATTCGGCTGCGCAAGCGCTATCTCAAAGAGCATGAGCGCAAGCGCGCCCTGCGTGAAGAGGCCGCCTAAGCGGTCAACGCTTCAGATTTTTTGCAGAAGGAACAACGATGCAAGATGAAATCCGAATCTCTTTGATGGCAACCCGCCAGGTCATGGAAGACATGCTGGCTGACAGCATGCTTCAGCAGCAGCTGGTCAAGGCAGTGGATTGCTGTGTGAATGCCCTGAAGTCTGGCGGCAAACTCATGTTTGTTGGCAATGGTGGCAGTGCGGCCGAGGCCCAGCATTTTTCGGCAGAGATGGTGGGCCGCTTTTTGCAGGAGCGACAGCCCCTGCCATCGATTGCATTGACCACGGATACCTCTGCGGTGACGGCCATCGGCAACGACTATGGCTATGAGCATGTCTTTTCCCGGCAGGTGCAGGCCCTTGGCCGTAAGGGCGACGTCTTAATCGCGATGTCGACCTCCGGCCGAAGCAAAAATATTGTGATGGCCATGCAGGCTGCCCGTAGCGCGGGAATTTCTACCATTGGCCTTACCGGAATTCATCCGCGCGATATGGGTGAGTTGGCCGATGTCAGCCTGAAGGTGCCCTCATCGCACACCCCCCAGATCCAGGAAGGCCATCTGGTCCTAGGACATCTGCTGTGCGGAATGGTGGAGAAGCAACTCCTGTCGTAGCGCGTGCGCTGCAGCTGCTGCAGGCCCTCGGGGTAGATGAAGCCACCGAGACTGCGACGCGGCTGTCGGCCGATTTTGACGGCAGTCCAAAGTCGGCCGAGGCCTGCCGAAAGCAGTGGGGCAGTGACGTCGCCACACTCCTGGTCGCCTTGCATCGGATGGCAGGACTTGGCCATCGGGTCAGCGCAGATGGCGCAGAAGATACGCCGGGCCAGATTGAGACCCTGCGCCGTATGCTGCTGGCCCTTGCCGATGACATTCGGGTGGTGGTCATTCAGCTGGCCTTGCACATTGCAACCCTGGAGTCTGTCGCTAGCCAGATGAAAGCCCAGGATGCGGCAGCGATTGAGCGTGGCCGGCGGCTTGGCCAGGAGACCCTAAAGGTCCAGGCACCTCTGGCCAATCGCCTGGGAATTTGGCAGTTGAAGTGGGCGATGGAGGATCTCGCCTTTCGCATGACCGAGCCGCAGGCTTACCGCGCCATCGCACAACGCCTTGATGAGACCCGGCAGGCGCGCGAGGCGTTTGTGAGCACAACGATTGCAAGGCTTCGAGACTTTCTGAGCCAGGCAGGCATCGCCGGCGAGGTCGCGGGCCGGCCAAAGCATCTTTACAGCATTCATCGAAAAATGCAGGCCAAAGGACTTGATTTCGATGGGCTCATGGATATTCGAGCCTTTCGGATTCTTGTCGATACCGAGGCCCAGTGCTACGCGGTGCTCGGTTTTTTGCATGATCATTGGCAGCCGCTGGATTCCGAGTTCGATGACTACATCACGCGGCCCAAGGCCAATGGCTATCAGTCCTTACATACGGTCCTATTGGATGCGCAGGGGCGGCCGTTTGAGGTGCAGATTCGTACTCACGAAATGCATCAGCGCGCCGAGTTGGGCGTTGCAGCCCACTGGAAGTACAAAGAGTCTGGTGCAAGCCATGCCTTTGAGGGCAACTACGCCGACCGTATCTCCTGGATTCGTCAGATGTTGGACTGGGGCCAGGCCTCAGGCGGTCAGGTACGCCTGGCGGACGACCGCGTTTATGCGCTCACGCCAAAGGCCCGCATTATCGAATTGCCCAAGGGCGCTACCCCTCTTGATTTTGCGTATCACCTGCACACCGAGATCGGCCACCGCTGCCGCGGAGCGAAAGTCAACGGCCAGATTGTGGCGCTCACCACCGAGCTTCAGACCGGACAGACAGTTGAACTCATGACAGTAAAGCAGGGCGGCCCGAGCCGGGATTGGATGAGTCCCGAGTCAGGATTTTTAAAAAGTAGCCGCGCTCGGCAGAAAGTCCGCACTTGGTTTCATGCCCTCGATCTTGCAGAGGGCCGGATTGATGAGCGCTCTGCAGAAAAGACGGCAGATCGGACGGCTGAATCGGGCAGTGCTGAGGCAGAGCGCCTAAAGCGTGCCGAGATCTCGGCAGAAGAGGTCATTCTTTCGAAGATTGCCAAGCCCAAGACCGCGGCCAAGGGCCAGGTGCTGGTGGTGGGCGTGGATCGGATGCTGACAGCTCTGGCCCGCTGCTGCAAGCCCGCGCCGCCGGATGCGATTCGTGGCTTTGTGACGCGGGGCCGCGGTGTGAGTGTGCATCGCGCGGAGTGCACAACATTTCTCAGAATGTCGGCCGACGCGCCCGAGCGGGTGATTGAGACCGAGTGGGGCCAGCCCTCTGGCGCATCAGATGGTCGCTACCTCATGGATGCGGTATTGATCGCTCGGCCGCGTCAGGATCTGATTCGCGACATCGCGGAGGTGCTGGCCCGAGAGCGCATTCCGCTTGCAAAAATTGATTCTTTTCCGAAGTCTGATCAGATCACGATGGTGTTAAGTCTGCAGGTGATGGACGGCGAGCAGTTAAAGCGGGCCCTGGCCATGCTGCGTGATGTCGCTGGGGTTGTTTCGGCGGTGCGGGGGTAGGCGCTGTGTGGATTTGCGACAGGCGAATTAAAAAACGACTAAGATGACGCGATGAAAACGCAAATCCAACTGAAACTGATCGGCCTTAGCCTCGGGGTTGTGCTGGCGAGTGGGCTCGGGTGGGCCGATGCATTTGCGCAGGGCCGCGAGCTTGCGGATAAGCGGGATGTGAAGCATCAGGAGTTTCTAAAGCGCCTGCCGCTGGAGTCGCGTTGTAAGGCCGAGGTTGCCGGCGGGGTGCTGCTGCTTGATGGCGAGAAGCGCTGGAAATCCGGCCCCTTCGAAGTCGAAGCCGAGGATGATTTTCGCGTCACAATCTTTCGTTATGAGCAGCTCAATCCCGATGATCGTGAAACTTGTGAGGCGCAGGCCCGCATGCTCGAGTATGAAGACATGCGTCGCATGAATGATCTGACAGATGGGCATCTTCTGTGTCTGCGACGCGTTTATAACGATAAGGGCCGCCTGCCGCAGCTTCGCGCCTGCCGCGTCAGCGCATTGCTCACCCAGCCATTGCACCTGCGCTGCACGAATCTTGATCCGATTATTGATCCTGATGGAGTTTTCGTCTCCCCAAATCTCATGGCGGTGATGACACTGCCGCAGGCCGTGATGACCAAGGGCACCTGCCAGGCAGCCGACCGGTTCTAATCGCGGAAGGCCCGCTTCGGGCTTGGGCTGAGGAAGTCGCGTTGTTTAACTGGTCAACGCCACAGGAGCTGAAACAGCATTTCGGCCGTGCAAGTATTTGTGGGAACAACCGCGTTGTTTTCGATATTGGTGGAAACAAATATCGACTGGTTGTTGAGATTCAATATTTAGCAAAATTGTCTGGATTAAATTTATTGGTACACACAAGCAGTATGACGAGATTGATGTGGAGTCTGTAAATGAATATTAAGCCGATCCGAAGCGACGAAGATTTACGTTTAGCGTTTAAGAGATTAGAGTCGGTGTTCCAGGCACCAGAGGGCAGCCGAGCGGCTGACGAACGCGATATTCTTGTGGCACTGATCGAGGCCTATGAGTCTAAGCACTATCCTTTGTTTCCGGCCGATCCGATCGAAGCGATTAAGTTTCGAATGGATCAGCAGGGACTCTCACAGCGTGATCTCGAAGCGTTCATCGGCCCAAGCGGCAGGGTTTCAGAGGTATTGAGTCGGAAACGTCCCCTTAGTCTTCGAATGGTAAAAAAGCTTCACGAAGGACTTCGGATACCTTATGAAAGTCTGCTTTCTGGCGTTTCGGCTGACTGATTGGCTGTGGACTTTTTCCAAATCATCCAGGGGATTTCCGTTTACGGAATACCCGTACTGTTTGCGATTACGGTGCATGAGGCCGCCCACGGATATGCTGCCCGCTATTTTGGTGACCCGACGGCTGAGTTGATGGGCCGAATCACTCTCAATCCCCTGAAGCATATTGATCTGATCGGAACGGTCATCGTTCCACTGGGGCTTTATCTTGCAACGGCAGGCGCCTTCATGTTTGGTTACGCCAAGCCGGTCCCGGTCGATTTTGGAAACCTTCGAAATCCAAAATCCGACATGATTTGGGTTGCGCTTGCTGGCCCGGCCGTTAACCTTGCCCAGGCACTCGGCTGGGGAATTCTCTTCTATCTCTTTTCGTCCGCCTCAAATGAGAGCCAATTTATAGAGCAGGTTTGCAAAGCTGGAATCTTGGTAAATGTTGTGATGTTCGTTTTTAATCTTTTTCCCTTGCCACCGATGGATGGGGGCAGGATTCTGGTTGGCCTGCTTCCGATGGGGGCAGCAAGGACCGTCGCGCGCATTGAGCCGTATGGATTTTTTATTGTTCTGGCCTTACTGCTTGCGGGAATTATTTCAGCCCTCTGGATGCGGCCGCTGATGGGGCTTACCTACGAGTTTCTCGATCTCTTGCTTCTTCCCGTGCGCTGGCTCGTAACTTAGTCTGCGTGTTTACCAGAGGCTTGCCGCCACGCTTTCTTCAATGAGCGCCTGCACCGCAGGATTGATTCGATTGAGAAAATTTAACCCAGTCCGCTGCTCGATATCCCGTACCGAGGTGATGAATTCGTCAATCCTCCGGTTGGGATGCGGCGAATTCGGCACTACAAAGGCGATCGTCTCCACCCGGATTGGATCGAAAACCACTTTGTAGAAATGCGTGGGCACGGCAACTTGATTGGGGCCGATCTTGGCGACCTTGGCAGTCTCAAAAATGGGGCCGGTGTAGATGAAGAGCTCACCGCGCTGCGCAACCCAGGCCCGGATTGAAGATTCGATTTCGCTCCAAATGCCCCGATTCATGCCGGGCCCGACTTGGGGCGCCATATTTGAGAGATAAAAGCTCTCCTCCATGGCCTGTGCGCTCCAACGCATGTCCGCAGCAGGCGCCATATGGCCACGGTCATAACCGCTGCCCCGATAGTCTTCGAGCTCGGCCCGCTTGCCTTTGGGAAGCTCCGGATCGGGTACGAAGCGGTTAGAGCGTTGAACACGGCTCACCAATCGCTCCGGTGTCATGCGCTGCGCTACCCAGACCGGCGCTTTTTTCTCCTCATCGTGCGATAACGCAAAGCCTGAGCGGCAGAGTAGCGCGCCGCGATCGGAGGGCAGGCCATACTCCAGAAACTCTTTACACCGCTCGGCAGCAGGCTGTGCCCAGCTGGATCCCGCAATCAGCAGCGCAACGACCCAACCTGCACTGCGTGTGAGTCGGCTTGATTTCACAGGCTATTTCTTCGGCCGAAACGCCGCGCAGACTGCATCATTGGTCAAGATGCTCGGCCCGCCCATCAGCTCAAGGCCATACGGAATCGCAGCAAAAATACCGTGGACCAAGATGTTTCCGTCTGCGCTGCGTACTCCGCCCAAGGTCTCTGCAATTGATTTTGGCTGGCCGGGTAGATTGATGATCATCGCCTTGCCCCGCGTGACGCCGACTTGCCGTGAAAGGATTGCGGTAGGCACATAGTGCAGGCTGATTTGCCGCATCTGTTCACCAAATCCTGGCAATTCACGGTCCGCGACTGCGCGGGTCGCTTCGGGTGTCACATCCCGGGCGGCAGGGCCCGTGCCGCCGGTGGTGAACACAAGATCACATCCCTCGTGGTCCACAAGATTGATGAGTGTCTGAGTGATACGGTCTTGCTCATCAGGGATGAGCCGCTCAATTCCAACCCAGGGGCTCGTGATGGCGCTCTCCAGCCAGGCACGCAGCCCCGGCAGGCCTTTGTCTTCGTAGATTCCTTGGCTTGCGCGATCGCTGATGGAGACCAGCCCGATCTTGGCAGTGCGTGTGGAGGGTGGTGTTGGGGAAGCGGTCATCGTCAAGTCAGACAGAAGGATTAGGCAGGAGTCGCTATTATTGCCCTTATGGCCAATTCAAAACAAACCTCTTCGCCCCTGATGCTGAAGTCCGAGCTGCTGCGGGATCTTTCATTAAAGATTTTGCAAATGGCCCGGGATGCTGGGGCGACAGATGCCGCCTCAGAGGTGTCAGAAAGCAGCGGGCTTTCCGTAACGGTTCGAAAGCAAGATATCGAGACCCTCGAGCGGACCCGGGATCGGGCCGCCTCGGTCACCGTCTATAGCGGCACGCGCAGAGGCCACGCCACGACCTCAGATTTCTCAGACCAGGCCCTGCGTGCAGCCGTCGAAAAAGCCTTGGACATTGCCCGCTATACCGCAGAGGATTCATGTGCAGGCCTGCCCGAGCCACACCTGATTGCCCGCGATGTGCCAGCGCTTGCCTTGTATTTCCCGTGGGAGCTCTCAGCAGAGGCAGCAGTGCGGCTTGCCATGACCGCAGAAAAGGCAGCACTTTCAGTAAGTCCGGCGATTCAAAACACCGAAGGTGCTTCGGTGGCTGCCAATCACGGCCAGTTTTATTCCGCCAACACCAAAGGGTTTCGTGGTGGCTATCCGTATTCCAGGCATTGGTTTTCGGTCGCACCGATTGCGCAGTCGGGCCAGAACATGCAGCGCGATGACTGGTACACCTCGGATCGGGATCCACGACAGCTCGCCGACCCGGAGGCCGTGGGCCGTTATGCAGCCCATCGCGCATTGGCCCGACTTCATGCAAAAAAAGTCACGACCCAAAAGGTGCCGGTGCTCTTTGAGGCCCCGCTGGCAAGCGGCATTCTGGGTGCCTTTGTGCAGGCGGTCAGTGGTGGCGCGCTCTACCGTAAGTCAAGTTTTTTGCTCGATAGTCTGGGCCAGCAGATTTTCCCTTCTCACATTCAGGTTCGTGAGGATCCGCTGATTCCGGGTGCAATGGGCAGTACACCCTTTGATGACGAAGGCGTTAGGGTGCTGGCCCGTGATGTGGTCGCCAATGGTGTTGTGAAAGGGTATTTCTTATCGTGCTATAGCGCGCGAAAGCTGGGCATGGAGTCGACGGGAAATTCAGGCGGATCCCATAATTTACTCATGACAAGCAGCCAGACTGCTGCAAATGATGATCTCAATGCGATGCTGCGAAAGATGGGCCGTGGCCTGCTACTGACCGAGGTCATGGGCCAGGGCGTGAATTACGTTACTGGAGATTACTCGCGGGGTGCGTTTGGCTACTGGGTTGAAAATGGTGAGATCGCGTATCCGGTTGAAGAAATCACCATTGCAGCCAACATGAAAGATATGCTGAAAGGCATTGTGGCCATTGGGTCGGATGCCATTTGCCGGGGTACCAAAACAGTCGGCTCGATCTTAATTGACGAGATGACCATCGCTGGAAGTTAGGGCTCGGCCAGATTCGTTGCGTGCTGGGGTGGAACCCGAATCGCACGAATCACGCCGGGCACCCGGCGCACGCGTCGCAGCACGTTGGCCAGGTGCTGGCGCTCGCGGACTTCGATGGTGAGATTCATGATGGCCAGTGTCTGGTCTTTCGGTGCGGTGTTCGCGCCAACAATGTTGGCATCCGCCCCTGAGATGGCGGAGGCAACGCGCGCAAGAATGCCACGCAAGTCTTGGGTTTCAATAACCAGATGGGTCTGAAAGAGACGTCGCAACTGCTCTGCCCAGACGATATCGGCCCAGCGGCCCGGGTCCTTTGAGCGTTGGCGACGCCCAAGGCCACAGGTGGCCCGATGCACCACGAGGCCGGCGCCACCGCGCATCAGTCCGATGGCCGCATCCCCGCCAATGGGGCTGCAGCAGGCAGCGTATTGGACTGTAGAGCCTTCGCTGCCATCGATCGTGATGGCCTCAGCGGTGCTCGTGAAATGTGTCTTTGCGATGGCCAGCGCGTTTTTCGCATGATCGGGAAGGTGTGCTGGCGCGATATTCGCGACCTGCGGCACGAGCCGTCGGGCAGCGACGTGCGCCAAGGTCAGGCCAAGGCCGATGTCTTCAAGCAGCGCATCTTTGTCGTGGGCAGTATTCTCGGCAAGAAACTGCTGCCACTCTAATTTCGGGTCATCCAGGCCCGCTGATCCAAGGGCCCTGAGCGCTTGATCCAGCAGCCGCTGGCCGAATTCGATCGCCTCGGTGCGGGTTGTAGTTTTAAGTCGATGCCGGATTTCCGCCCGGGCCTTGGCCGTGCGAACAAAGCCGAGCCAGGCGGGATGGGGGTTGGCGTTGGCGTCGGTCTGGATACTGATGACATCGCCATTGCGCAGAATCGTATCCAGGCCAACAGGCCGCTGATTGATCTCTGCAGAGACGCAGTGATGGCCGATATCGGTGTGCACGTTATACGCAAAGTCCACGGGGGTCGAACCGCGTGGCAACTCACGAATTGTCCCCTTGGGCGTAAAAACGTAGACCACATCTGGAAAAAGATCAATCTTGACGCTGTCTAAGAACTCAGAGGGATCGCGCGTCTGGGACTGGACTTGGACTAAGGACTGCATCCACTCATGGGCACGGGCCTGAAGCGGTGAGGCACCTTTGCTGATATTTTCTTTATACATCCAGTGGGCGGCGACTCCCGCTTCGGAGACATGGTGCATTTCCTCGGTGCGGATCTGAAACTCGACCGGCGTGCCATAAGGGCCGATGACTGTCGTGTGTAACGACTGATAGCCATTGGATTTTGGCAAGGCAATATAGTCTTTGAATTTTCCGGGCATCGGCTTATAAAGCGCATGCAGTGCGCCGAGCGTGATGTAGCAGTCTGAGATTTTCGGAACCAGAATGCGAAAGCCGTAGACATCGAGCACCTCAGCAAAGCTCAGATGCTTTTCGATCATTTTTTTATAAGTTGACCAGACACTTTTCTCGCGGCCTTCGACGGCGGCAGAGATGCCGAACTTGGGCAGCTGCTGGGCGACTGCCGACTGCAGTCGGCCGATGACCTCGCGGCGATTACCGCGGGCCGCAAGAATGGCCCGCGACAAGGTGGCAAAGCGGTGCGGGTACAGGCCCGCGAAACTTAAATCTTCAAGCTCGCGAAAGGCCGCATTTAATCCAAGCCGGTGGGCAATCGGGGCATAGATATCGAGCGTTTCTTTTGCAATCCGACGCCGCTTTTCAGCCGCCACCCCCTCCAGGGTTCGCATGTTGTGAAGCCGATCGGCAATTTTGATCAGAATGACTCGGACATCCCGGGCCATGGCCAGCAACATCTTTCGGAAGTTTTCTGCCTGGGCCTCTTCGCGATTACGAAATTCCACGGCATCTAATTTGGAGAGGCCATCAACCAGCTCGGCAACCTCGGGCCCGAAGCGTTCACGAATCTCTTCGGTGGTGGCCGTCGTGTCCTCGACGGTGTCATGCAGTAAGGCCGCCATCAGGGCCTGAACATCAAGCCGCCATTCGGTGCATAACTCAGCGACGGCGAGTGGATGGGAGACGTAAGGTTCGCCGCTTTGGCGGTATTGGCCGAGGTGGGCCTGGTCGCTGAAACGATAAGCGGTTTTGAGCCGCTCGCAATCTTCTTGGTTGAGGTAGGCCCTTGCGCGTTCGATAAGCGGGCCTACGGAAACTGCCCGCAGAGCGGGACTGTTCACTTAGATGGGCACTTTCCTTAGCATCTCGCGGCCCACTTGCTGGGCGGCGATTTCGCGCAAGGCCGTCACGGTGGGCTTATCCCGGGATTCCAGCTTTGGCGATGCGCCCTGAGCGAGTTGGCGGGCCCGATAGGCGGCGGCAAGCGCAAGTTCAAATCGATTGGGGATGAACTGGAGGCAGTCTTCTACGGTGATGCGTGCCATGTGGTGCTCTCAATCAGGAGTGAATTATCGGGAGGACGGCGCTGGCCAGGAGCGTTGAACAAACTGTTCTAACTCCTGCAAAGCGACGCTAAAGTCTTGATTTATAATAACATAATCGAACTCTTGGGCGTGCGACATCTCATCTGCGGCCGCCGCGAGGCGTCGCTGAATCACCGCCTCACTGTCTTGCCGACGGGCCCTGAGCCTTGACTCCAGCTCAGCAAGCGAGGGCGGAAGAATAAAGACACTTCTCGGGGCCTGTCCGGGCTGCCGAAAGACCTGGCGGATCTGTTGTGCGCCTTGCCAGTCGATTTCAAGAATGACCGATCGGTTGGCTGCACGCTGCGCTTGGATCCAGGCCTTCGAGGTGCCATAGAAATTTCCGTGCACTTCGGCCCACTCTAAAAATTCACCTGCATCGCGCTGGGCGATGAAATCCTTCGCGGTGGTGAAGAAGTATTCGCGGCCGTCTTGCTCGCCCGGCCGGGGGGCCCGTGTGGTGGTGGAAATCGAGACGATCCATTCTGGATTGCGCGCAAGAAATGCGCTGACCAGACTTGATTTTCCTGCGCCCGAGGGCGCGGCGATCATGAGCAACCTGCCTTCACTCAAGATTTTGAACCTGCTCTCTGATTTGCTCGATCAATAACTTCATTTCTATGGAGATATTGCTGAGTTCAATGGAGGCTGCCTTAGAGCCAAGCGTGTTGGCCTCGCGATTCATCTCCTGGGTAAGGAAATCCAGCCGCTTTCCGATTCCCGTGCCGGACTTTGGCGGCGACTGAAGGGCCGCATGGGCGGCAGTCAGGTGGGCAGAAAGCCGGTCTAATTCCTCTGCGATGTCGATCCGAAGCCCGTAGACAGCTGCCTCTTGGCGAATCCGCTCCTCAAGTGCGGCAAGCTTCACTGAGTCGGCAGCCTCTTGGGCCGCACTCGCTAGAGCCTCACGAAATTTTTCCGAAAGCCGATTCTGCTGGGCGGTGATGGCCTGGGGGATCTGCGCCTTCGCGCTGCCGCAGAGTTTTTGAATCTGTTGCAATCTGTCGCTGATGACCAGCCCGAGCTTTTCGCCTTCAGCAATTCTGTTTTTTGAAAACTGTTCAAGCGCGCTGGCGGCAATGCCATCAAGTAACGCACTCCATTCCTGCTGGCTTAGCTGCGGCTCTACAACCACTCCCGGCAGTTTCAGTAATTCATGAACACTAAAGGACGCAATGTCGGGATGTTCCTGTCGAATTTCATGGGCAAGTCGGAGGGCGGACTGCAGCCCCGACGGGCTAATCTGGGTCATCGAGAGGGTCGACTCGGTGCGGGAGAGGCTCAGCCTGAGCTCAATTTTTCCGCGGGCGATCTGAGATGACACACGATCCCGCAGGAGGGATTCTGCCCAGCGAAATTCATCGGGCAGCCGCGGATGGAGTTCGAAAAATCGGCTATTAACGCTCCGAATTTCAAGGCCGAGGCGGCCGGAGGGGCAGTCGATCTGGGCGCTGCCAAATCCGGTCATGCTGGGGTGGGCCATGGGCATACTCTGGATGTGCGGGAGGGACGCAGTATTGTAAGGTCCGGGTTTTAAAGGAATTCAACATGACACAGCCCGGTTCAGGTTCGTTACACGGCTCGGCCCAGTCTGCGCCTCGGCCGAGCGGCCGGCAGGCCGCCCAGCTCAGGCCCGTGAGCCTTCAGCGTCGTTACACCAAGCATGCTGAGGGCTCTGTCTTGGTCTGTTTTGGCGAGACCCGGGTGCTCTGCACCGCCTCAGTAGAGGAGCGCGTGCCCGGCTTTTTAAAGGGCCAGGGATCAGGCTGGGTGACGGCGGAGTACGGCATGCTTCCGCGATCAACCCATACCCGAAGCGATCGGGAGGCAGCCAAAGGAAAGCAAAGTGGCCGCACCCAGGAGATTCAGCGTCTGATCGGCCGATCGTTGCGCGCCGTTACCGACTTGAACCTTTTGGGTGAGCGGACAATTACGATCGATTGTGATGTCTTGCAGGCCGACGGGGGCACGCGGACGGCGAGTATTACTGGCGCCTGTGTGGCACTCTCCGATGCACTGCAGGGCCTGCAACGCGATCGTCGGATTGGCCAAAATCCACTGAGAGAATCGGTCGCCGCCATCTCGGTGGGCATCTGGCGCGGCGCTGCGGTGCTGGATCTGGATTATCTCGAGGACTCCGCCTGTGATACCGATATGAATATCGTGATGACGGACTCAGGCGGCATTGTGGAGGTCCAGGGTACCGCAGAGGGCGCGCCATTTACTCGGGATCAGTTTGATCAACTGCTTGCGCTTGCCGCCCAAGGAATCGGCCAGCTGCACGAGTTTCAGCAGTGCCTGATTCAGGATCCGGAGCGGCTCTCGGTTGTTGTCGAATGAGCGGGACCTGGGTGCTGGCCTCATCGAACCCAGGAAAACTAAAAGAGTTTGAGCAGGCCCTTGCCCCCGCGCTTCGATCGCGGGGAATTCGATTAGTCAATCAGTCTTCGCTCGGCATCGACCCGGCCGAGGAGCCTTACGATTCATTCGAGGAAAATGCGCTTGCTAAAGCCCGTCATGCCAGTCGCACTGCAGGAGGCCCTGCCTTGGCAGATGACTCAGGAATTGTCGTGCCGCTTTTGGGCGGCGCCCCGGGCGTGCGCTCCGCACGTTTTTTCGCTGATGCCGCAGCAGATGAAAATCTGGATAATCAGGCGCAGATCGCCACGTTAAAGTCCCAAGGCCTGAGCACGGATGCACTGAATCTTCAGTGGCTTTTGCATTGTGTGACACGCGAAACCGCTGCCCGCCAGCAGCAGTGGTCAGACCCCGGCATAACAGCGGCAGGGCAGGCCGATGTAATCACGGTTCATGCCGCCTTTTATGCAGCAATTGCTTTTGTTCGAAGTGCTGATGATGCCGATCCGATCGTCGTCCACGGTCAGTGGGATGGAGCACTGCTGCCCCATCCGCGCGGCCAGCAAGGCTTTGGCTACGACCCGGTGTTTTTTGATTTGCAATTACAGATGTCAGCCGCAGAAATGACAATCGAGCAGAAACGGCAGGTCAGCCATCGCGGCCAGGCTCTGAGTGCATTGCTTCAGCGGCTGGCGTTTTAAGGTGCAGCCCACCCGTATCAAAGGCATGAGCGCAGCGATTCATTTTCAGACCCTGCCGGAGCTCTCGCTGTATGTCCACCTGCCGTGGTGTATTCGCAAATGCCCCTACTGTGATTTCAACTCACATGAGCGCAGAGCGCCGATCGCTGAGACCGCTTATATCGATGCATTGATCAATGATTTGGAGCAGAGTCTGCCACTGGTCTGGGGCCGGCCTGTGATCAGTGTGTTTATTGGTGGCGGCACCCCCAGCCTTTTTTCTCCGCAGGCGATTGCGCGACTGCTCTCGGAGATTCGCGCCCGGCTGCCGCTGGTGCCTGACGCGGAGATCACCATGGAGGCCAACCCCGGCACGTTTGAACTGGACCGCTTCCAGGGCTTTCGCGAGGCGGGCATCAGCCGGCTCTCCCTTGGCGTTCAATCTTTTTCCGATGCCATGCTCGGCCAGCTCGGCCGGGTACACAGCAGGAATCAGGCAGAGCTTGCGCTTGCGTCGGCCTTAAAAATCTTTGATCGGGTCAATGTCGATTTGATGTTTGGGCTGCCGGGCCAGCGCTTAAACGGCCTCGAACAAGAACTCGATCGACTGCTCAGCTTTCCGCTGACCCATGTGTCGCTCTATCAGCTGACGCTCGAGCCGAATACCTTGTTTGCTGCGCGGCCACCCCAGGGCCTGCCGGACGATGACTGCCTGGCGGAGATGCAGACCCTGGTTGCCCAGCGTCTTGCCCAAAGCGGCCTCATGCGCTACGAAGTCTCGGCCTATGCGGCAGCAGGCCAGCGGTGTCAGCACAATCTGAACTACTGGACGTTTGGGGATTACCTCGGAATTGGGGCGGGGGCACACGGAAAAATATCGCTGGCCAATCGCATTTTTAGAACCGTCAAGGCCCGAAATCCGGACGCCTATTTGAGCGCGAAGGGCGCCGCTGCCAAAGAGTCTGAGGTGAGCGTTCATGACCTGGGCTTTGAGTTCATGCTCAATGCGCTTCGGCTTGTGGAGGGCGTGCCCATTGGCCGCTGGGCACAGACGACTGGCATGGCCATCGGTGGGCACCCGTTTTTGTTGGAGCGGCTGGGCAGCGCCCAGTCCAAGGGCCTGATGGTCAGGCGGCCCGACCGGTTTCAGGCCACTGCCCGAGGGCTTGAATTGCTCAATGATCTGCAGGCCATCTTTCTGCCCTAAATCTAGCGATGCCTATATTTGGTGCACGCAATTTGTCGTTCAGTCTGATAGCACTATAATGGTGCATTTAGAGCACCAAAACAGAATTTTTTTCTAAAAAATTTTCTTTAAGTTCTTTATAAGTCATTGATTTTTTGTGATTTACGAACGGGCACGCTTTTCGCTCCTAGTCTCACGAAAATGGGTCGTTTTATCGTATTGGAACGTTTTTACATAAGGAGATGTTGATATGCCCACCCCTCAAGAAGTCATGAAGATGGTTTCCGACAACGAGGTGAAATTCGTTGATTTCCGCTTCACCGATACCCGCGGCAAAGAGCAGCACGTGAGTGTGCCGGTCAGCGCGTTTGGCGAAGATAAATTCGAGTCAGGCCATGCCTTTGATGGCTCATCCATTGCCGGCTGGAAAGGCATTGAGGCCTCGGACATGCTGCTGATGCCTGACCCCAACACCGCAGTCCTGGACCCCTTCCGCGAAGAGTCGACGCTGAATTTAACGTGTGATGTGGTGGAGCCTTCTGACGGCAAGGGCTATGACCGTGATCCGCGTTCGATCGCCAAGCGGGCAGAGGCCTATCTGAAATCAACCGGCGTGGGCGATACCGTTTACTTTGGCCCTGAGCCCGAGTTTTTCATTTTCGATGGCGTGACCTGGAATGTGGATATGTCGGGCTGCTCGGCCAGGATCAAATCCGAAGAAGCAAGCTGGTCGACCGGAATTGAATACGAGGGCGGCAACCTGGCCCACCGTCCCGCGGTGAAGGGCGGCTACTTTCCCGTTCCTCCAGTGGACTCCTTTCAGGACATCCGTTCGGAGATGTGTTTGATTCTTGAGCAGATGGGCGTGCCGGTCGAAGTCCATCACCATGAGGTCGCAGGCGCAGGCCAGTGCGAGATCGGAACAAAGTTCACCACGCTGACTCAGCGGGCGGACTGGACCCAGATCCTGAAGTATGTGGTGCACAACGTTGCCGCGAGTTACGGCAAAACCGCCACGTTTATGCCCAAGCCCGTTGTGGGCGATAACGGCTCGGGCATGCACTGCCACCAGTCGGTATGGAAAGACGGCCAGAATCTCTTTGCGGGCAATGGCTACGCGGGGCTCTCCGAGTTCGCGCTGTATTACATCGGCGGCATCATCAAGCACGCACGCGCGCTCAATGCCATCACCAACCCGGGCACCAACAGCTACAAGCGCCTTGTGCCAGGATTCGAGGCGCCTGTGAAGCTGGCGTACTCTTCGCGCAACCGTTCTGCCTCGATTCGTATTCCCCATGTCAGCAGTCCGAAGGCGCGCCGTATCGAGGTCCGCTTCCCGGATCCCACCGCCAACCCCTATATGGCATTTGCCGCGATGATGATGGCTGGCATAGACGGTGTGATGAACAAGATTCATCCTGGCGAGCCCTCGGATAAGAATCTCTACGATTTGCCCCCCGAGGAAGACAAGAAGATTCCAACGGTCTGTTCATCGCTGGATCAGGCACTCGAAGCGCTGGATAAAGACCGCGAGTTCCTGACCCGTGGCGGTGTCTTTAGCAACGACATGATCGATTCTTACATTGCGCTGAAGATGGAAGAGGTCACGCGGTTCCGCATGACCACACATCCGGTGGAATTCGACATGTATTACTCGCTGTAAAAGGGGCTGCTGCGGACGTCGTTGCACTCCCGCCGAATGTGATCGCTCGGCATCTTCGCAGCCTTGATCTGCTTGCCACTGCGGTGGTGATTCTGGATCAAGAGCTGCGGGTCGTTCATATTAATCAGCCCGCTGAGGTCCTGTTTGGGGCCTCCAGCAGGCTGCTCGAGGGCTCGTATCTTCTTGAAGTACTCGATGTTGCGGAGGAGGTCGAAGAGATGCTGAACCAGGCCTCCTCTCAGATGTTTGAATCGAAGCGGCTGCAGTGCGATTGGCAGCTGCCCATGCGGGGCTCAGTTGAGCTGGACTCCACGGTATCAGTACATCTTGAAGAAGAGGGCGTGGTGCTCAGTCTGGAATTGCGGGAGATTGCTCAGCAACGCAAGGCCGACCGCGAGGTCCACCAGGCGGATCTGACGCATGCCAACAAAGAGTTGCTGCGCAATCTTGCCCATGAAATTAAAAACCCGCTGGGCGGGGTCCGCGGCGCAGCCCAGCTGCTCGATCGTGAGCTGCCCAGCGATGAGCTGCGCGAATACACCCAGGTCATCATCAAAGAAGCAGATCGCCTGCAGGGCCTCGTTGATCAGATGCTCGCCCCGCACCGTCGTCTGCGGGTGATGGAGTCGGTCAATATCCACGAGGTCTGCGAGCGTGTGCGCAGCCTGATGCTGGCAGAGTTTCCCACGGGACTCGTCATTAAGCGGGACTACGACATCAGTATTCCCGATTTGCGTGGTGATCGCGAGCAGCTGATCCAGGTGGTTTTAAATGTGGTGCGTAATGCTGCAGAGGCCCTGGCAGGCGAGGGCGAGATTGTGCTGTGCTCACGCATTGCGCGCCAGGTCACAATCTCCAAAAAGCGTTGCCGGCTGGCGTTGGATTTGCATGTCATTGATAACGGGCCCGGCATCCCGGAGGAGCTTCGCGAGCGGGTGTTTTATCCGCTGGTCTCGGGCCGGCCGCAGGGCCATGGCCTTGGGCTCACGCTGGCCCAGAGCTATGTGCATCAGCACGGTGGACTCATTGATGTCGAAAGCCGGCCGGGCCGGACTGATTTTCTGATTCGAATTCCGATCGCCAACGGAGCAACCACGCCATGAGGCCGGTCTGGATTGTCGATGACGACCAATCCATTCGCTGGGTGCTGGAAAAGGCCCTCAGTAAAGAGCAGGTGCCATGCCGAGTATTTCCGGATGCACAGTCTGCGATGCTCGCCCTCAATAGCGACCGCCCGCAGGTGCTCGTGTCAGATATTCGTATGCCAGGGGATTCCGGCCTGGATCTGCTGGAACAAGTAAAGCAGCGCTGTCCTGAGATCCCGGTCATTGTGATGACCGCATATTCCGATTTGGATAGTGCGGTCTCAGCGTTTCAGGGCGGCGCATATGAATACCTGCCCAAGCCCTTCGATGTGGATGCAGCAGTGTCCTTGATTCGGCGGGCCTGCTCGGATGGTTCTGAGATGGTGGGCGGTGCGGGTGGCGCAGTCATTGAGGCCGTTCCGGAGTTATTGGGCCAGGCCCCTGTCATGCAGGATGTATTTCGCGCGATCGGCCGACTGAGTCAGTCCAGCGCAACCGTATTGATTACGGGTGAATCAGGAACCGGTAAAGAGTTGGTGGCGCGCGCCCTGCATCGGCACAGCCCGCGGGCGAAGATGGCGTTTGTTGCGCTCAACACTGCGGCGATTCCGCGCGATCTTCTAGAGTCCGAATTGTTTGGCCACGAGCGGGGCTCTTTTACTGGTGCCCAGAGTACCCGGCGGGGCCGGTTCGAGCAGGCCGAGGGTGGGACGTTATTTTTAGATGAGATCGGCGATATGCCGCTGGATTTGCAGACGCGACTGCTGCGGGTGCTCTCTGATGGCCATTACTACCGTGTCGGTGGCCATTCTCCGCTGAAAGCCGATGTCCGGGTCATTGCGGCAACCCATCAAGATCTCGAGGTCCGCGTGCGGGCGGGCCAATTCCGAGAAGATCTTTTCCATCGTTTAAATGTCATTCGTCTGCGGCTGCCGCCGCTGCGCGAACGTCGCGAAGATATTCCGCTGCTGGTCCGACACTTTCTGCAAAAAAGCGCCCAGGACCTGAAGGTCGAGACCAAACAGCTTTCACCTCAGGCCATGTCGGCGGTGAGCTTGATGGCCCTTCCCGGCAATGTCCGACAGCTCGAAAATCTCTGCCATTGGCTCACGGTCATGGCACCGAGCCAGGTGGTGCGAGCCGAGGATTTACCGGAAGAGGTCCGTCAGCCCCAGGAGGGCGCAGGCCATGCGCAGGTCGAAGATGCTTCAGCGTCGTTGGCGACGCGCGCAGCGCATGCGGAGCCAGCCGTAAAAAGCGAGATCAGCGTGCCGGCCTGGCAAGAGCTTTTACGTCAGGAGGTTGCACGGGCATTGGCGGCAAATGCGCCCGTGCCGCAAGACGGCCGGATGCATAGCTGGGCAAAGGAATTTGAGGCTGCCGTGCTTGGCGTGGCGCTCAAGCACACCCGCGGCCGACGCATCGAGGCCGCCCAGCTGCTGGGCATCGGACGGAACACCATGACGCGCAAGATTGCCGAATTGAATTTAGAGGGTGGCGACTAGGTCAGCGCAGCACTGAAGCCCAGGCCGATCATAGGCGAACATCAGCCCAGACCGGCGTGTGATCCGAGGGCTTTTCTAGCTTGCGTGGGCCGGGATCAATGCCGCTGGCCGTGCATGCAGCTGCCAATTCGGCTGAAAGCAAGATCAAGTCAATACGCAGGCCTCGGTTCCGGCGAAAAGCGGCTTCGCGATAATCCCACCAGGAATACTGCTGGGCCGGCTGCTCATGCAGTCGATAAGCATCATGTAGGCCAAGCTTCAAGAGCTCTTCCAAGTGTTGACGCTCTGCTGTCGAGCAGAGAATCTTCTCGTGCCAGAGTGCAGGGTCATGGACATCGCGATCATCTGGCGCGATGTTGAAATCGCCCACAAATGCAAGACGCGGGTGGTTAGCAAGCTCCTGCTTGAGCCAGGCCGCGCAGGCGGCTAACCAGCGACGCTTGTAGTCAAATTTTTCTGAGCCTACCTCCGATCCATTCGGAATGTAGCCACAGATCAATCTCATCGCCTCGGTGCCTTGCTTGGCATGCAGGTCAGCGGCGATTAAGCGTGCCTGATCATCGGGAAATCGCGGATTATTGATTTGAACATTGCGCGGCGGCTGAAAATGGACTGCATCGACCAGCAGGGCGACGCCGTTATAGGTGGGCTGGCCAGCAAACACCACGTGATATCCAGCCGCCTGAATCTCGTCTTTTGGGAATTTGTCGTCGGTCAGTTTGGTTTCTTGCAGCCCCAGCATGGCAGGCCGGGCCGTGGCGAGCCAATTGAGTAGGTGCGGCAGTCGCACCCGCAAAGAGTTTACATTCCAGCTGGCAATCCTCATCGCCCCGAATCTTAGGCGATCTGGCCGCCACTGCAAGTCCTCACGGGGTACTTAGCGGACGCGGACGGGCGGCCAGCGGATGTTCGGGGAAGATCTGTTGATACAGCCACTGACTATTCATGCTCTGAAAAAAATTGGGCCGCGCCGGCGATGATGTGTTCAACACGCGCTTCGCGCTTGGTGGCCGGCATAGGGCCCGCCCTTAGGCCGCCTGCAGCAGGCCGTTATGCCGCAGCAGCGGCTCAACCGCGGGCGCCCGGCCCCGAAACGCAGTAAAAGAATCCATTGCGGGCCGTGAGCCGCCAACCGAGAGAATTTCTTGCCAAAACCGCTGGCCGACCTCGGCGTAATGATCCGATCCGGCCTCCTCAAAGGCCGCGTACGCATCGGCCGAGAGCACCTCGGCCCACTTATAACTGTAATAGCCCGCGGCATAGCCGCCCGCAAAAATATGCGAGAAGCTTTGTGCAAACCGATTAAAGTCTGGCGGTATCAGCACGGCGATTTCGCGACGAATACTCCATAAGGCCGCTTCGATTTTCTTTCCGATTGCCGCAGGTGTGTCTTGCGGCCTTGGCAGAAGTGTTGTGTGAATCTGCATATCAAATACTGAGAATTCAACCTGTCGCAGCATAAACATTCCGCTTTGGAAGTTTTTCGCAGCGATCATTTTGTCAAAGAGCGCTCGGGGAATCGCAGTGCCCGACTCGACATGGGCGGTCATGTGGGCGAGAGTCTCCCATTCCCAGCAGAAGTTCTCCATGAATTGGCTGGGCAGCTCTACCGCATCCCATTCCACGCCATTGATTCCCGAAACCTCGAGCTCCCCGACCTGGGTAAGCAGGTGATGCAATCCATGGCCAAACTCGTGAAAGAGGGTAATGACATCGTCATGGGTGAGCGTGGTTGGTTTATCGCCTACGGGCGGCGAGAAGTTACATGTCAACAGCGCAATCGGAGTCTGCACGCCAGCATCCAAGACGCGGCGGCCGCGGGAATCGTCCATCCATGCGCCGCCACGCTTGGTGCTGCGGGCATAGAGGTCCAGGTACAAGTGGCCGATGACCCTTCCGGACCGAATCATCTCGTGAAGCTGAACATCCGGATGCCAGATGGGCATGGGTATGACACCGGTCACGGGCCGCACCGTCACATCGAAAAGGGTGCGGATGACTTTAAATAGACCATCCAGCACCTTGGGCAGGGGGAAGTACTGGCGTACCTCTTCTTCCGAGAATGCGTAACGACGCTGACGCAGCTGCTCACTGGCAAAGGCCACATCCCAGGCCTGAAGATCGGCAAGCTGAAGCTCGGCGGCAGCAAATGCTTTTAGCTCTTCAAGATCGCGTTGCGCAGCGGGCCGTGCCTTGGACGCAAGGTTCATCAGAAAGTCGATGACCTGCTGTGGACTATCGGCCATTTTTGGTGCGAGTGAGACTTCGGCAGCATTGCGAAAACCGAGGAGTGCTGCCTGCTGCTGTCGCAGTGCCAGGATCTCACCCATGATCGGCCCGTTATCGTGCTGCGGGCCTTCGCTGGAAATTTCAGAGGCCCGCACGGCCTGCTTGCGATAAATGGCTTCTCGCAGGCTGCGGTCCTGCGCGAATTGAAGGACTGGGCCGACGCTCGGGTGTTGCAATGTAAATACCCAGCCAGCAAGTCCGCGACGTTGGGCCTCGGCCGCCGCCGATTCGACCGAATGCTGAGGCAGCCCGGCAAGCTGTGCCTGCTCGGTGACATGCACAACGGTTGCATTGGTGCTGTCTAGCAGCTGCTCAGAAAATTTCTGAGTCAATTGGGCAAGCCGTGCCTGGAGCTCTGCAAACATCTTCTTTTTGTCTTCGGGTAACTCAGCGCCACCCAGACGGAACGCCCGCAATGAATTCTGCAGCGCCCGAAAACGGGCCCTGCCGGTGCTGTCCTGTGGCTGCGGCGGTGCATTTTTGAATTGATCTTCCAGCGCTTTGGAGGCACGGAATAAATCCGGATGCTGTGCCAATTCGGTCCAAAAGGCAGTGACCTCCGCCAGGCGGCTATTGATCGCCTCCCGCCATTCGGGGGAGTCCATGACCCCCGACATGTGATGGACCGCACCCCAGGCGCGGCCAAGCCGCTCAGTGGCGTCGGTGAGGGGCTCGATTACCGTGGCCCACGAGATGGCGTTGTCTGGCGCCGTCACGCGGGCCAGCGTGGCCCGGGCTTCGGCAAGAAGCGTGTCCACTGCGGCAGCGACCTGCGCCGGCTGAATCAGGTCATAGCGCGGAAGGTCATCGCGGGCCAGCATTTCATGGAGTAGGGGATTGCTCATGATCAAGAAAGATGGAGTCGGCGTTCAGCAGATTCAAGGGTGTTGATTAAAAGCATGGCGATGGTCATCGGCCCAACACCGCCCGGCACCGGCGTAATCGCAGAGGCGACCTGCGAGACCGCAGCGAAGTCGACATCGCCCACAAGCCGGCCATCCGAGAGCCGGTTAATGCCGACATCAATCACGATGGCTCCGGGTTTGACCATATCTGCTGAAATCATATTCGGTCTGCCGACCGCGGACACCAGAATATCCGCGCGCCGCGTATGCTCTTGTAAGCGCTGGGTCTTGCTGTTGCAGACGGTGACGGTGGCGCCGCGTGCCAGCAGCATCATGGCCATGGGCTTACCGACAATGTTACTGGCGCCACAGATCACCGCATGGGCTCCCCAGATCGGCGCATCGATGGATTCCAGCATCTTGATCACGCCATACGGCGTGCAGGGCTGAAACAGGGGCCGGCCAGTCATCAGCGCGCCTGCATTGCTGACATGAAAGCCATCGACATCCTTATCCGCAGCGATGGCCTCGATGACTCGGTGCGCATCGAGCTGTTTTGGAAGCGGCAGCTGCACCAAAATCCCATCGATCTCGGGATCGTGATTTAAATCGTCGATGATGCTGAGCAATTCAACTTCACTTAAGTTCTCTGGCTTTTCAATCAAGCGTGAGGTGATCCCGGCCTCCGCACATGCCTTGACCTTGTTACGGACATAGACCTGGCTGGCCGGGTTGTTGCCGATCAGTACGACCGCAAGGCCCGCCGCACGGCCTTTTTCAATGCAGGCCCTGGCCCGCTCGGCGGCCTGGAGGCGAAGCGATTTTGCGATGGCCAGGCCATCAATGAGGGTGGCAGTCATAAGTGGAATTCGCGTGGAAGCAGTACAGCCCGGAAATTGGACTTTTCCGCATTATTCCCCTAAACTCGCGGGCTTGCTTAGATGTCACGGAACGTGCGAAGCACGGGGCTATAGCTCAGCTGGGAGAGCGCTTGCATGGCATGCAAGAGGTCAGCGGTTCGATCCCGCTTAGCTCCACCAGTCAGTCCAGTGTCGCCAAGCAAAGACCCAGCTGTTCACGGGTCCCCTTCGTCTAGAGGCCTAGGACATCACCCTTTCACGGTGAGTACAGGGGTTCGAATCCCCTAGGGGACGCCATCTCAGCTTCCAGAGACTTCCGAAGCAGTGAGAAAAAGTTATATAACTTCATGATTTATAAAACTTTTTAGTCCTGAGTCATCCTGATATTTCCATTGACATCCGACATCCCGTGAGGGTAAAAATGAGGGTAAATCTCAGCTCTCATATTCAAGGATGCTCACTGACGCGAAGGTCCGAAATGCAAAGCCCGCTCACAAGCCACAGAAACTTTCTGATGGACATGGGCTGCATGTTCTTCTCCACCCGAACGGCGGAAAGTATTGGCAGGTTCGTTATCGGTTTGGTAACCGCGAGCGAACTGCAAGCCTAGGGCCATATCCCGAGGTATCACTAAGCGAGGCAAGAACGCAGCGCGATGAAATTCGAAAGAAGGTTAAGCAAGGTATCGATCCGGTTGCGCTAAGGCGCGCCGAGAAACTCAGGCTGGCTGACGGACAGGAAAAGACCTTCGAAAGGGTCGCAAATCAATGGTTTAAGGTTTGGGAGAGAGATAAGTCGGAAAATACTATTGCGTACAAACGCCGACGACTAGAGGCTGAAATTTTCCCTTCGCTTGGTCATTTGCCGATCGAGGAAATCACGCGAAAAGACGTCCTCGCGACTCTTCACAAGGTGGCCAGCGGAGGCCGCAGTGAGCTTCCCCATAGAGTGCTTCAGACAATTAAGTCTGTCCTTTCTTATGCTGTTTTAAACGAATATCGAGACTTCAATCCGGTATTGGAGCTGTCGCCCCAATCTATTCTTGGGTCTGCGCCGGTAAAGAACCATGCCCGAATTGATAGCTCAGAGTTGCCCGAGTTACTTTTAGCAATCGAGGGCTATCAAGGGCTTTCAACCCGCTATGCACTAAAACTTCTCGCGCTTACATTCGTTCGCACTGGGGAGCTGAGGGGGGCGAAGTGGTCCGAGATTAATGAGTCGGAGGGGCGCTGGATTATCCCGGCCGAACGGACCAAAAAGGTGAGGGGTATTCAACGGCCGCATATCGTTCCTTTATCGAAGCAGGCGTTAGAAGTGCTGCAAGCGCTCGGGACAGCCTTTGGCCGTGAGGGCTACCTTTTTAAAGGAAGCTCTGGGCAACTGATCAGCGAAAACACGATTCTTTTTGCCCTTGGCCGTCTTGGTTATAAGGGTCGTATGACGGGCCATGGTTTTCGAGGATTGGCATCAACTGTCCTACACGAGTCGGACTTCGACCACCTTCATATCGAACGACAGCTCGGTCACCTCGATAGAGACGAGGTCTCATCGGCTTATAACCATGCTGAATTTCTTATACAGCGTACTGAGATGATGCAGTGGTGGGGAGATTTTTTACAAAACTCGCTAAAAAAAGCGAGGCAGAAATCAATAAAAGTAGTTGCGTAATAAAAGTTTTCTGGTTATATTCAAGGAAGTCCTGCAAGCCTAGGACGCGCACTGAAATAGAAGTCTTAGTTGGATAACTAGACCAACCTACCCAGGAGTCAGCCCAACGCAGACCAATCGAAAAACGTGTACAGGAGCCCCCTCGGGGTTATGTTCATTTTTCTTTTGGAGATGCTATGGCCTTACTTCGACTACCGGAAGTTATTCGTCTGAGTGGTTACTCCCGCTCAATGCTTTATGCCCTGATTTCGCAGGGCCTCTACCCCAAACCAGTAAAAATTAGTGAACGCGCTGTTGCTTGGCCTTCCGAAGAGGTTGAGCAAATGTCTATCGCTGTAATTTCACAAAAAACTCGTGAAGAGCGGGCTGGCTTGGTGACCCATATTCATTCGCAAAGGCGAATGTCGGAGCTTGACCATGTCGCATGACGACTATCTCCGTGGCCTACGCTCCAAAAAGTCTAAAAAGGTGATGCACCCTTATGCCGCAATAGAGCACAGAGTTATTGACTCTGCGGCGTTTGCGGCCTTGAAGCCCTCCTCGGTAGCTTTGCTTCTGATACTTGCGAGGCAGCTTACAAAAGATAACAACGGTCACTTACAGGCTACTTGGTCTTATTGTAGGAAGAGGGGGATTGGAAGCGAAAATACCCTTCGATCGTCAATCTATGATTTGATTGAGCACGGTTTTGTGTGTCGAACCCGCTCAAGAGGCGCTAACAAAGTCGCGGCTCTGTATGCTGTGACTTGGTTGGCAATAAAGCGCAAGGATGGCCTCTTCTTACACACCTTTAATAAAGACGGCTGGAAAGCTTGGGAAGAAAAAAACCACCCCTCAAAAACTGGGGTAGCGAGCCATCATTTATTTGTGAAGACCTTCTGTAATCCAGCAAAAACTGATGTAGTGATACCCCAAGAAAATGATGACTATGAATTAGTACCATGTACAAGCGTCTTAAGCGTGAATGAAGAGCTTCGAGACCCCCGACAGTGGCTCTGATTCGAACAGGACCAGAACAGAAAATGGCTCAGTTTCAAAAAGGTGAAAGCGGAAATCCTCATGGTCGCCCGCGTGGCGTCCAAGACCGCAGGACAGCCCTCAGGAGGGCTTTGGAGGGCCGAGCTGATGAGTTACTCGCCAAAGCAGTCGAAGAGGCTCTGACGGGTAATTCGGCGGTCCTAGTCGCCTTGTTATCGAGACTTATTCCGAGCCTGAAGCCCGAAACAGTATTCCTACAAAAAGTAAATCCTGAAGGCACTCTGTCTGAGCAGGCGGCCCAGATTGTCTCGTCCGCACTTGCCGGGCAGATTTCCCCGTCAACTGCGTCCGAGCTTTTGGCATCCCTTGCGAACGCCCAGAGAATTAAGGAGGCGGACGAGTTGGAGGTGAGGATTGACCGTCTCGAGCGAATTATTCATGCGACTGCTTGAAACTCGAATTAGCCGATTGGAGAGTAGGGCGAAGCCGTCCCCTAAGCCGCGAATTGTTGTCCTTAACCGGGGGGAGTCGACGGCAGAGGCCTTGGCTAGATTAAAGGTCAGCGAGGCGCTCTTGGAGGTAGAGCGGCGCTCTGGGCGGGGCCTACTTTTCGTGAGGTGGGCGGGATAACAGTATTTTTTAAATCCTTATTCGTATTGGACGCTAAAGTGGATAATACAAGTGATCAGACTCTTTCTGACTGTCAACGCGGAGAAATGCTGTGAAAACAAAATTGAAGCATTGGCTTGGTCTTATTGTTTTCCCCCCGGTGCTTATTGCTGCCGGGTTCGCGTATGCAAACCCAGCTGTTGTTCCAGAGTCCGCAATTCTTGCCAAGACCGTGGAAATCGCAGATGTTCACATGCATGTCCTTGAAAAATCAGCTGATTGGCATAAAACACGGATGGACCGAAACAACGTCAAATGGGGAGGTGGCGTGGGACCCGCAGTAGTGGGCGGGGGGGGCGGGTGGCCGAAGCCCGCTGAGATGACCAAGGTACTTGGGACTCGTTACTTCTTTGCGCTTGGGCAAGATGAATTTTATCGGGTTTTTTTCAGTGGTGGCCCAGCTGGACTTGTTGACCTTTCGAGTAAAGCATTTGTGGAGATGTTTGCCATAGCGGATCAGATGCTCGGTAGTAGGGAGGCATATGGATTTGGTGAACTGCATATCGATAACTCGAAGTCTTTTTCATCGCATCGATTTGCAAGAACAATTCAATTTGATAATCCTGTTGTTCGAAAGATGTTTGAACTGGCAGACAAACATCAAGCGGTTCTTCAATTCCATATGCAGGCGGATAATCCAGCGAATCTTGAAGCTTTAAGGAGGTACCTACGCGAATTTCCGAAAGCTAAAGTAGTTCTTTCACACTCGTTGCCCTATACTTCGCTATTGTTACTCAAAGATTTGTTAGGTAGCTATCAAAACGTATTTGTAGAGCTTTCCCAGAGGGGGTCTACTCTCGGAACACGAGAGTTGGCGCAGGCATACAACCGTAGTGGTCCAAAAGCGGGTTGGCTCAACACGATTGAAGAGTTTCCTGACAGATTTATGCTGGGAAGCGATGCATATGGCGCGAACGAACACCGATATGACGACGTGATGTCAGAGATTCGAGAGGGGCTCCTGCCATACTTAAAGCCCGATACCTTGCGTAAAGTCGCGTATCAGAACGCTGTGGCAGTATTTGGCTTGAAGTAGCCCAATTTGACTTGATAAGTCCTAGGTATCCAATTGATTCAGTGTAACCTGATAAAGTGCACGACCTGCCCATACATTAGAAGGTAGACACTGCACAGCTGGCAGTTAGCCGCAAAGGAGAGACTCATGAGTCTACCCAGTCTTAATTTAACTCGCCTCGATGGAAGCCCTGAGGACTTACTAGACTATCAAGGAAGCGTGCTTCTAATAGTTAATGTTGCGAGCCAGTGCGGCTTTACTCCGCAATATAAAGACCTCGAGGACCTTTACCGGAAATACAAGGAAGTTGGTCTAGTAGTGATGGGTTTTCCGTGTAATCAATTCGGCCGGCAAGAGCCTGGCTCAAACGCAGATATCGGAGAGTTCTGCGCTAGCAAGTTCAACGTCTCATTTCCGATGTTCGAAAAGTGCGACGTCAATGGAACGGGCGCCCACCCACTCTTCATCCACCTCAAATCTGTCGCCCCAGGGATTCTGGGCACTGAGGCAGTCAAGTGGAACTTCACTAAGTTTCTCGTAAATCGCGAAGGGGAGGTCGTCGGTCGCTTTGGTTCCGCTGATGGTGTTGCGAAAATAGTCCCGCAGATTCGTCAGTTGCTTGGGCAGTGAGTAGCTCTTAGGTATCGCAAATTAAAACTGAAGGGTTCTTGGCGATGGATAACTTCATTGAATTTAGTAATCACTGACTTCAGGAGAAGGGCAGACAATCTTGATTTCATCATTAGCCTTAGCGATAAAGAACCTCGTGCGGCCTGTTATCTCATTGACCCTTATTTTCTGTCTTTCGGCCTGGCTGTCATCAGGTCCGTCTGCAGCTCCCAGCACTCCTCCAGTCATATGGTCAAGCAAGTCGCAGAGCTGGGTTGCCTACGAAGATTTTGTGATTGCTCTGCGGCGCACAGATTTGATTTTTTTAGGAGAGTTGCACGATAACCCTGAGCATCATCAGCATCGCGCTAGGCTTTTAGTAGACCTAAATCGGACGAACTTACACGTCGTTTTTGAACAATTACCCTCGCAAGCGTCTTTTTTAATTCCTGGAAAAGGGTCTAACCTTCTCGGGCACCTACGGACGAAAGGGTTTAATGATAAGGCTTGGCAATGGCCACTCCACGAACCTCTTTTCTCAGCGGCCCAACGCCTCGGCATCTGGGTCACAGGCGGAAATCTTGCTCCGAGTCAAGGGAGAAGGTTTTACTCCGATGGACTGAATGCTGTACCTCGGAACATCAAATTGATTTTAGATAAAGCCCCGCTTTCAGCGATTGCGTTAGCAGAACTCGACACTGCACTTATTGAAGGCCATTGCGGCCACCTACCAGAGAGATTACTTCCTGTTATGCGATTAGTTCAGCAGTCGACAGATATTTCGATGGTTCTCAGCGCTGTTGCTTCCCTTCCTGCGGTAGTTATCGCCGGAAATGGTCATGTTCAGAAAAACTTCGGGATGCCACATTATGTGAGCTACCTACGCCCGGCCAGCAACGTAGCAAGTGTCGGATTTCTGGAGTCTCCTCTTGTGGAAGCTTACATCACGGACACTCAGGCCGTTGCACTCGCAGCCATTCCGCCTCCAGCGCTGCGCGAGCAGCAAGTCTTTGACTTTATTTGGATGACCTCGAAAATTGATCGTGAAGATCCCTGCAAGGCGCTTATAAATTTCAAACAACGTTAAAGTTAATTCTCTGAGTCTGGGATGTGATTATAGTTTTTCAGCGTCGTTTACAGACTCTTCACTAGCAGGCCCTGCTTGTGAGCGGACTCTGATAGCTCGCCCAACGACATTTTTTTTGCAAATTGTATGAGACACGGGGTCGTACTGAAGTCGAGCGAGATTAGAGTTCAGAGAGCGTTGCGGAGATTGCCCCGCAGATTCGTCACTTGCTCGGGAGTGAGTAGCTCTTGGGTTCATCAAATGAAGACCGGGACGGGTTGAGGGGATGGATAAACTAATAATTGCTGTCTGTACCGTTCCCGACCGTGAAACAGCAGAGGAATTATCAAAAAATCTGTTGCTAGACCGGCTGGCTGCCTGCGTGAGTCAGCTGGACAACGTACGGTCGAATTATTGGTGGCAGGGCTCGTTAGAGCGGGCGGAGGAGGTTCTATTGCTAATTAAGACGACGTCCCAAAAAGTTGAAGCGCTCAAGCAATTCATTTCGGCAAACCACCCCTATGAGGTGCCCGAGCTTGTTTTTCTTTCGGCCGAAGATGCCCTTGAGCCTTACCTCAACTGGGTACGTCTGGAGACTCGTGGACCCTAGCCATCTGGATTGAATTGAGGGTAAAAAAGAGGGTAAAAATTGGCTACTTAGCTCTTATATCCAATGTTTCAGGTGGGGTTCGAATCCCTAGGGTGACGCCATCTTGTCTCTTACTCAG
>Ga0194119_10002255_pt1 | contig 33147 bp, 26 predicted proteins | sample TA2MahC100mmetaG_FD_148620 | JGI IMG/M metagenome (GOLD analysis project Ga0194119, IMG submission 148620) | Freshwater microbial communities from Lake Tanganyika, Tanzania - TA2015018 Mahale Deep Cast 100m | ecosystem: Environmental > Aquatic > Freshwater > Lake | place: Tanzania: Lake...
GAAGTAACTCGCCGACGCCCTTGCTCGCATCAAGTCGTCCGACGTAGACCACGTACGGACTTCCTCCGATCCCGAAGTCTGCGCGACCATTCTCCGGTTGGCCCGGGCTTTCAATCTGATCAAGTCCGATACCGACCACCCTTCCGAGTGGATTGATTCCGTAGATGGCCTTTACGATCTCCCTTTCCTCTTCCGTGAAGAAGAGAAAGCCATCTGGGAGTCTGAAAATGCTCTGGTAGAGGGGCACATACGCCGGAGGTTCGTCATGGGCAGTTGGTTGAAGGACAGTGGGAATTCTTCCCGCTAGGACTGGAAGACCAGAGGTCGTGGTCGCATACAAATAGGTCATGAAGATCGCGACGTCAAAGCGCGACTCATTTCGCATCAACCACTCCCTTTGTCCGCGTAATTCGGGTCCCATCAGGCGTGCCCAACGCAATTGCTCTGATCTAGGCGACGAATATGGATTCCTCATGAGGTGGTCGTGCACCGGACCGAATTCAGAATCACTTCGACGACGGACAACCGGAAGCCGATGTATCTTCACATCGTTCAGACTTGTCTCGCCGGCAGGATACTCGTCAGCCCAATCAACATAACTGTGCGCACAACTTGTGAGGACCTCAACATGATGTCCTCTGCCAACAAGCTTCTCCGCAAAGCCCCGACATGCGGACTCAGATCCGCCAACTATTCGTTCTCCATAACGTTGGACCACATAAAGAATCTTCAACTTGTGCACGCTTCAATGAGTCTCGTGACGTGAGCAATTGACGAATCTTGTCCGAATTTCCTGAGATGGGTTGCACCCCGTCTACGCAGAAGTGATCTCGTTTCCTCGCTCTGCACCACATGAGCAACTATCTCTGAGAACTCCAAGAGACCGATATCGGCTGACACCAGGAGCGCTCCATCTCCAACAGTCTCCGGAATGGCTCCCGCGGCGCGAACGACGACGGGAGCACGATTAGCCATCGCCTCCAGAGGCGGCAAAGACAATCCCTCATGCTCACTGAAGCCGACAAAGCAGATGCAACCTCGATAGAGAGCTGCAAGCTCGCTGTCCGAGACCACGTCGAGCATCACGAAACCAGGTTCATTTAGGCGCTCTTGAAGTTTCTCTATGGCTTGTCGGTAGACCTGCTGTCTCGCCGGGCCGGCCCACACGACTCCCACGTCTACTCCGTGATACTTCCGTAACAAGTGAGCAAGTTCGACTGCGTGATCTGCCCTCTTGTGAGGCAACAACTGGGAGACGGCAAGGATGAACCCCCGAGGGAATTGTTCCCACAATCTTGCAAGTATTCCGTAGTCAGGACCCGCATCGTCGAGACGGTCAATCGCCATACGTGGAGATGCAACCACAACATCTGAGTATCCACTCTGCTTCAACTCGGAAGCATTGAAGCTTGAGTCGGCGATTGCAAGTACTGCACGAGGTCGAAGATGATTGATTTCTTCACGACCGTGGATCAAACCAGCAGCGAACTCGGGAGACAGTTTCTCGAAGTAATGTGCAGGCGTGACGTTGTGATACCAAACTACGATGCGCTCAACTCGCCTTGACAGCCATTCGGTGAGTTTCGGAATTCCATAACTCAAGTGATAGACGAGGACATCTTGATCCGATCCACCACTCGCTTTGGAGATGTGGGTGATCTGGTCTGCGACCGACGTATCTGGTTCGAACCAACTGTGGATCGAACCCCTCAATTCGCTTTCAAGATTTGCGGCAACTTCTAGGGCAATATTGGTAATCGCATCGTGCGCAGCCGCCCCTACAAGCACTTGTCTCACCACTGGCGTATGCGCCAACCTCACCTCCCCGAGCGTTCCGTCTCAAGGCGAGAGACTCGCGACTCAAGATCAACGATCGTCATTGCAAGATGATCAATAACTGCAAGGTAATTCATCAAGAGATTCTTCAGTTCCGCGGGATGCCATTCAGCTTGAGCCGCTGCCCTTGTGATGATCTCAGCGAACTCAATCTCTAACTCCTCCTCTAGTCCGGGAGGATAGGTGCCAGCACGCCTCTTTTCCGCGACGTCAGCCTGCACTTGTTGAAGAACTTGAGATAACCGAATGTTCGTCACCCTTGGAATGGTAACAGTTGCTCGGAAGTCTGTTCGTTCAGAAGGCGTTTCGCTAACACGTAAACCCGATGATGCGGGAGATACGGACTTGGAGACCAGCCATCGCAAATTCTGGAAACGTCTTGAGTACTTCTTTCACGAAAATCGGTCTCGACCCGCAGGTCGTACGAGCTCCTGAACCTGCGATGTAGTACGACAGCGGGTCGGAGAGGATCTGTTCAACCCCAGACATTCCGCTCGCATCGACCGTATCAACGAGAAATTCGGGTCGTTGATCCTTCATTGCCTTGTAGATGTCACGACCATTCCGAACTGCGGACAATTGAGTTCGATTTACGAGTCCTGCTGCGTCGAGATAAACGTTGCTGTTGTTAAAGAAACTGAGCGCTCCGATATCCGATGACACAACTCTTGTACCTCTGGACGTATTTGCCTCAAGCCAATTCCCAGCGTCAATTCTCGCTTGCTGCACATACAAGTACGTCTGAGTGCGGCTATGGATCTGTGCTCCGAGTGAGAGATTCTGAAATCCAGTAAGACACAGGCCGAAGATCACGAGACTGGCGGTCGTCTTTCCGACAATTGTCCTGAGATCCAGTCGGTTCACTACCTCCACCACAACATAGCTCAACAATGCGATCAGAGGGACTATGAGCATCAATTCGTAGCGTTGTTCGTCGCTATACGGACTCCTCAAACCGAAAATGTACAGAACTACAAAAGTCAACGCTGACGGTAGAACTCCTCGAAACCTTCGACGCTCGGTCAACCTCACCCGCACAAGCCACACAGATGCCAATCCAAGGAGAAAGAGCAGTGGACCATTCACTCGGAAGAGAAAGGCTTCTAGGGAGTCGGCAGCCTCTGAGATAGTTCGCTGATAGTACATAACAAGATCTTTGAAGTGAATCGGATCCGAGACTGGGGACGAGTAGTACAACCAATAGAAAACGAGTTGTGACATGAACGTCAGTGGTGAAACGAGAAGAAGCCCGATTGTCTTGGCTGAAAATACCGACCGTCTACCGGTCTTCCGCCAATAATCGAACGCGAGTAACGCCCCGAGAGCTCCCGCGGCCAATGCGCCCTCAACCCGCGTGAGAGTCAAGATGGAAAGAACAAGTGCCAACTTCCAATCACTTCTTGGAACGTCAGTCTCCTGCGCCGCTGTCTGATCTGCCGTCCATGTGACTGCCGCCATCATGAGACCAAGAAAGAATGTCGTCTCCATACCACTGAATGTCCAGTAGACCAGCGGTGGATACACCCCAACTATTCCCGCTAGCGGCAGTGAGATCAACAACGCCCGCATCGGCCTTGTGCGGACAAAAATCGCGCGGATCGGCCAATACAGAAGAGAATACATACCAACGAGATTCAGAACGTTGGCATTCCAGAGAGAAGATAACGGTGTGAGTCGATCGAGAAACGCGAGCAGAACTGTGAACGTCAGAGAACTGGCACTGTTGCTGTTGTCGCCCGGGTTGAATCGAAGACCCCCGAAATCCGCAAGGTTCTTGGCATATCTGAAAGTGATGAAAGAGTCGTCATACCCGACCTTCAAAAAATCGGAAAATTGATACTTTGCATAAACGATGCATGCCAGCACTCCCATCAAAGAAAGAAAAACTGGAAATACCGGCGACGTCAGGATGGTTGCACGGTGAGGTTGATCCGACGGGCCTACGCCATCTGAAGTCGGCAACATGACACCGAAACCTAAGACCAGGACAATGACCAGAACGAGTTGGCCGGGAAAAGGCCCTGTCAGATTGAAGTAACGAGCCACAACCAAGGCTGCAAGAGCGACCAAGGAGACTCTCTCTTGCATCGGCGATGTCTTCAACCGGATCACCTCTCCACATTAGGCAAGACAGGGCTACATGGGTTCAAGACAGTTGGTCAGCATTGAGTTGTCGAGGTCGCGGACGCGTCAAATGTGTCCTGCGCCGAACAAGAGACCTCAATTGAACGCGTCCACCGAATCCGAGGTCCCTTTCAGTCTGCATCTTCTTCTCAAGTACGTAGTTAGTCTGGGTCAGCGAGGGCCTAGAGTTAAATGTCCAGGCTCATGTCAAGTAAAGACTTCAGAGGAGCTCGCCATACGGTTCCATTAGCCGGGCTCTGCCTCGTCACAGTTCTCCTTCTCTCTCACACCATCCTGTCACCAACCGAAACGATCGGGATGGCGAACACGGATACGGAAGGCACTCTCTGGTGGGTTTGGAGTCAATGCGAGGGTCTCATTGGATCCGGCCGCGCCCATCACATTGCGTATCCAGAAGGGTTCGATGTGTCACGGTTTGCAACCTATAACTTGATTGATCAATGGCGAATCTTTCTCGCCAAGTCTCGGAGTTGCTCCTTCGAATCCACCATCATCCTGTTCTCTCTGCTCCCTGTGATCAGCTTTTTCTCGAACTTGATTGCTGGCTATTTTCTGGGTTGGCAGTTCTTCAGATCACGTGCATGTGCGTTCTTGTTCACCATATTGGCCATTGCGTCCTCTGAGGTTCTGCTGACGACTCGAACACCGCTTGCGAACAACATCCTGGTACCTGGTCTGCTCGCGCTTGGGTGCATCTTTCGCCAATATCGTGTACCCTCATCCGCAAATTTCCAATGGGCTGGAATGTTTCTGGGGCTCCAGATGCTGAGCAATGCCTATAACGGATTCGTCTTTTCCATCTTGGCCGCTGGATTCGCCATCGGCATCCTCTGGGGCACCAATAGTCGTCCGTCTCGAGCGCTGATTCAAAGTTGGCCACTTGTTGTGGGGACGTTCGGAGGGTCATTGCCTCTCATTGGTTCACAGATCTATCTGTTCACCGATCGCCTGACTGGAGAGCAGATTCGGCCGGTTCAAGCATCGGATCAGCTGCTTGATCCACTTGGTTTGATCTCCCGTCCATACCATTGGGTGTCGATTCTGCTACCTGATGCAATTCCAAGACCAGAGGCGGGATGGGTCTCGCTCCCAGTTGTCATTGGATCTTTCGCTGCCGTTGTCATGATTCTGCGAGGCAACCGCCTTCTAGTGCCCAAGCGCTGGATCTCTCTCTCCCTGGCGATGACCGTCCTCATCACGCTCGTTGTCTATCGCTTCCCGAATTTCAGCATGTTGAGCGATGCCTATTTCGCCATCTTCTTCCCTCTTCGCGGCGTCGGGAATTATGTAAAGACAATCCCCCTACTTCTGTCTTTTGTTGCAGTTGCGGCGTTTCAAGTAGCTCTGGCACAATTGGCACAACGGACGAATCGCGCAGGTCGGTTGGCCGTGATCGTCTTGGTTGTCTCAGTTGCTGTGCTCGACAGTGTGCCGCGCTCACGTACCTTCTACGAACGAAACTCACTTGCCCCAGTAGAAGATTTCTATGAACAGATTCCTGGGTCGGGCGAGACAACAATTTCTGCACATTATCCGGATTTTACATATGACAGGGAGTGGGGATTCCCGATTCGATACATCCAGTTGGCACAAATGTTCACTGGAGACACGCTCGCAAACGGTCGTGATTTCGTCTCTCGTTACGACGCAGAACTGGCCCTGCCTACTCCGGTAGACGACCAGACTCTAAGTGTGCTTCTGAAGAGAGGCGTCAACCGGGTCTACCTTCATCGAAACCTCATGGTTCCAGGTGACTTCTATTCAGCTACGCATTTTCTAACAAAGAAGAGATTCGTGCGGACAGAGTTTGTGACTGAAGTTTCAGATCTCAACTCTGAGATTCTTAGACCCCTTGATGTCGTCATCTTTGATCTGTTGGAGAAGTGAGTAGGTTCACTTTGGTCTATCGACTACCACATAGGGCTCCACTTGAACGAGCATCGTGCGAAAGTCGCCTACTGGAATGCAAGATTCTCCTCTGATCTGCAACGCTACGGAACCTTCCCCAGTCTGATTGGACTGCAATAAGAAGTTCTTCTCTCGAGCGTCACTCGTAAGACTCATACTTGTTCTCCTCCCACCACTTGAGATTGTCACTTGAGCTTGCGTGGCGCATGGTGCCAATGACAACTTCACGCCCAATTCCGCTTGATGCTCTCTAACGCCACCAAGTGACGAACTGATCATGACGTTCCCAGATCCAGTCCACCACCACTTCTTGCCGGGTTGGATGATGTCCGGTGGATACACCAGATCCCCGGACACGATGAATTTCGGTATCAGGAACCTTCCAAATCCACATCCGTTGCACGACATATCCCCGGGAAGAGTCGAATACGAATAGAGGCCAGCATCAAAGTCCGGTCCTTCGCCGAATCCATCGAGCCGGATTGAGGCAACTCTTGAGAACCTAGGACTCTCAAATTTGTAGGTCAATACTTCAGAGAGCTCGCTCGGAATGATTATGAGATGAGTAATGCCGTTCTCTCGAAGAAACGCCGCGAGCGCACCCGGACCATGACTTGCCTGGAGCATGACTTCCCGGTCAAACACCGATTCGACATAGTCGTTCATTAGTGGGGTCTGAAAGCTCGCTTGCTCAATCCAATCTCTTCCTCGCCGAGAAAGGGGGAGCGCAAGAACGCGCGGATTTTCGGCAATTGCCAACTCTCTTCGAATCTCTCCCCAATCATTGAAGCTCCGCGTTGTACCTGGTCTTGAGATATTGGGAAGGCTCGTTACCAAGAGACACAAGAGAAGAAGAGGTGGCGCTACCGATCTGATGGTTGACGAGAAATTGAATGACAATCTCTCCGACTGAACAAATCCGATGACGACCGCGATCGGAATGGCAACTAGCGAAGCTCGATCAAAGAATCGAACACCGGGCATGAGGAATCGGAGAATCTCTGCAGGAGCAAAAATCAATTCAGTTCCCGGAATAGAAAAGCGAGTTGAGATCAAGAAGAACAGACCGCAAACAACTGCGAGTCTTCGTCGTTGAATTTCTGATGTTCGCAGCGTTGAGAGGAGGGTGATGAACGATAGAAGAGGTAGTACTGTTCCGACCCCAGTAGTCGGGGAGAATAGCCACGCGTCGAAGTTCAGCGAAGAATTTCGTGCATCAAGTCGGGATGCCACTGAGATGCTTCGATCGGAACCGACATTGCTCATGAAGTGTGGCAGGACTGATGCGAGAATCAGAACGAGTGTGCTTGCAAGCCAGACAAGAGCAACCTTGACTGGGATGGAACATGGAATCCCGAAGCACTTCTTGTTGGCTAGTCCCACGACCTCGGGCACAAGCAGGATGACCACGATTAACAGAGAGAAGAGTGAGAAGTACGGGTCAAAGAGGAAGACGAACAACAGTCCGCACCCGAGTACAAAGACATTGCGACGGGAAGGTTCCTGTCGAAATCTCAGCGTGAGAATGAGTACGAGTACCGGGATGCAAATGAACACATAACTGGTGAAGTTGGCAGCCATGAACCGAAGATTGGGAAGTAATTGAACAAATAGGGCTGCCGCAAGGGAGGCGATTCGACTGCCACCAATCGTTCGGCCGAGCCAATAGACCGCGACTCCCGTCATGAACCACCCGATGAAGATGAGGAGATTTCCGCTCATCATTGGAGCGAAGATGCGCGACATGCACCACAAGAAAATGACCTGGATCGACTGCGTTGTGGTCTCTAGGCGCCAAATACCGGCTCCCTTGGGACTTGAGATGAAGGGAGACTCTGACCAAGGAAATCGCATACCCGAGAGGATGTAGGAGAGTCGTGCCGCTCCATCCAGATCGGTCACTGCACTGCCCTCCGGCAGTCGCCCCGGGTTTGCCAGATGTACATGAGGGTCAAGGAACAGAACTTCCCACATCATGTAGAGGGGAATGACCATCAAGAGAATCAGTGAAGCAATAGTCGCCGTAAAACGTGAAGTCAGCGCTTCAGGTCTTCTGACTCTCACGCGTTCTCATCATAGACGTGCCGTCGACATGAAGGATTGACTTTCATTCGCCTAAGACGGCTATTTGAGACACTTCGAGAGCGAACAGGACATGATCCGGTACTGATGGCCCTAGATCAATGGTCCTTCCAGCAAAGATCTTCCTCTGACCAAGGTCACCCTGGTTCGCTCTTCAGCCGTTAAGCCACAAGAGCCTGAGAAGTGTCGTTGGGCCAATGTGATACTTCGTCGATCTTGGATCGGCACCGTGGCGTTAACATTCAGATTGTGAGGGGTTTGATTCTTTCCGGTGGAGCCGGCACTCGAATGAGACCTTTCACCCACACGATCGCGAAACAGTTATTGCCGGTTGGCAATCAACCGATTCTCCATCGCGCCATCGCCAAGATGGTGGAGGCAGGAATCGAAGACATAGTCATTGTCGTTGGGGATACGGCAGACCAGGTTGTTGGTTCAGTCGGAGATGGAAGTGACTTCAGTGCCGACATCTCATATGTCCGACAGCAATCCCCACTGGGATTGGCACACTGCGTGAAGATTGCCGGCGCAAAGCTTGGTCAGGACGCATTTGTGATGTATCTCGGTGACAATATGTTTGAGAGTGGACTCAGTTTTCTCCTAACTGATTTCTCAATGGGTCACGCGCGGGACGGCCGCGTCGCACAAGTCGCCGTAAAGCCGGTCCCGAATCCTTCCTTGTTCGGTGTGGCTACGGTAAATGGTTCAAATCAACTTGTGGATGTGGTCGAAAAACCCGAAGAACCGCCATCAAATCTGGCGCTCGTCGGGACGTACCTCTTCACGCCGGTCATCCACGACGCAATTGATGCAATCTCGCCTTCGACCCGAGGAGAGTTGGAGATCACCGACGCGATACAGACCCTCGTCTCCACTGGACATGTCGTAGGTGTCAGTTCAATTGATGGGTGGTGGTACGACACTGGTAATCCGCATTCATTTCTCGAGTGCAATTCCGCGACGCTCCTTCTCGACGCAACGAGTGAATACAGCGCCCCTCCCGGTGTCACTCTCATACCTCCGGTTGTTATCGATCCAACAGCCAGACTTACAGATTGTTCAATTGGCCCGTTCGTAACTATTGGACCTGATGTGACTATTGACGGATCGACCGTGAGCGATTCGGTGATATTCCGTGGCGGAACAGTTCGGGGGTCCGGTTGCCTGCGCCATTCAATCGTGGGGCAACGGAGCACTGTGGTCTTGTCAAGTGACTCGAATGGAAGTGTGGTAATCGGAGATGACAGCATCGTCGAGGTGAATCGATGACGAGAACCCTTGTGACTGGAGCCGCGGGATTCATCGGTTCCAACTTTGTTCGACATCTATTGGCGACCACTGACGATGAGATAACAATCGTTGATTCATTAACGTACGCCGGCAATGAAAGCACAATGATAGATCTCCTCCAGACCGGACGCGTGTCATTCGTCCAGACTGACATCTGCGATTCCTCCGCAATGCTGGAGGTGATGAAGGGGCATCGCTGTGTAGTTCACTTCGCAGCTGAGAGTCACGTTGATAGATCGATTGCCGATTCAGAAGTATTTTTTCATACGAACTGTTTCGGCACGAACGTGGTCATGGATTCTGCCCGTAAATGTGAAGTTGAGCGCATTGTCCACATCGGGACAGATGAGGTGTACGGTTCGATTGAAACCGGATCATCTCTTGAAACTGACCCCCTGGATCCGAGATCTCCTTACTCGGCGTCAAAGGCCGGGAGTGACCTGATTGCATCGGCCTATTTCCATACATTCGGTCTCCCGGTCATGATCACTCGCTGCACGAACAACTTCGGCCCGTTTCAATACCCGGAGAAGGCAATTCCACTGTTCGCCACAAACTTGATGACCAATAGGAACGTCCCTCTGTACGGGGATGGCCTGCATCAGCGGGATTGGCTCTATGTCGATGACCATTGCTCTGGAGTGAGCCTCGTCCTACAGAGTGGCGAACCAGGCGAGGTTTACAACATCGGCGCAGGGAATGAAACACGCAACATTGACCTGGTTCGAATGCTTCTCGAGATTCTCGGTCTTGACGAAAGCAGAATTGAACACGTTGCGGATCGACCAGGACACGACCGACGCTATTCGGTCGACACCTCAAAGATCAATGCGTTGGGGTGGGCCCGTCGCTTCAGCGTTCAATCCGCACTTGCAACCACTGTCGAGTGGTACGCACAGAATGAGTGGTGGTGGGAACCATTGCGCAGCAAGAAGGGTGCGACGTGACGACATCCGTGCCGGCAGTCTCCGTTGAATCCGTATCCAAGATGTACCGGCTTTACCATGAACGTAATCAGTATCTGAAGTCAGTCGCCTTGAAAGGACGCAGATCCAGATTTGAGGAATTCTGGGCCATTCGCGATGTGTCCTTCAAGATCAATGAAGGGGAAACCTTCGGCATCATCGGTTCCAATGGTTCAGGCAAGAGCACTCTCCTGAAATGTCTTGCCGGAATTCTCACTCCCGAGGAGGGGGACATACAGGTCAGCGGAACGCTCGCAGCACTCCTCGAGTTGGGAGCTGGCTTTCATCCCGAACTCTCAGGTCTCGAGAACATCTTTCTCAATGGAGCGATTCTCGGCATGAGTCGACCACAGATTGACTCCCGTCTAGAGGAGATCGTCGACTTCTCGGGACTGCAGAAGTTCATCGACACCCCGGTCAAGAACTACTCCTCAGGAATGGTTGTTCGCCTCGGGTTCTCGATTGCCTCAAGTGTAGATCCTGAGATTCTTCTGATTGATGAGGTGCTTGCAGTCGGCGACGAAGCGTTTCAAAGAAAGTGCGCGGAGAGAATCGAGGAGTTCAGACGGGACGGGCGAACGATTGTGCTCGTCTCCCACGGGTTGAGTCAGATTCAACAACTGTGCACGACGACTGCGTGGCTCGAGAAGGGTAGCCTCCGTGCCATTGGGCGGACCAACGATGTTTTGTCCGACTATTTGGGCGAGTCACACGATGCGGCGCCCCGGATTGAGAATGAACAGGGCCAGCGTTGGGGCACGCAGGAGGTGAGCATTGAGAGAGTTGTCCTGAACGATTCGGTGGGACGTGAGACAGACCTTCTCTCAACCGGCCAACGAGCGACATTCGCAATCTTCTACCGCAACAATTCCTCAATCCATGATGCAATTGCCGGGGTACGAATCACAGACGTCCACGGCTTCAACGTCTGGGGATCAAACATGAAACGGGCCGGCCACGCCCCCGTGTCACTCGCAAAGTCAGGGGTTATCCGTCTTGAGATTTCAGAGTTGAATCTTCTGGATGGAACATATGACCTCACTGTACAACTCTCAGATAACAGCGAAACTCACGTATATGACCACTGGGAGAAGCGGATCCGCTTTGAGGTTACTCAAGGGCGAATCCGTGATGAGGGCGTGGCATATCTCCTTGGCATGTGGCATGCATGAGAACCCCCGAATTGACCGTCGTTCTGCCTGCCTACATGGTGGAGTCGAGCATCCGTGAATCAGTAACTCGATTGATCAGATGTCTAGATCAGAACTTCGTTGCTTTCCAGATCCGCGTAGTTGTCGACGGTCCTGGCGACCGTACGGCGGAACTTGTTGAGGGCGTCAGCGACCCGAGGGTGTCAGTGCTCCAGCTGGAAAGGAACTTCGGTAAGGGGCGAGCAATTCGTGAGGGACTGAAAGACTGCTCATCGGAGTTCGTGGGCTACATGGATGCAGATCTCGATCTTCATCCCGATGGTCTCGTAGAGGCTTTGTCTGTCCTCAAGAGCTCTCCAGCATCAGTCTGTGGGGCAATCGGGTCAAAACTTCATTCTGGGTCGCGTGTCAAGTATCCGATCTCAAGGCGACTACTCAGCAAGATCTACAAATTGCTCGTCAGATTCCTCTTCTCGCTCGACCTAAACGACACACAAACCGGTCTCAAAGTGTTCAGGCGAGGACCGATCGACGACCTCTTGCCTCTTCTCGAGAGGAGCGGCTTCGAGTTTGACCTCGAATTACTCACACGGCTGGCTCGGTCGGGCAAACAATTCGTCGAGGTTCCAGTTGTTCTTGACTACCAATTCGGTAGCACCGTGAATCTAAGAAGTGGTACGAGGACACTTCTTGACACAATTGGTCTTGCCCTCCAGCTGAGGCGGACTAACCGTCCTTCTCCCCGTACCGACTGACTCCAGCAGAGCTCCCGAAGAGATTTGCCGCTCTTAGGCGTATTGCTTCCCGCAATACGAAGTAGGTAAGGGGGAAGTGCATCAGGTACCCAAGCCTGCGTCTGCCGACCGCAAGTCTGATGGAATCGAACAATGGAGGAAGAACCAACACTGCATACGCCGCGAATCGCAGCGCGTGTCTCAGAGGGGAATAGAGTTCGGTGTGAGCACGTCCCGAAAATCCGCTGCCTGAGATCTTCGTTGCGTTGACTGCATTGTTCACTCTCCAGGAGATCTTTGCTCGAACAACAGACCATTGCTCGGCTGATTCATGATGGATTGCATCACCTGCCAACATCCCGATCAAGTCGTAGTCGCCGAGCAGGTAATACGCATGGGGAAAAACGTTCACGTCCGTGAAGATCTCCGGGTGACTCTCACGAAAGAAGTCGATGTCTACCGTCCCCGAACCTGCAGCCATCTCGCAGAGAATCGGCCTGTTCTCGCTGCCTGCTCGGAAGACGAACAACTCCTCATCCGAGAAAGTTTTCTGGAGGCGCTTCTTGAACACCTCCAATCTGAACTTCTCATTGTTCGGGCAACGGTACGTGACCATTGAGAATGGATCTCCGAACTCAGATGCATACATATTTACTGCAGAGTCCATCTCTTCGAATCGATAACCCGCCGAGATCACTGCTCTCAACTCAGGAATCCGTCTGAAGGCTTCAAATCTCAGTGCCAAAGAATCCTCTCGAAGGAGAACCTCATCATGATCAAGTACGCACACAAGTCGACTCGTGGCATGCCGAAGTCCGAGATGCTTCGCGGCGATCGCATCACCTCGAGGGTTTTCGATGACACGAAAACCAAGGCTCTGAGCAATCTGTCGAGTGCCGTCAGTTGATCCTCCGTCCACCGCGAGGATCTCCAGATCACCCTCCCCATCGGGTTTTGTCTGGCTCGAGAGCATCTCGGCAATTTGAGGTAGGAACCTCGCAGAATTGTAGGTAGCGATGAGCACTGTCATCCAGGGCCGCGATTCTTGACCAGTCATCAACCAACCAACCCCGTTGACTTCAGAGCATCGATGATCACAGCGGTGGGTGAATGAGTCGTGATCAGCTGGCGCTCTCTGGCATCGCCAAGAATTGGATCGGAACAGAACTTCACTATTTCATCTGGTTCCCAGTTGCTGAGTCGAGCTGTTGACCCAACTCCATCAGTTCGCTCAGTTGCCTTTCTATGGATGAGACACGGAATCATAAGGAAGCCGCACTCCTCCTGCAGACCTCCGCTGTCCGTAACGACTCGTTCAGCGCCGAGAACTAGACGCAAGAACTTCGGATAGGGCATCTTCTCCATCAATTCAATGGACGACGATTCAAGTATCGACAACAATTCTTCCGACTTGAGACTCTCCTTCGTCAAGGCATCAAGAACCATCACCATTCTTTGTTGCTCCGATACTTTGGCCAACTGGTAAACTGTGTCGCTCAGAATCTCACGTGAGGAAAGCAGCTCTGCTCGGTGGAGTGACACCAAGACGTAGGGTCTAGATTCCTCAATTCTCGTCAATTGCCCCTGAATCCTGGCCATGGTGTCGAGCGAAGTGTTTCCTCGGGTGTTGATCTTCATCCCCCGGCGCGCTGTGAGATTGTCAATTGCAACTTGATCGGGACAAAAGTGAAACTGTGCCAATCTTGCCGTCAACACGCGATCCAGTTCCTCTGGAAAGGGATTCCGCCAATCGTGACTTCGAAGGCCCGCTTCAACGTGAGCGACCTTGCACCGGGCAACACGCCCGATGAATGCACCAAGAAGGCAGGTCATCGTGTCTCCATGGACGACGACCAGCACGTCCCTGTCATTGGAGTTTGAGATCCGACGCAACATCCGAAGTTGACGCAACAGCTTCCACCCAACGACAACTGCCCAATTGGGAACGGATGACCTCGTGACCAAGTTGCCGCGGGTCGCGTTGCGCAGATCGACTATCCCTCTCAGTCCGAATTCTTCACACATCACTTTCAATTCAACAGGTTGTTGATTCGTGGAGAGTACGTGGGTCTGCGTCTCAGCCGAAAGATCGACGATGAGCGGCCACAGTTTGATCAATTCGGCGCTCGTGCCGAATACGAAGACAACGTCGCAGGATCTCATGTCAGACATTGCGCCTCCGTACACACGCGACAAGTAGAGCAATCAAACCGGCGGCAAGCGTCCAAGACGCCAGATTCAAGATATTGACGAAGCCAGAAGCTGTGGTCCGTCCGGAGATTGTCAAACACGCTGCCCCGACCACCAGTAGGACGAAGAGCACACAATGAATCATTCGTCCGAACGCCAATAGAAACTGAGACATTACTATGGATGAACCAATAGGAATGTATGCAAGTGCCAGAGGGAACACGAGACGCTTTGCCTCATCGTGCCCGTCTCCCGCAAGCCAATCGATGAGTCCATCACTGGTGACCAAGAGAGCGAGCGCCACAAGCAATTGAAGTCCGGCAGCCAGACCCACAGATGACGTCAACAATCTGATGATCTTCTGTGGATTTCCAGCACTCTCCACAGCCTTTGGGTACACAACAGAGGCAATCAATCCCGGCATCAAGAGAACTGAATTCACGAGAAGAGCCGCCACCGCAATCTGTCCGACCGAGTCCTCGTCTAGAACCACCCGGCCCATCAGCACATCCAGATTTGCGGCAAACCACATCGAACTCACAATTGCAGTCGATTGGACGATTCCAGGACTTAGGAATTGCAATCCGCGACTGATTGGCACACGGACTAGGCGGAGAAAGAGGGTAGAGAACACTGCGGTAACGCAGAGTCTTCCGAGCAAGAAGATGTCGACTTCTGGCGCAATCAATGCGAACACAGAGCTGGAAACAAGAGAGGTCAACGCGATCAAGGTGGTTCCACCGTGGAGTAGCAACTGAAGCTCTCTGCCTTGCACCTCTCCGTTTGCTCGTGCAAGCAAGACCGCCACAGGTACCCAGAGAGCGAGTAATGCAGCCGTTGAGAGAGAGACTCTGAAGAGTAAGAATGAGGCGATACTGACCGTCAGCGCAATCAAGGCCAGATAGATACCCTCCCAGTTCGTCGCCTTGCGCACTGTTGGAGCGATCAATGCTCCCTTCACCTCTCTCACTGTGACGGCCTGAACCGAAGACGCAGCGACGCCAACGATTCCGACCAATGCAATGGCAGAGCTAAACTCGCCGTAGTCAGCGGTACTCAGCACTCGAACTGCAACAATGTGGGTGAGAAACATGAAGACGGCTGCAAGGCCAGTTGAGGCTGCGAGAATGCCTGACCAGCGAATAGTGCCGCGCAGTCGATGTTCGACCCTGGTGAACTTCACCTGCAGACTTGAAGTCACGTCGGTTTCCTTGCGGCCGGTGTTCATCGTCCGTAGAGGCTACGAGAACTGTCTCCTGGCAACCGATATGGTCTAGCAAAGATGGGTCTAGATGAGTTGCTCAAGGGGCGCAGGATCGTTCTTGCCGCCAATATCGTCGACGGATACCCATCGGAGTTTGAATACACACGGGATTTCTTGCTGCGCGAAGGCTGTGATCGGCTAATCACAGTCTCAAGTCCCCTGGAGAAACGATCAAGGCCCCGCTCAGTGATTTCCAGGTACAGCAATGGTTCGATCTCCCGCCAGACGATCGTTCCGCATCCAATCTTCCTCCCCTACTCCCACGGTCTGAGTTTCTTGATCCCTCTGATTCCCCTCAAACACGACATCTGGATCGGATTCAATCCGGTCATGACCACGATTGGGGCCCTTTCTTCGAGGAGAGCAACCCTAGTGAATTGGGCAATCGATTTTGTTCCCAGCAAGGGTGAAGGCGTGTCCGAAGTGACCTACCGAATGCTCGAACGGTTCATGATGAAGCGATTGGACATTCAGATCGAAAACACCATCAATGCGATGAACGAACGAACGACTGCGACTGGTCATGTTCCGCCAGTTCAGTTGATCGCCCCGATCGGCGTATGGGAGTCGGCGTTCGCGGCTCCGACACAGCAGCAATTCACGAATCGAACCGTTGTGTATTTCGGCTCGATCGATGGCCGCAATGGATCGCCATTCCTCGAGGAGCTCATCAAGGACTTATTGGAGGCTGATCCTTCAATTCGAATTGAAGTTGTGGGCGATGGACCTGAAGCGTCGCGCTTTCGTACGCTGTCCACATTGGTACCCGATCGTCTAGCGTTTCACGGTTACATTGAAGATCAAAACGAAGTTAATGAGATTCTCCGGAGGGCCACTCTGGCAGTCGCGCCGTATGACGAGACTCCCGGTCAATTCACCAGCTTTGCTGATCCGCAAAAACTCAAGTACTACGCAGCAAATTCGCTACACGTACTGATGACGGATGTTGCTCCAGCCGCACGGGTGATGGCTGAGGCGGGTGCTGCAACTCTGTTAAGTGCATCCGAAGGAGTGGCGAGGTGGCGTCAGATGATTCTTGAGCTCTTGAACTCGACGGACAAGTGGTCAAAGGCAGCCAACGATTCATTCCTCTATTCACGTGCATTCGATAGGGAGGCGATCTACAGATCAACCTTCCGTGAAGTCCTCACATTCGAGAATTGATGAAGATGAGACGACCGGCGCTTGGGGGTGTGGCGAAGTATCCGATTATCGCACTAACGTCTGCGGTTTCTCTCTGGCCACTGACGCGGATAAATCCTCTAGCCGATGACCTCCACCTTCTAGCGCAGGGGTCAGGCATGATGCGTCAAGAGGGATTCTCGGCCGTGTTGAAGACATGGACCGAATTCGACCTGAGTTCTGCTCATCTCACCCCTATAGGGGGACTCCTGACCACAGTTCAGGTCTGGGTCGCAAATCAACTCGCTCTACGAACCCCATTGTCCATCAATGACGCATGGGGGCTACTCCGACTGGCTTGGTTGGTTGGAGTTGTTCTTGCTGCAGTTTGGTGCGCTGGTTGCTTCTCGCGCTTTCTGTCGACCCGAACACCTGGACCGTATCTGCTGGCAGCAGTTCTCCTCGCCACACTTCAGGTACATGGTTACTGGTCCAATGATCCTGTCGTGGCGTTCCCCGTCGCATCATGGGCATTCTGCATCATCGGTCTTCTCTATCTCGGTGCGCTCGTTTCTCATTTGCAGTCCACGTCAATTCATAGAAAGAAGTGGGCGACACTGATCTGCGTACTTGCTCTGGCAGGAACACTCACCTACGAGCTGTTCTTCTCATTTGTCTGCGCAGCGACTGTGATCTACATCGGGTTGTTTTTGAGAAAGCGCACCATTCTCAGAGAGCTCTTCCCGGTCGCCATGTTCGGTGTGATCGTGCCCGGCGCCTTCATGGTTGCCTCGCAGATTGCGAGATTGTCCCAAGGCTCCAACTACAGTGGAACAGCCTTGTCGGTCAACAACGGCACTGTTCTTGTCGTCGCAATAGTTGCGTTGCTTAGCTCACTCCCATTAGCGACCACTTATTTGACGGTAAATCTGTTGCCAAGAGTGGATTTTTCAATCAGCACCTTTCTGTTCCTGTTCGCGGGAATTGTGGTACTCATCCTGGCGAGCCATCTCCTTGACAAACGGACCGAAATCTCATCTGTTGCACCTCAGAAGGACGCCCGGACGATCATCCTCGGGCTGTTCATTCTTTGGCTCTCCTCCACGATGATCATCGTGGCGACTCCGAAATACCAGGATGAGTTGGGTGGCGTACTTGGTCGCGTCTACCTCAACTACGGACCTGCCTGGATCGCCCTCTCAATGACAATTGCGATTGTTCTCGGGGCCTCGAATTTCATGCGTACTCGATCCAGATTGCGGGTTGGTGCACTCTCAGTGGTCGTACTATTCGGAGCCGTTAACTCGTGGGCAAACAGTCAACACGTTCATATTCTCGCAAACGACACATCATGGTCGGACCCCATGCTCGTTGACCTCGAGTCGCGTCCGGAGGCGAATGACAACCGATGCCAGAACGTGGATCGCTTGTTTACTCTCCCATGGCCTCCGTACTATCAAGCAGAGATTCTCGAAGGGCTTCAACTCTCATATTCGGGAACATGGGGAGTTCCTTACTGCAATTTCGGGGCGAGCGACGCGATCTTCAAGCCACTTGTTCGTCCACTCCTCGGAACTTTTCCGGTGGAGTACCTGCCAGACGGTCGGCGAATTCTTTGGTCCACTGGACCACGAGTTGAACTGCAACTGATCAATCCCACCGCAACTCTGGTTCGTGGAACTGTTGCAATGAAGTTCAGCCTCGCCCCATGTGCTGATCGAATGGAGATCTCCTTGTCAACCGGAGAATCAAATCAGCTTCAAACCCTTGTCCATGATCGGAGAGATTGGTCGGTTGCGTTTGATGTCGTGCTCAATCCCAACATTCCAACAGATCTGATCGTGGAGCAGACGGGAACTGGTTGCCGCGTGGAGACCGACCCTCGGGAGCTGTGGACGATGATAGAATTACCAACTATTAATTCACGCGAAAAGTGAGCACTGCTTCAATAACGCGTTCAACTTGCTGAGTTGTCATTCCTGCCCAAAGCGGAAGGCGGAGCAATTGATCTGCAGCGCGAATGGTGTTGGAAAACGATCCAGATGTCCGTCCATATTTGACACCCGCCTGGCTGGAATGGAGCGGCTGGTAGTGAAACGCTGCAGTCACTCCCCTATCTCTGAGATGTTCGATCAACGCCGACCGCGTGGTCAGGCTCGGCATCATCACATAGAACATATGTGACGGTTGTACACAGTCACTAGGCACCGCCATGATCGACGCGCCACTAACCTCAGCCCACGGATGCAATGACTCGTAGTAACGACTCCATGTACGGTAACGATCTTGCTGGATCCATGACATGTTGTCCAATTGAGACCTCAGAACTGCCGCGAGAGTGTCAGCGAGCAACCAACTCGACCCTGCGCTTACCCATGTGTACTTGTCCACTTGTCCTCTAAAGAAGCGAGAGCGGTCAGTGCCCTTCTCTCTGAGGATCTCAGCTCGTTCAAGCAACTCGTGCTCATTGAGCACCAAGCAACCGCCTTCACCACATTGGATGTTCTTTGTCTCGTGAAAGCTCTGGGTTGCCATCGTTCCAATTGTTCCCAGAGCGCGGCCCGACACTGACGCGCCAAGCCCGTGTGCATTGTCTTCGAGAAGGACGAGACCCTTGTTGTCGCACAGTTCACGCAGATCTTGAAGTCTGGGAGCAATACCCGCGTAGTTGATGCAGAAGACCGCGATGGTCCTCGGCCCAACGGCATCCTCCACGAGCGAGAGATCGATGTTCTGAGTCTCGGACTCGATATCGACGAATACTGGGGTTGCTCCGCCCAAAATGATCGCATTCGCTGTCGACGTGAAAGTGAACGATGGGACAATGATTTCGTCTCCGGGTTTCGGTTCAAGCAATCGAACTGCCAGCTCAAGTGCGTGGGTGCAGCTCGGTGTGAGGAGAACGTCTGCTCCAGTGAACATCTGTCGAAGTTGTTCCGCAACCATTCGGGTCTGGGGGCCGTCACCGGCCGTATGTCCAGAATTCAGCGAATCCAAGACATGTTGATGCGTACTGCGTGGGTAGTAAGGCTTGTTGAAGGGAATGACCTCCGTGTTCATTCGTTGCCCCTCACGACATGAACTGTTTGAACGGTGAACATCGGACTCCACCCATTTCGTGACCATGCCTTCTGGACATTCACATTTGCCGATTGAGTTGAGATCACGAGTCTGGCGGAGCCGACCTCATGCGCAAGAGCCTCCACCCCGCGAAGAATTGACGAATAATGGCCCCGGCCCTGATGGTCTGCAGAGATCCCAGCAAGAAGAATTTCTGTAGACGACAGATCTGTCCTCAACATCGCCATACCAATCGGGAGGTCATCGTCATCATGATGCAAGGAGTACGCAAGGTGATCCGGCTGGCCAATCGCGTACTCCAGCCACTCCACGTACACGTCAACCATGTCAACATCTTCGGTGAGCGGATTGTGGTGCCAGTGTGACTGGTAGTTCGCAAACGATGAAGAGACAACATTCCTGAGAGTCTCCAGAGCTTCGACGCTGGACGCTCTCTGCAACTGTTGTACCTCTCGTGGATCGCTTCTCTTGTCGAGATTCTTGGTCCAATAGACTGTTGGTTCCGTCACGAGGATCCCATACCCGAGGTCCTTTAACGCCGTCCCCACTTGTCGATTGTCTGTTGGGTAGCGCACTACAGCAACGTCAAATTCAAGTTGTGAAAATGCGTGCCGTAAGCCTTGGAAAGACCGCTCTCCCCGTCCGCCACGGACATTGACGATCTTCATCCCAAAACGTCGTGACTCCACAAGGCCCAACTCCACGGTAAGAGAGTCTGAGAGGAAATCGGCCCATCCCACACGCTCAGAATACTCACCAACAGCGATGCAACGCTCTTAAGAGGTCGTCTCCCATTGCACATTCTAGACTGGAGATCGTTTTCAGGAGGTCGGAGAATGGCTGACGAAATTGATCGCGAAGCCCCGGTCTATGTGGCGGGTCATCGAGGACTCGTGGGTTCAGCGGTCATCAGACGACTGGAGACCGCGGGTTTCACAAATGTTCTCACTGCCGATCGTTCCTCGGTGGATCTACGCAACCAGATGCAGGTCGACTCCTGGTTCGCGGCGAATCAGCCGCATTATGTCTTTCTCGTCGCGGGCACGGTCGGGGGAATCTTGTCGAACTCACAACGACCCGGAGAATTCCTGTACGACAACATGATGATTCACGGAACGGTCGTCCACTCGAGTTGGGTTCACAAGGTGAAGAAGCTCGTTTACTTGGGTAGTTCGTGCATCTACCCGCGATTAGCAGGACAGCCGATGAAAGAGTCTGAACTGCTGACTGGCCCTCTAGAACCCACGAATGAGCCGTATGCCCTTGCAAAGATCGCTGGAATCAAATTGTGCCAGTCGTACCGACGCCAATATGGATGCAACTTCGTCTCTGGAATGCCAACGAATCTCTATGGACCTCATGACAACTTTGACTTGGAGTCAAGCCACGTTCTGCCCGCTCTCATGAGAAAGTTCCACGAGGCCCGGATTCAAAACCATGGAAGCGTCGAGGTGTGGGGCTCGGGAACGGCGCGCAGAGAGTTCTTGCATGTGGATGATCTCGCCGATGCGTGTCTGTTTCTGCTTGACCACTACGACGAAGACGACCACATCAACATCGGCACCGGTGTGGAGGTGTCAATCAAGGACCTCGCGGAGACTCTAAGAGACGCCGTCTACCCTGAAGCAGAGATTGTCTGGGACGTAACAAGGCCCGACGGTGCCCCGAGAAAGCTTCTCGACGTGACGAAGATGAAAGAACGCGGGTGGCAGTACTCCATCGACCTTGTTGATGGTATTGCATCAACATACGACTGGTTCGTCCACAATTACAGCCACGCCCGGGGCGTCTCTAAGTGAGATATCGAACCACAGAAATGTTCATCGGCGCATTGCGTCGACCAGATCTGGCCCTGAGGTTTCTCGCAGGTCGCATGCCTAGTGAGTTCAGCCTCAAGCGTGTTGCTCGATACGTCAAGTCGACGTCACCAACGATTCTTGAGGCTGGAGCATTCGACGGACGCGACACGGAGAGATTTGCTCAACTCTGGCCCGAAGGGATCATCTACGCATTTGAACCCATGCCGTCCTTGGCAGCAAAGGTCCGCGAAGCAACCGCCGATCTTGCGAATGTAGTGCTTGTCGAGGCAGCGTTGGGGGTGGACGACAGTGGTTCCGTCGACCTCTACACGTTCGCTGAGGATCAGAACGAACATGGCTCCTCTTCGATTCTGAGGCCAGGGGACCACCTAGACGTTGCGCCCGAGATTCAATTTCATCGCAAACTAACCGTCAGATCAATCATGCTTGACGAGTGGTTCTCATCAATAGAACCCACATCACTTCATCTGATGTGGTTGGACTTGCAAGGTGCTGAACTCAAGGTGCTCGAGCGCGGAGTCCTGGCACTCAGCAAGACGGAAGTCATTCACATTGAAGTTTCGCGTCGTCCTCTGTACGAGGGTGGGGCCACATTCCGTCAATTGCACAGATTTCTCAAGCACAACGGGTTCAAGCTCAAGGCTGCACGTATTCCAGTACGTTCCGGAAACGCGATCTATGTGAGACGAAAGCGCTGACCAGTCCAGCGATGTGGCGCCTGATAATTGTCGGATTGCCGATCTTCCTTGCGTCGATTCTCAGCATCGGGAAGCAAGACAAGAGAGAGACAACTGTCCTCTGGACCATCAGCGGAATATTTCTGGCGGTCTGCGTTCAAGTTCTGCTCGCTGGGTATGGAGTGTTGGTTCCTCGGGGAGTCGTATTGACGGTCTTTGTTGCCATCACTCTTTTGTTTACAACGAGGGTGGCACGGATTGTCCTAGATGACTGGAGAAAATCCATAGGATCAGTCTTGATCACCTCAACCTTGTTCATTGGTGCGACGCTTCCTTGGCTGTATCCAATGATGGAGTTTCCCCAGACCTTGTTCGGCGCTCCATTCGCCAATTCAAACAATGACCTCGCGATCTATATCGTCAGCGCGGACAACTTCATCAATGCAGGTTTCGCTGAATTTGGTCGTGTCGTTGGTTATCAGGCAGGTCAACTTGCGAATTTTGAAGTCGCAGGATCATCCTCCTTCATCACTCTCGTAGCACACATTTCAGGAGCACCAGTGTGGCGGATAGTCACGCTCGCAATGCTTGTAGTTCTAGTCATGACCGTCATCGCGACCTTTGAGTTGGGACGAACCCTGAATCTCCCCGTCGTACCCGCATTGCTTGCAGCGATCATCGGACAACTCACTCCATGGTCCGTGACGATCGCGCAGAACTTCTTCTTCAGTCAAGCAATAGCGAGACTGGCACTAATCGCTGCTCTTCTTGCGATTGCCAAGATTGCAAGAGCTCGATCTCTTCACCAGAATTTTTGTGCACTGGTGCTCGTGTGGGCCTCAATTTGGTTATCTCTGGTCACTTATCCGTCAGGATCCGTCGTCTCTCTTGTATTCGGCGCCTTGATCACTCCAGCGCTATTGATTCGAGGATCTCACGAGAGGGAAAGGGCCGTCGGACCAGAGCTGTTGCGACTAATGACTTATCTAGCGCTCTCAGTTGTTCTTGTTGTTCCCTTCATTCTTGACCGCCTCTCGCTCATCTCAAGCAACATCTCGTGGTACTCGCAGGCCAATATCACTGGCTGGTCCGCCAGGACTGACAACTTTTTCGATTTCTTGGGGATCTCAGCAACAGTCGGCGATGGCTTCGTGACTTTTTGGGTTGGTCTGGCCATTCTTGGAGTGATGTCTCTCCTGGCGTATGTGGTCGCGCCGCAGCGCACTGATGTACTATCGGGATTTCTCTTGATCACTGGCGCGCTGTTGGTCTTCATGATCGTGGGAACTCGAGTCGGATTCTCGACCTACCAAACTTGGAAGACTCTGGCGACTGTTCAATTCGTTGTGCCAGTGGGGCTAGCTCTGATCATCACTCCAGCTGCATCTCTGCTCCGCTCACGGATGGCCGCGGGAGCTTCTCTGGCAGCAGTTGCGCTCTTGATTGTGTGGAATACGAACGCCGCCAGTAAGACGTACCGATTCGCCACTCAGTTGCCCACTATGGAACTGGAAATTGCTTCATCAGACAGACGCTTACCGCGAAGCGAATTATTGATTGCTCTCAATCCTTACTTGGAGACGATGATTGCTCCTGTGATTCTCGACGTAAAAAATGCGATCTACGCCACTGACACATATCTCGGTCCGGGCTCTATCGATCCGCAGAAATGCTCCCTCGTTCGTGGGCGAGACGAATCGAATTCCGTTCGGCTCTCAAGAAGTCTTCAGCTGACACCTGCAGATGCCTGCGTCCAGCCCTGATTTCTCTTCTACCGAGAGTTTGTCGGACGATGAGACAACGAAGTTGCAGTTTGAATGCATCCTCAGTCGTCTCTACTTGAGAGCAAGGAGATTCATCGCCGTTGGCAACCACGTCTTGATCTTGTGATCGGACAGAGGAGAAATTCCGAGTGGTCCTCGTCTTGAAAGTCGAAAGATCCGATAACCAGCATTGACGAGAAGATCTATTACTTCTTCGCTCTCCTTTGATACCCCGCGTCGGTCCACGAAGATCTCGAACATGATCCTCCTGATCCGATCCGGATTAAGAAGGTTCCCAAGACCGGCGAGGACATCCTTCTCCATCCCCTCGACATCGATCTTCACCAGTTGCACCTCCAAATCTGGACCGAGTCGCGATGAGAGAAAGGAATCGAGTCTGATCTGGGATGCGACTATCCCATCTCCCCCAAGACTTCTCCGATAGAAACCGGTCGATCTGTCAGCCGAGGTGTGCTCATTCGCGAAGCGGAGGTCAGAAGTCGACGAACCAACCGCGGATATGACCGTTTCAATGTTGCCCAGAGCGTTCAGTCTTGCGTTCTCCTCCAGTTTTGCAATGTTCGCGGAGATGGGATCGATGGCAAACACATTGCCCTCCTCTCCAACTGCGCGAGCCATGGGAAGTGCCAAGAGGCCGACATTCGAGCCGACGTCAACGGCGACATCGCCGTTCGTCAAGACAGATCGGATGTACTCGACTTCGGCGTTCTCAAAGACTCCACACCATGCACGACGCTGCGTGTAGTCGTTCAGATCGAGATTGAAGCGCATTCCCGAAACCTCGGAGTTTGCCCCTGCGTTTACTCCAAAATTCACTCGTCGAAGAATGGGATTGATAACCAGTGAATAGACCCCCGGCAACCTGCTCGTGATCCGCAGAGATTCTCGAAGGAGCTTCTCTTGATTCACTCGCCCGATCGTAGTGTTGACAATTCCCCTTCTCGGATGACCGACGGAAGACCAATGTCCGCGGAAGGCTGATCAATGCCAGCCGACAGGTGGGGTCTGAATAACGAGAACGTGACCTCTTGGTGCGCGAGGAGGGACTTGAACCCTCACGTCCTTGCGAACACTGGCACCTGAAGCCAGCGCGTCTGCCATTCCGCCACTCGCGCGAGTGAGGGTGGGCACGCTAGCAACTCGGTTGCCAATACCGAACGGGCGGGCCCAAGTACCCTGTCTGCGTGGCAAAGAACGTGGTCGAGCGCACCGTCGAGACCCTCTTCGACGGCCTGTTCTCCCGTGCCTTCAAGAGCTCGATCAAGCCACTCCAGATCGGTCGGCGGCTCCTGCGCACCGTCGACGAGGAGCGCCAGGTCGACTCCCAGGGTCGTCGGGTGGTGCCGAACAGTTACCTCGTGCAGCTCTCGGCCCGCGACCGCGAGGGCTTTGCCGACCTCGAGCCCTCGCTCCACCAGGAACTCACCGTGGCCCTGCGCGAATACATCAAGGCCGAGGGATACCACGTGGAGGGAAAGGCCCGGGTGGCCTTCCACACCAACCCCGACCTGAAGCGAGGCCGATTCGAGATCGAGGCCCGCAACGTCGATCAAGGCTCCAAGCCCGAGCCCGCAGCCTCCAGCCCCACAACCCCCACCCCGGACACGCCCGCTGCTCCCCCGGCGCTCACCGTGGTCCACGATGCCTTCGACCGTCCGCCCGCGATCATCACCCTGCCGGCCGGCCAGCGCGTCGAGATTCGCGAGGGTCACTATGTGCTGGGGCGAAATCTCGAATGCGACATCGTGTTGAACGACTCGAACGTCTCGCGCCGCCACGCCGAGTTCACCTGCGCAGCCGGTGAGGTGGCGGTCCGCGACCTCGGCTCCACCAACGGCACCCATGTGAACGGTGTGATGGTGACCGGCGAGCAGATCCTCCAGCACGGCGACGTGATCGGGTTCGGCTCGGTGCAGATCACCTTCGAGGTGTCCTGACCGCATCGCGTGCGGGGACCACCATGACCGACCAGATCCCCGATTCGCTTAACTACCTCCTGCTCGTCTTTCTCTATCTGTTCTTCGGTCGCGTGCTGTGGGCGGTGTGGAGCGAGGTCCGCACACCCTCGATTGCGCGATGGACGCGTCACGAGGGCGCCGATGCACCCCGCCGCACAGCCGAGAAGGGCGCCGTTGCGTTCGTGGTGATGGAGCCGCGCCAGCACCGTGGCCGCACCTTCACACTCTCGAGCACCCTCACGATCGGCCGCGAGGACTGCGACATCGTGCTGGATGGCGACTCGTTCATCTCCTCGCGCCATGCCCGCATCGAGATGCGCCCCGACGGTGCATGGTTGGTCGATCTCGCGAGTACGAACGGCACCTACCTGAACGGCACCCGCATCACAGAGGATCGCCATGTGCGCCGCGGTGACCGCATCCAGGTGGGCTCGGCCGTGCTGGAGATGCGCCGATGAAACTGTCGTGGGGTGCGACCACCGACATGGGTATGGTGCGCCAGCAGAACGAGGACTCCTTCGTCGCCGAAGAGGGCCTCTATGTGGTCGCCGACGGCATGGGAGGCCACAACGCGGGCGAGGTGGCCTCGGCACTGGCGGTGACCGCGATGCGTGCGGCCGTCAAGAGTGGCATCACCGATGCGATGCGCCTGCGCGAGGTGGTCCAGGCCGCGAACACCACCATCTACACCGCATCCCTCGACGACTCGGCCCAGTCGGGCATGGGCACCACCCTCACCGCTGCCGTGGTGGTGCCGGGGGAAGAGCCCCGGTTCGTGGTGGCCAATGTCGGTGATTCTCGCACCTATCTGTTCCGTGACGGCGTGCTCTCGCGGGTCTCGGTCGACCACTCCTATGTGCAGGAGCTGGTCAACGAGGGATTGATCTCGGAAGAAGAGGCCCGGGTGCACCCACGGCGCAACATCGTCACCCGTGCGCTCGGGATCGACCGGGCGGTCAGCGTCGATGTCTTCACCCAGGTTGTGCGCACCGGTGATCGCCTGGTGCTGTGCAGCGACGGGCTCGTCGATGAGGTCTCCGATGCCGACATCACCGCCGTTCTTCTCCAGCATCGCGACCCACAACTGGCGGCCGAGTCGTTGGTGATGGTGGCAAATGCCGCCGGCGGCCGCGACAACACCACCGTGGTGGTGGTCGATGTCCTCGACGACGTCTCTGACCCGGTCGAGTCGCCACCAGCACCGGATCGCACCGAGCCAATGATCGTGCCCGCCCCTGCCGGGGAGCGTCCAAAACGGCGCATCACCGTGGGTGCAGCACTGTTCTGGAGCCTTGCTGTGGCTCTGGTGTTGTCAGCGATCTCGGTGGTCGGCGTGTACGCGCGAAGCGGCTATTACCTCGGCTTCGACGACGACGGCTTGGTCACCGTGTACCGCGGGCGCGTGGGTGGGGTGTTGTGGTTCGACCCCACCGTCGACACGCAAACCGAGTTGACTCGCAGCGACCTTCCCGAGGGTGTTCTGGTGGATGTCGAGACGAACCGGTCGTTCGCGTCGTCGTCGCAGGCCCGCAAGTTCCTCGAGTTCCTGAAGATCGCGATCATTGACTCGACCACCACGACCACCTCCCCCATCGCCGACTCCGCCACGACCACGAGTGGCTGATCTCACGCTGACCGGGGCCGCCCGAGCCCGGCGGCGCACAGAGGCGGGGCTCGTCGCGATGGCGTGCGTGTTCGCCGCCGGAGCGTATGCCCTCGCCTACGACAGCCCCCGCACCGACATGTCGCTCGCGCGACTGCCGTTGATGCTCACGGTGCTCGCACTGTGGGGGCTCGCACACCTCGTGGTGCGGCGCGTGGCGAACGGGGCCGATGCACTGCTGTTGCCGGTGGTTGCGGTGCTGCACGGAACGGGATTCGTGATGATCGCACGCCTCGCCAACAAGTGGGCCGACTTGCAGACGGTGTGGAGCGTGGTGGGCGTGGGGGCATTCCTCGCGGTGTTGGTGCTGGTCGATCGACCCCTCGACCTGCGACGCTGGCAATGGACTTGCCTGGGGGCGGGCCTGGTGCTGTTGGTGCTGCCGATGGTGCCGGGGCTCGGGTTCACGAGCGGCGGGGCGCGCATCTGGGTGAGCATCGGCCCGATCAACTTCCAGCCCGGTGAGTTCGCAAAGATCCTGCTCGCGGTGTTCTTCGCCGCGTACTTGGACGAGCGCCGCACCCTGATCGTGCAGAGCGAGCACCGCCTGTGGGGGTTGAACCTGCCCGAGATGCGTCACCTCGCCCCCATCGCAGTGGCATGGGGGCTCTCGGTGCTGGTCATGGTGGGGCAGCGCGACCTTGGTTCCTCGCTCATGTTCTTCTCGCTCTTCGTGGTGATGCTGTGGGTGGCAACAGAAAAGACCGGGTACTTGGTGGTGGGCTCGGCCCTGTTCCTCGCCGGGGCGACGGCGGCGTACTTCTTGTTCGACCATGTGCGCAGCCGTGTGGAGGTGTGGCTCGACCCGTGGAGCCGGTTCACCGACCGCGGCTATCAACCGGTGAAGGCGCTCTTCGGAATGGCAAATGGCGGGCTGTGGGGTGAGGGGCTCGGCAATGGCCAGCCCTCTGCGATCCCGGCGGCCCACAACGACTTCATCTTCGCTGCGATCGGAGAGGAACTCGGAATGATGGGGGCCGCCGCCGTGCTCGCCGCCTATGTGTTGCTGGTGGGTGCGGGCATGCGCGTGGCACTGCGGGCCCAGCGCGACTTCGAGAAACTCCTCGCTGTCGGCCTCACGACGATTCTGGCGGTGCAGACGTTCGTCATCATCGGTGGTGTGTTGCGGGTGGTCCCGCTCACCGGCGTGACGCTGCCGTTCATGTCGTACGGCGGCAGTTCACTCGTGTCGAACTATGTCGTTCTAGCTCTGTTGGTGCGCATGAGTGATGCGACTGCACGCGAGTTGCGCGAGGTACCCAGCATCCCGGGAGTGCGCGAGAGGGTCGCAATGAGACTCGCCCAGCGCCGCGAGACCCGCCGATGAACCAGCGGATCCGGCACCTGACGGTGGCCTTCGTGGTGTTGTTCGGCATCTTGTTCATGCAGTTGTCGAACTGGCAGGTGGTGCGGCGCGATGCCCTCGTGCGCGACAGCCGCAACAACACGCTGGACCGTGAGCGCTTCGACTCGCCGCGCGGTCGCATTGTCACCGCCGATGGCGTGGTGATCGCAGAATCGGTGGAGAAGGACACGGGCGAGTTCCGGTGGCAGCGGCGCTACCCGGCCGGCGATCTCTACCCCCACATCACCGGTCACTACACACTCTCGTTCGGTTCCACACAGCTCGAGCATCTCGAGCGTCGCCTCCTGTCGGCGAGCACTCCCGGGGCAGTCGAGGTGACGGTGCGGGACGACCTCCAGCGGGTCGCCCAGGCGGCTCTGGCGGGCCGGGACGGCTCTGCCGTGGTGGTCGAGGTGGCCACGGGTGCCGTGCTCGCGATGTATTCGAACCCCACCTATGACCCGAACCAGGTGGCCCAGCACAGCGGTGCAGCTGCCGAGGCGTACTTGGAGGTGCTGAACGCAGACCCCGAGAAACCCCTCCTTGCGAACGCCTTTCAAGAGCGCTACATGCCCGGGTCGACCTTCAAGATCCTCACCACCACCATCGGGCTCGAGACCGGAGCACTCACCACCGCGAGCACCTTTCCGAACGAGCGGCGATGGGTGCCGCCGAACACCGACAACCCGATCCAGAATTATGCGGGAAAGACCTGCGGGGGTGACCTCGCCGAAGTGTTCCGCCGATCGTGCAACATCCCGTTCGCCAGGACCGCCGTCGCGATCGGGCCGAGTGAATTCGTGGCCGGCGTCAACCGATTCGGTCTCGATCAGACACTCCCCTTCGACCTGCAGGGCGCTGCAACGTCCACCTTCGGCGGCACGGCGGGTGACTTCGACAATTCACTCGCGCTGCTCGCCATTCACGGCTTCGGCCAGGGCAGCGTGCAGGTGGTGCCACTGCACATGGCGATGATCACAGCCTCGGTCGCGAATGGTGGCGTCATGCTCGAGCCACGTGTGGTGAAGCGGACCTTCGCAGACGATGCCTTGGTGATTCCGGGCAACGGCACGGTGTCATCTCCCATCGACAACATCGTGCGCACCACCCCGGTGCGCCAGTGGCGACGCACCATGGCCGCCACGACTGCAGCAACGCTGACAACGTCGATGGAAGGGGTCACCCAGAGTGGCACCGCAGCGTGTTGTCTGCAGATCCCCGGTGTGAGGATCGCCGCCAAGACCGGCACCGCGCAGTTGAACCCCGAGGGAGAGAAGCAACGATCACACGCGTGGATCACCGCATTCGCGCCCGCCGAGGCACCCAAGTACGCGGTCACAGTGATGTTGAAGGGGACATCAGAAGAGATCAGCGCGGGCACAGGTGGACGCCTCGCCGGACCCGTGGCCCGACAGTTGCTCGTCGCTGCACTCAATGGTGCGCAGTGACGCGAACACCCCGAACCGGTCGCCCCTGGCGCGCCTTGTAGCCTGAAGGGGTTCATATGTCGAGTGATGCTCCCCGAGCCGAGGTGATCAACGACCGCTACCGGATCGAAAAGTCGATCGGTCGCGGCGGAATGGCACATGTGTTCCTCGCCCGGGATGTGTTGCTCGACCGCCAGGTGGCGATCAAGGTGCTCTTCCCCGAGCACGCCAAGGACCCGAATTTCGTCGAGCGGTTCCGCCGCGAGGCCCAGTCGGTCGCCGGCCTGAACCACCCGAACATCGTCTCGGTCTACGACTGGGGCCAGACCCGCGACACCTACTTCATGGCCATGGAGTACGTCCCGGGGATCACGCTTGCGGAGCACATCACCCGCAACCAGGGCCGCATCACCCCAAAGGGTGCGGCGCGGATCGCAGCCGAGGTTGCCTCGGCGCTCGCCTTCGCGCACTCCAACGGCGTCGTCCACCGCGACATCAAGCCCGGCAACATCCTCATTGCGCGCAACACCGCCATCAAGGTGGTCGACTTCGGCATCGCGCGCGCCATGGACGCACCCCACGATGCAGGGCTCACCCAGGAGGGGTCGGTGATGGGCACCGCCACCTACTTCAGCCCCGAGCAGGCCAAGGGTGAGGCACTCGATCCGCGCAGCGATCTGTATTCGCTCGGTGTGGTGCTGTATGAGATGGTGGCCGGCCGGCCACCGTTCGTGGCAGAGAGTGCGCTCGCGACCGCCTATATGCAGGTGAACGAGGTGCCGAAGCGCCTGAAGGAACTGGTGCCCGACGTGCCGATCTCGTTCGAGGCGATCGTGTCGAAGTGTCTCACCAAGAACGCTGAGATGCGCTACGAGAACGCCGAACAACTGCGCGACGATCTGCGCCGGTTCCTCGCCGATCTGCCCGTGCTCGCCTATGAACAGGCCCGCGCGATGGCCACCCGCACACCGGCCGATGATGCCGCGACCACGATGCTTCCCCGCGTGGAGGACGACACCTTGCTGCTGCCGGCCCAGGACGGCGCGGGCACCCGCGTGATGCCGGCCTCGATGACGCCGACCCCCACCCAGCCTGATGGCGAACCCCGCAACAGGCGCGCCTACATCGCGGGCGCAATCGCAGCAGCGGCAATTTTGATCGCCGGTATCGTCTTCGTGATCACGAACATCGCGGGCGGCCCCGGCCTCACCGTGCCCGATGTGGTGAACATGAACTACGCCGATGCTGCCACCCTGCTGGGCGAAAAGGGCTTCAAGGTGGTGCCGAACGCACTCGCCAAGGAGGGTGTGGCCGACGATGCCGTCTACGAGCAGAACCCCGCCGCGGACTCCCCCGCCGTGGAGGGCGACACGATCACCCTCACCTACAACCCGGCACGCCCGCCGGTGACGGTGCCCCCGATCCAGGGGTTGACGATCTCCCAGGCCCAGACCGAGCTGCAGAAGGTGGGCCTCACGCTCGAGATCATCGAGCAGCGCATCGACCCCACCCTTGGTGCGGGCCAGATCATCTCGCAGGATCCGGGCGGCACCCAGCAGGTTCCCCCGGGATCCACCGTGAAAGTGGTCGTCTCGGCCGGCGCTGGTCAGGTGATCGTGCCGAACGTGACCGGCCAGCAGGAAGCAGCCGCCACACAATTGCTGCAGAACGCGCCGTTCAAGTTCATTGTCAGGCGCATCGAGGAGCCGAGCGCCAGCGTGGCCAAGGGTCAGGTTGTGCGCACCGATCCGGGAGTCGACGTGCCGATCGATTCGGGCAGTGGTATCACCCTGGTGATCTCGAGCGGTCCGGTGCCAGTCGACATGCCGAACGTGAAGGGACTCCCCGAGGCCGACGCCAAGAAGGCGCTCGATGCGGTCGCACTGAAGTACACGATCGAATTCCTCGATCTCGCCGCAGGGAACAGCAACATCGGAAAGGTGATCGCCCAGGACATCCCCGCCGGCACCAAGGTCGACCCCGCCAAGTCGGTCGTGTTGACCGTCGGGCGCTTCGTCGACCCCGGCACCACGGTGCCACCACCGCCTGGCTGAGCGGGCGCCAGATCAGCCGCAGCGAGCGAGGAAGTTGCCGATGAGGGCGTGGCCCTCGGTGGTCAGGATGCTCTCGGGGTGGAACTGCACGCCCTCGACATCGAACTCACGATGCCGCACACCCATCACCAGTCCGTCACACTCGGCCGTCACCTCCAACACGTCGGGCATGCTCGCGCGGTCGATCACGAGCGAGTGATACCGCGTCGCCTCGAGCGGATTGGCGAGGCCGGTGAACACGCCCGCGCCCGTGTGGACGATGCGGGAGGTCTTGCCATGCACCAGATGCGGCGCACGCACCACCTGAGCACCGTAGACATGACCGATCGCCTGGTGACCGAGACACACGCCGAACACCGGCACCCGGCCGGCGAAGTGGGTGATCGCCTCGCAGATGATCCCGGCCTCCTCGGGGCGGCCCGGCCCGGGCGACAGCAGCACTCCGTCGGGCCGGAGGACATCGGCCCCGGCGAGGGTCACCTGGTCGTTTCGCACCACGATCGGCTCGGCACCCAACTCGCCCACGTACTGGACGAGGTTGTAGACGAAACTGTCGTAGGAGTCGATGACGAGCACCCGTGCCATGTCATCCAGCCTGCCCCGTGCGGCACGGTTCGACCAACCCGTTTCGACCGGATCGTGCGATCCACC
>Ga0194119_10002265_pt1 | contig 33077 bp, 25 predicted proteins | sample TA2MahC100mmetaG_FD_148620 | JGI IMG/M metagenome (GOLD analysis project Ga0194119, IMG submission 148620) | Freshwater microbial communities from Lake Tanganyika, Tanzania - TA2015018 Mahale Deep Cast 100m | ecosystem: Environmental > Aquatic > Freshwater > Lake | place: Tanzania: Lake...
CTTCCACGCGGTGCAACAACTCCGGCAGCCGCTTCTTCAACTCGCTAACTGGAATGCTGTAGGCCTTCGACATCTCCTTCTTCTCCGCAGCGGTGGCGTGCGGAAGTTTGGCGAGATCGACCATCAAATGTTCGCGCTTGGGCAGGAACTCGTGCAGGGGCGGGTCCAGGGTACGGATGACGACCGGATAGCCCTTCATCGCCTTGAACAGACCGGCGAAGTCGGAGCGCTGCATGGGCAGCAGCTTCTTGAGCGCGGCTGTGCGGCTCTTCACGTCCTTGGCCAGAATCATGGCCTGCACGAACGGCAGGCGATCCTCCGCGAAGAACATGTGTTCGGTGCGGCACAACCCAATACCCTCGGCGCCGAAGCGGCGGGCTGCCAGGGCATCGCGCGGAATATCGGCGTTCGCGCGAACGCCGAAGTTGCCGCGGAACTCGTCGGCCCACCCCATGAACTTGGCCAGTACACCGGACTTGGTGTCGGGCTCACTCGTCTTGGCCTGGCCCAGGTAGACTTTGGCCGTGGTTCCGTCGATCGAGAGCCAATCGCCTTCCTTCACCGTGACGGTTTTGCCGCCGGAGGTGATTGTGCACTTTCGCCCTTTTTCGTCGATCGAGATTTCGCCCGCACCGACGATGCACGGCCGGCCCATGCCGCGCGCCACTACCGCGGCGTGGGAGGACTTGCCGCCGATGGCCGTTAGAATTCCCTTGGCCGCATCCATGCCGGCGATATCGTCCGGCGTTGTTTCCTTGCGCACCAACAAGGCCGGGGATTTCTTCGCCATTTCCACGGCTTCCTCCGCCGAGAAGGCCACGCGGCCCACGGCGGCGCCCGGCGACGCCGCGATGCCGGTGGTAAGCAACTGCAGCGACTTGAGTGAAGCAGCGTCGAACACCGGGTGCAGGAGTTGATCCAACTGCGCCGGCGCCACGCGCATCACCGCTTCCTTTTTGGTGATGAGGCCTTCCTCGCACATGTCGACAGCGACCTTCACGGCAGCGGGCCCCGTGCGCTTACCGTTGCGAGTCTGCAGCATGTAAAGCACGTTGTCCTCGACAGTGAACTCGAAGTCCTGCATGTCCTTGTAGTGCCGCTCCAGCATCTGTGTGGTGTCGAACAACTGCTGGAACACGCTGGGCATGATCTTCTTCAGATCCATGATCGGCTCTGGCGTCCGGATACCGGCTACCACGTCTTCGCCCTGCGCGTTCACCAGGAACTCGCCGTAGAAGATCTTGTCGCCGTTGCCGGGGTCGCGCGTGAAGCCGACGCCTGTGGCGGAGGTGTTGCCCATGTTGCCGAACACCATCGCCTGGATGTTGGCCGCGGTGCCGATGGAATCCGGAATCTTTTCCATCTTCCGGTAGTAGGCTGCCTTGTCGTTCCACCAGGAGCGGAAAACGGCGTTGCGTGCGAGCGTCAATTGCACCTTGGCATCCTGCGGGAAGGGCTTGCCGGTTTCCTTTACGTAGATCTTCTTGTAGTCCTCGACGATGGCCTTCAGATCGGCGGCGGTGAGATCAGTGTCGAGCTTAATCTTCATCTTCGCCTTGCGCGCGTCGAACACATGGTCGAACTTCTCCATGTGGATATCCATGGCGACTTCGCCGAACATCTGCAGAAAGCGGCGATAGCAGTCATAGGCAAACCACTCGTTGCCGGTCTTCTGCGTCAGACCCACCACGGTCTCGTCGTTCATGCCGAGATTCAAGATGGTGTTCATCATGCCGGGCATGGAGAACCGCGCGCCCGAGCGAACGCTCAGCAGCAACGGATTCTTCGGGTCGCCCAGTTTCTTGCCAAAGGTCTTTTCGAGCTTGGCGAGCGCTTTGTCGACCTGCTCCTCAATCTCCTCGGGAACGTGTTGATTGTTCTCAAAGTAGATGTTGCAGACTTCGGTGGAAACGGTGAATCCCGGAGGCACGGGCACGCCGGCGGTGGTCATCTCCGCCAGTCCGGCGCCTTTGCCGCCCAGAATCTCCTTCATCTTTCCGTTTCCGTCGGCTTTTCCGCCGCCGAAGCTGTACACGTATTTCTTCATCCAAATGCTCCTGTTCAGGTAGTTGAAACTAGCTTGTGACGATCTCCGAGAAATCGGCGATCGAAGAGAACTTCGCTTCGAGATCGCGCAGAAACCGGTACCGGTTTTCGCGGACCTTCTCGTCCGGGTCATTGACCAGGACTTTTTCGAAAAACTTGTCGACGTGAGGACGCAGCGCGGCAATGGCCGCCAGGCGCTCGGCATAGCCGCCGGTGCGTTCCGCGGCTTGCTGGGCCGCGGCGGCCAGGGTCTGCTCCGGTTCGGTAAACAGCGCGACGTCCATCGCGCCTTCGCCGGCGCGACCGCCTTGCGTCACGATGTTTTTGATGCGCTTGAATGCGGCGGCCAGGGGTTCGAAATTCTCGGTGGGCCGGACGGCTTTGACGGCTTCCAGCCGCGCCTGCGTGTCCCGAAGATCGGCAAAGCCGGCCGCCAGGACGGCATTCACTTCGTCGTAGGCGAACCCGCGCACTTCGCGGAAGTAGTACTCGATGCGCTCACGGAAGAAGGCGGCAAGATTCTCGTCGCCCCCGGTCAAGCCGGGCAAGGCAACCTGCAATGAACCCTCCGCGAGGACTTTCACCACGCCTTGTGCCGCGCGGCGAAGCGCAAAAGGATCTTTGGAGCCGCTGGGAATCATGCCGACTCCAAAGCAGGAGCGCAGTGTATCGATCTTGTCGGCGACGCTCAGGGCCTGGCCGGCCGGCGTAGAAGGAATCGAATCCTCCATCGACAGCGGCTTGTAGTGTTCGTAGATCGCCTTCGCGACGGCCTCGCTTGCACCCTGGGTCTTGGCGTAAAGTCCGCCGACGATGCCCTGCAGGTCGGTAAACTCTTTCACCATCTCCGTCGTCAGGTCGGTCTTGCAGAGACGAGCCGCGGCCGCGGCGTCCTCGCCACCGAGTTCGCGGGCCAGCGCTACAAGACGATCCGTCTTTTCCAAATAGTTGCCGACCTTGGCCTGAAACGTGACATGCGAAAGATCGTCCATGCGATCAGCCAAAGGCTTCTTCTGGTCGACATCGTAGAAGAACCGGGCGTCGTTGAAGCGGGCGCGTAGCACGCGCTCGTTGCCGTTGACGACGTGTCCTTCGGGATCGGAGGGAATGTTCATGATCGCGATGAAGTTCGGTGCCAAACTGCCATGCGCGTTTTCCACCGAGAAGTACTTCTGGTGATGCCGCATCACGGTCACCAGCACCTCGGAAGGAAGTGTTAGGTAGGAAGCATCGAACCCGCCCAAGATTGCCGTCGGATACTCGGTGATGTAGGTGAGCACCTCGAGCAGCTTGGCATCGCCCTTTGCTTTGAGCCCCTTGGCCGCTGCGACCGCTGCGACTTCGGCCTCAATCTTCGCCCGCCGCTGCGCGGCTCTAACGATGACGAAGTTCTGTTCGAGTACCGCTTCGTAATTCTCTACCGTGACAGCGAGAGGACCGCGCACACCCAGACGGCGATGTCCGTATGTGACGCTGCCGGATGTCACGCCGGCGCAATCGAACTTCACGACCTCGGAACCGAGCAGCGCCACAATCCAGCGAATAGGCCGGATGAAACGTGGGCCGCCCAGCGACGGCCAGTACATCGTCTTCGGCCACGGGATTGAAGTAATGAGCCCGGGTAGCGTCTCTGCCAGAACTTCGCCCATCGCTCGTCCCGGAGTTTTTTTGACGAAGCTCCAGTACTTGCCTTTCGGCGTTTCGGTGATCGCGAGAACTTCCAACTTCACGCCTTGCTTGGCGCAGAAGCCTTCCAGCGGCTTCCCGCTTACGGAAGCCGGCGGACCGGTAACCAGTTCTTCCTTGTCCGCGGTGCGCGCTTCGAGCGACGCACGCAGCATCAGGCGGCGGCCGGTGCCGTCGACGCTCACATTGGCGCCGTCAAACTTGTCGCGCAAGTGGCCGAGTGCGGACGGAATCATCCAGTCCGGAATCTCCTCGCAGCCGATCTCAAGAAGAAAAGGAAGCATCACGCCACCGCCCGGTACTTCTCTTGATCCAGAAACGCCTGCGCCACACCGACGGCCAGTTTTCGCACGCGGGCGATGACGCCGACGCGCTCGGTCACCGAAATCGCGCCGCGGGCGTCGAGGAGATTGAAGAGGTTCGAACACTTCAACACGTTGTCGTAAGCGGAGAGCAGAGGAAACCGGCGCTTCGCCGCATCTTCCAAACCCTCGACGCGATAGCCGTCGATCAGGCCTTGCGCCTCGGCTTCATACTCGCCCAGCAGCCGCCAAAGGCGATCAACAGACGCCATTTCGAAGTTATAGACCGATTGCTGCAACTCATCGAAATACCGCACGTCGCGGTACTTGAAGCCGGGTGCCCAGGTGATGTCGTACACGCTCTCCACACCTTGCAGGAAGGCGACAATACGTTCGAGTCCGTAGGTAATTTCGGCCGGGACGTGATCCAGGTCGACACCGCCGCATTGCTGGAAATACGTGAACTGGGTGATCTCCATGCCGTCGAGCATCACCTGCCATCCAATGCCCCAGGCCCCCAGAGTCGGCGACTCCCAGTTATCCTCTTCGAGCTTGAGGTCGTGCTTGGAGAGATCGATGCCGATCGCCTCAAGTGATCCCATATAAAGGTCCAGCACTTCGGCCGGCGTAGGCTTCAAGATTACCTGCAACTGCTGATGCTTGTACAAACGGTTGGGATTGTCACCGTAGCGGCCGTCGGCCGGCCGACGGCTGGGCTGCACATAGGCAACGTTGTATTTTTGAGGGCCCAGCACGCGCAGAAATGTGGACGGCGCCATGGTTCCAGCGCCCACTTCGGTATCGTAGGGCTCCTCAATGATGCAGCCGCGATCCGCCCAATACTTCTTCAGCTTAAAAATTGTTTCCTGAAACGTGTCCATTTGGGATTGAGAACTACAGCGTCTCCAGCACGCGGGCCGTGTGCAAACGGCGCTCCACGTGCCCTTCAATGACGTTGACCAACGCTCGCCGCAGATCGCGCGCCGTCTCGCGCGTCCACTCTCTAGGTTGCAGGTTGCCGATCGGCGTTGTTAGCATCTCTTTGGCAATTTCGCGGGACTCCTCGCTGACACGCAGGCTGGGCAGGAAGCCCGACAGCCGGACCGACCACAGGCTGAAGTAGAGGACGGACAGCCAGGGTCCCTGCGCCATCCCGGCGCGAAGCTGATCCAGCACGGCGCTGAGTAATCGGAAGAATTTTTCGTTGGGTTCGTGCGGCGGCAGCAAGTGTTCACTCAGTTCGGCGAAATAATCGAGCGCCACGCCGGAGGGATAATCGCTGGCTAAGTTGAATTGGCTTGTGATGAGATCGCAGCTATTCAACCGGACCAGTTCTACGTTCTCCCGCTCGGTATAATGCATCCGAATCTGGGAGAGCCGTTCCAGTCCAGAGCCGAAGGAATTCTTCAGCCGCCTTGCGCCTCGCGCCACCCCTCGCAACTTTCCCTGATCGCGCGTGTAGAAACTGACAATCAGGTCCGCTTCCCGGAACGGGTAGCATCGGAGAGTGAACGCTTCGCTGACCTTGGACGGCAATGGACCTCAGTCCTGAAACGACGTAGAACTTCTAGGCTACCATAGCCCTTTGTCCCTACTTTCATGCCGAAACTCTACGATCTATTCCGGGAACGTGTCGCCGCCGGGGCTCCCATGGGCCTCTACGACACCCTGGGAATCAAACTCGAACATCTCGCGCCCGGCGAAGTGACCGTGTCCATGGAAGTGCACGAAGGGCTGCACAACTTCCAGGGGACCATGCACGGCGGCGTTTACTGCGACGTAGCCGACCTGGCCATGGGAGTGGCGTTCTTCTGCTCCCTCGAAGAAGGCGAGGCCATGACGACGCTCGAGTTAAAGATCAACTACCTGCGTCCCGTGTCCGAGGGCCGGATCGCCGCTTCCGCAAAGGTCGTCAACAAAGGGCAAACAACGGGCTTGGTCGAGTGCGACATTCGCGACGAACAAGGCCGTCTGCTGGCTCGCAGTTCCTCCACCTGCTACATTTTCCGCGGAGCGAAGGCCGAGGCGTCGATCCAAAAAATGTCCGGCTGGATCAAATAGATGCCCCTTTTCGCCCTCACGATCCTAGTCTCCGCTTTCCTACTTTTCCAAGTTCAACCCATCATTAGCAAAGCCATTCTTCCCTGGTTCGGCGGCGCGGCCGGCGTTTGGAACACGTGCATGCTGTTTTTCCAGGCAATGCTGCTGGGCGGCTACACGTACGCGCACTGGCTGCAAGGGCAACCGGCGGCGCGCCAACGAAAAACACACGCCTCGCTGCTGGCGGTCAGCCTGCTGATGCTGCCTATCCTGCCTTCGGCCTCCTGGAAACCGTCGGGCACCGAGGAACCCACCTGGCGAATCCTCGGGCTGCTCGCCTCGACTATCGGCCTGCCGTATTTCCTGCTCTCGACCACCAGCCCGCTCTTGCAGGCTTGGTATGTGCGCGCGAATAAAGCGGGGATTCCGTGGCGGCTTTTCGCTCTCTCCAACGCGGCCTCTCTGGGCGCATTGCTCACCTACCCGGTCCTGGTGGAACCGGTGCTCAGCGTTCCGCAGCAGGCCTGGATCTGGTCCGGAGCCTTCATTCTGTTCGCTGTGCTCGGGATTACCACGTCCTGGAAGTACGCCGCCGATCCTGAACCGCGGGCCGCCACGGAAGAAGGCGAAGCGCCGTCGTTGGGCCTGCGCCTGCTGTGGATTGGCCTGGCCGCTTGTGCCAGCATCTTATTGCTGGGAGTGACGACGTACATGGTGCAGGATGTGGCGTCGATTCCATTTCTTTGGATCGTGCCGCTGGCGATCTACCTGGTCACGTTCATACTGAGCTTCGAGACGTCGCGCGCATACTACCGCCCTGTATTTTTGGTCCTGCTAATTGCCGCGCTGTACGCAATGGCAAAAGTGTTGGACCACGACGCGGACGACTGGACGTTGACCGTCGCTCAAAACGTGTCGCTCTGCGCGGCCGTTCTATTCATCTGCTGCATGGTCTGCCACGGAGAGCTGGCTGGGCTGAAACCAGCGCCCAGGTACTTGACGGGCTACTACGTATCGCTGTCTGTGGGTGGCGCGGCCGGCGGACTGTTCGTAGGCCTGGTCGCGCCCCTGATATTCAACGCCTACTACGAACTGAACATCGGATTGTGGCTGTGCGCCGCACTGGCCACGATCGTCTTCGCGCGCAACAGTGCCGGCGATACCTTGGGGAAGGCCGCGCTGCTGGGGTTTCTGATAGGCCTGGGCGCCTACGGGGCGTGGATGGTCAAGATCAAGAAGGCGGAGCTCGGCAGTGTGGAATTGGCGGTCCGTAATTTCTACGGGCATCTGCACGTCAGCCGTTACGGGAACGACGGCGATCCCAGCGCCACGCGCCAACTCGTCCACGGGCAGATCAACCATGGCACCCAACTCCTGGACCCGGCGCGCCGCATGGAACCCGTCAGCTACTTCTGCAAGACCTCCGGAGCGGGCCGCGCGCTGTTGACGCGCGACGAAAAACCGATGAAGGTTGGCGTGCTCGGCCTGGGCTGCGGTGCGCTGCTGGGCTACGCGAAAGCGGGTGACGAATACCGAATCTACGAGATCAACCCGCTGGTGTTTGAAATCGCCGATAGCCGTTTCAGCTTCACCCGGGAGACCCAGGCCAAGATCTACAGGGTGTTGGGGGACGCCCGGCTTTCGTTGGAGCGTGAGGAACCGCAGCGGTTCGACCGCCTGTTCATGGATGCCTTCTCCGGAGACTCTATTCCGGTGCATCTGGTCACGCATGAGGCCTTCGACCTCTATTTCCGCCACCTGAAGCCGGACGGGATCGTCGTTGTGAACATCACAAACAGCTACCTGGATCTTTTGCCCGTGGTAACCAAGGCGGCAGCGGCGTTCGGCAAAGTGGTGGTTGAGATCGAGGACACACCGTACGAAGGCGACGAGGAGTGCTACATTTCTCACTACGCGCTGGTGATGTCGCCGGAAAAACTCGCCGCCACGCCGGCACTTCTCAAGGACGCCGCGCAGCCGAAGCCGGACGAACATTTCCGCGAGTGGACAGACGCCTTTTCGAATCTGCTGGCCATCGTGAGAAGATAGCGACACTCCGCATGGCCTGGTACGCGCTAACCATTTTCCTGTCCTCGTTTCTGCTGTTCCAAGTGCAGCCGATTATCGCCAAGATTATTCTTCCCTGGTTTGGCGGTTCGGCAGCCGTTTGGAATACCTGCATGTTGTTCTTTCAGGCGGCCCTGCTGGGAGGCTACACCTACGCGCACGTGCTGTTCAGCAAAGCGCCTGGCCGCAAACAGTTCCAGTGGCACGCCGGACTCCTGCTGGTGAGCCTGGCGGCACTGCCCATCCTGCCCAGTTCTCGCTGGAAGCCGTTGGGGGGAGAGGAGCCTGTCTGGCTGATCCTCGGCCTGCTTGCAGCCACTATCGGACTTCCCTACTTCCTGCTCTCGACAACCGGGCCGCTGCTGCAAGCCTGGTACTCCCGGGCGAACGCTGGTGCCGTTCCCTACCGGCTCTTCGCCCTGTCGAATTTCTCGTCGTTGCTGGCATTGATCAGCTATCCGCTTTTTGTCGAGCCATCGCTCGAGATCGAGGCCCAGGCGTGGATCTGGTCCGGCGGCTATGTATTGTTCGCACTCACCTGCGCCTGGGTTTCATACCGGGCCCGTGACGACCGGAGCGCCCCAGCCGGGGACAACTCCGAAGATCCTCCCGCCGAAGCTCCGTCCGCCAGACTTCGCCTGTTGTGGGTCGGGCTGGCGGCTTGCCCGTCGGTGCTGCTGCTCGCAGTGACCACGCATTTGACACAGGACGTGGCCGCGATCCCCTTCCTTTGGATCGTCCCTCTTATCCTGTATCTACTCAGCTTTATCCTGACGTTCGAGACGGACAAGATCTACTGGCGGCCGCTGTGGATACTGCTGCTGGCAACCTCGCTGGGATTCGTTCTTCGAATGGAGATGGACGAGCCGCCTGAGGTCGGCATGATCTGGCTGATCGCGGCGACCTCCGGCGCGATGTTCGTCTGTTCAATGGTGTGTCACGGCGAATTGGCCAGCCTGAAACCGCACCCGCGCTACCTCACCAGCTTTTACGTGTCGTTGAGCGTCGGCGGCGCACTGGGCGGGTTGTTCGTCGGCCTGCTGGCGCCGATGTTCTTCAACGCCTATCACGAATATCCCATCGGCTGGTGGCTGACGTTCGCGTTGTTCCTGGCGGCGATCGCACACAAGGACGCGGCGATTCTGCTGCAAGGCAGGGGCCTGATCGTCCTGACGATTCTTCTGGTCATGCTCGGAGTTTACGGCGGCGCATGGACCAACGTACAACGCAAATTCCTGCGGGGCTACCGCATAACGGCGCGCAATTTTTACGGCACGCTCCGTGTGCAAGACGAAGGCGACCTTCACGACAAAACGCTGCTTCGGCAGCTCCTGCACGGTGTGATCAATCACGGCCATCAGTATTTGCATCCAGACCGCCGGCGCGAGGCGACGACCTACTACTGCAAGGAGAGCGGCGCCGGAGCTGCCATCCTGAGCCGCAACGAGATGGTGCCGCACAAGGTGGGCGTCATCGGCCTGGGCACCGGCACACTCGCGGCCTATGGCCGGATCGGTGACGAATACCACATTTTCGAGATCAACCCGCTGGTGCCGCAACTGGCCCGGGCCGAGTTCAGCTTCCTGAATGAGTCGCGCGCCAAGGTCGAGATCCACATCGGCGATGCACGCCTGACCCTGGAGCGCACGCCGCCAATGCAACTGGACGTCATCGCCGTTGACGCATTTAGCGGCGATTCCGTGCCGGTCCACCTGCTGACGCGCGAAGCCATGCGCCAATACGACCGCCACATCGCCAGGGACGGCATCATCGCCGTGCACATCTCAAACCGCTACCTGGATCTGGAACCCGTGATACGTGCCGGCGCCGACTCGATCGGCAAAGCCGCCCTCGAGTTCTCCGACGAGCGCGAGGAGGGCGACGAGCAGTGCTACGGGTCAACCTGGATTTTGGTGATGAGCCAGGAGACGCGCAAGGCCAAGGAGGCGTTCCTGCGTGCCGGCACCGAGATCAAATTGCCAGCAAACTTCCGTACTTGGACCGACGGCTTCTCGAACCTGATCGGCGTTCTGCGCAAGAAGTAGGCCCCGGCCGGGCTGGAGCGGCTTCTGTTATAGTAGGGGCATCCTGACAAAAGGATCCCGTCCGTCCCCAAAAACGGACGTCGAACTAGGCGTTTCGGAGCATCCGCCCGGCCGCTTAGGGTGCCGCATCGGAAAAGGGATTGGCAAGTTGATAAGGCCCCTTTTCCGATGCGGGTTGCCCCGAACGAAACTTCCGTTGGGGCTCGCGGATCTGGCGCCTGCCGCCGCCGGGTCGAACTGTCCGCTTGAACAATTCGCGCTCCGCTCCGAACCGGGCCCGCGTCCATCATACCCAGCCCGAAGCGCCAGCCGGTTGCCGGTACCATTGGGGAAAAAAGATCCGCGGAGAGGGTTTTTGAATCAGAAGTTGGAAAGATCGTGAATCGGAATTTTCACAGCCAACCGGTGGGAACCAAAAAAAGGCCCTCTGAACCGACCAACCAACGATTGGAAGGAGCGGTTCTAAACTTTTTACCGGCTCCCGCAAGCACGCTTGATTCAGCCCGCCCGCTTCGTTCGTTTGTCGTGTCAATCCAGAGGGTTGGTTACAAGATTGACTTCATCAATTCACGTCAGTACCCAGCAAGTGGGTAACCAACAGATCTATTCCAGCAAAGTGTTGAAAATAAATCAAGTGGGTTGTCACGTAAAGTTTGTATACGAACCCGGTGGACGCGCGGGTGTGTCATTGTGACACAATCGGTTTTGTGACCTCTTTGTCGCGCCGCTCGGCGCTCGGCATGCTTGCGGCAACGGCCACCAAGGCCCAATCCGTACAATCGACCATCGAAGAAGAGTTCCAGCCCTACAACGACCACCCGAGGCTTTTTCTCAACGCGCGCCGGTTGCGGCTGCTGAAAAGAGAACGGGAGCGCGGCTCGGCGAGGTGGACGCAATTTGAAACCCTGGTAGCCGGCAAGGCGCAAATGCCGGAGTCCGGCTTCGCCCATTCGCTCTATCACATCGTCAGCGGTTCAGCCGAATTTGGAAAGCAGGCCGTGGCGTTCGCGCAGAAAACGGACGACATCCGGCAGGCGGCCCTGGTGTTCGACTGGTGCCAGGGCTTGATTACCGATCCCGGCATCGCCAACAAGCTCAGGAAGTTCCTGGCCGCCCCGGCAGTAAAACAGGACATCCCGTCGATGCGGGACCGGGCGATTGCCGCCATTGCACTAGCGCAGCACGCCCCCGACCCTTCGAAACACGAACTCGAACGCATTGTCAAGCAGTGGTGGCGGAAGGAAATCGCTCCCGGGCTGCGTTCCGGCAAGTTCTTTTATCCGAGGGAAGACAGCTACGCGCTGTTCGAACTGCTGCACGCGGTCCGCGACAACACCCAGATCGACCTTCGGGAAGACGCGCCGCGGTACTTCAAGGAACTTCCCGCCTATCACATCCTGAGCTATTACCCGGCAACGTTCCCGGCGGCCGAGAACGAGTACCGAGTCCCTTTCTACGACGGGGAAGGCGAGCCGAATCTCTACGTCTCGGCGCTGTCCCGGGCGGCGGATCTCTCCATGGTCGCCTTCGACACCAACGCCCAGGAGACGCAGTTCGTCCAAGGGTGGTTGATTCACGACCGTTTCATGCTGCGCGGCACGTTCGGCATTCCGTACGAGTTCCTGTGGGCCAACCCGTATCAACCCGGCCTTAGCTACTATCACTTGCCGTTGTCCATGCACCACGCCGACTCCGGACGGCTCGCATTGCGGTCCAGTTGGGAGGACGACGCCACCTGGTTTCACTACGCTCAGGGGAAGGTGCAATTTTTTGAGGATGGGCGCCGGAAGGAGCGCTCCATGCGGTCGCCCGCACCGGTTGAGATCGGCGGCACGGTCGTGTATTTCGGCCGCGACGAGATGAAGTTCCAGCCATTGAACGCCGAGAATCAGCGAACCTTCGTCATTGGACTCAATCCTCACGGCCGCTACGATGTTGAGATCGACGACGAGGAGATCATCGAGCGCACCAGCGACGCCGGCGGCATTTTGGAGTTCGATTTTCCGCCGATGCAGGATCGCACGGTGCGAATTCGAAAGGTCAGCCTGCCGGCCTGATCAGAAATTGAGACGCAGCGCCAACTGCATTTGACGCGCCGTGCCGGTACCGATCGTCCGGTTCAGCCCGGAGGTCACCAGTCCGAAACTCGCGGGTGAAGTGAGTGTTACGCCCGGATTCCCGGCTTGCACGCGGTTGAAGAGATTGAAGCCTTCCAGACGCACGACCAGCGTCTTCTTTTCCGCGATCGCCAAATTGCGCTGCAGTGAGAAGTCCACCTGGACCAGGCCCGGACCCGTTCCAATGGTGCGGCCCGCATTGCCCCATTGTCCATTCGGCGGAATCGTAAAGGCCGCGGGATTAAACCACTGTGTGAATGTCGGCCCGCCTTCCGGATATAGAGGGACACCCAGGACACGATTCGGGCGCTGGTTCGACGTATTTCCGTCCGGGACGGCCGCCGCCGAACGAGCGATTCCCACGGTCAGCATTCGTCCGGTCCGCGCGGTCCAGATACCGCTTGTTTCCCATCCTCCGAAAACCTTCGCCCCGGCGCCGCTCTGCAGGTACTTCTTGCCGGGACCAAAGGGCAGGTGGTAGATCCAGTTGCTGGTAATTGTGTGGCGGATATCCTGCGCGCTGTTGCCGCGGTCGCAGCGGCGGCACGCCGCGATCTGCGGTTGCGCGCCTTCGCCGCCACCCAGATTGCCGTCATTGATCGAATGGGACCACATGTACTCGCTACTCCACAGGACGCCGCGGCCCACGCGCCGGTGGAGCGACAGCTGCATCGCGTGGAAGTTGCTTTTGCCGTCCTGGCGCTTCTCATCCATGCGTCCGAAAGTTGGCAGTGGCCGCTGGCGCGTCACCGGATCGATATTGTTGATGAACTGCCTGGCGAACAGCTTGACGCCGGAACTGCCGGTGTAGCCCACCTGGCCCATAAATCCGGCCGGCAACTGCCGTTGAATCGATAGACCCCATTGAGCGCTGTACAGGTCCCGGCGGTCCCTCTGCAGGGAGCGCGGCGATACGCCAATGTCCCGGGCGAGCCGCAGAAACGGAGTCACCGGATAGGCCAGGCCGGGCGCTTCCACCGTGGTCAGCGACAACCGCTCCGCCAGGTTGTCGAGCGCGGTATTCACATCGTCGATCTGTCCCGGGCCATGATAAATCCCGGCGCCGGTTCGGATGACAGTCTTGCCCAAAGACCATGCCAGTCCAACGCGCGGATCGAAGTTGTTCCGGTCCGGTGCATACCAGCTTGTCCCGGCCGGACAGAATCCACGGCAGGCATTGAGATCGAAAACGCGGTACCGGTCGTTCACCTCGCGATTCACTCCGTAGTATTCGTACCGCATGCCAAGGTTCAGAGTCAGGTTTGACCGCAACTTCCAATCGTCCTGAACGAACCCGAAGTAGTACCATTTGCGCGTGCCGAGGACCGCGTTTCCACCCGTGACCGACACCGAGTCCACCCGGTTGTCGAGCAGCGTCTGGCGGCTGGCGTACGTCACCGACACCGAGTCCAGTGCCGGGTCCGCCACGTTGACGTGCGCCCGCCGCACTTCGCCGCCGATCTTGATCGTATGGCTCCCGCGGTTAATCGCGATGTTGTCGTTGATCGAATACGATGTCCCAGCCTCAATCAACAACCCGGTCTGGTTCAGCGTGGAGAACCCTGCCACGGCAACACTCGACGTCAGCGGACCATTCGTATTCCTCCGTAGAGTCGAACGGTTAAAGCCGATTTTCGCTTCGTTGACGACAGTGGGAGTGAACACACGCTGATACTGAACGATGAAGTTGGAAGGCCGGAAGTTGTCGTTCTGGGTGTCGATCGGATTCACACTCCTCGGAGCGTTGATCACACCGTTGTCGATGTTGTAGCGCGAGAAGATAGAGTTGTTGTCGTTGAAGCGGTGATCCACGCGAATCGCGCCGGAGTTTTCTTCCCAACGCTGGCTGCGGTTGGCCCGGACGCGATCGATGTCCGCGGTCGACGTCGTCTCGGTACCCAGGGGATACGCGGCGACGATCTCCCGGATGCCGGGATTTACAGCCCGCGTCCGGAATGCCGCGCTTGGCACATCGTTCACAAGCGTCTGCGAAACGCGCTGCTGTAATCCCTCATAGTTGGCGAAAAAGAACGTTTGGTTCTTGCGAATCGGACCACCGGCGTTGCCGCCGAACTGATTCAATCGGAACGGCTGTTTGGCGGAGTCGAACGGATTACGGGCGTCAAGTCTGTCGTTTCGGAAGAACTCGAACAGGCTGCCGTGGAACTCATTGGTGCCCGATTTCGACACCAGATTCACCTGACCGCCGGCGCCGCCGCCGGATTCGGCGGAATACAAAGCCGAATTCACGCGAAACTCGGCGATCGAATCCGTGCTGATCACCAGCCGCAGCGCGGATTCCTGGCGCGGGTCCTTCACGCCTGTTGCGTCCAGGCCATCAAAGGTCCAGTTGTTATCGTCCCGCGCCCGGCCTACGAATCGAATGGTCTGTTGGCTGCCGTCGCCTGTATTGATCGCACCCGGAGCTAACGCCATCAACGACGCCCAGTGCCGGCCGTTCAATGGAATCTCGCGCACCTGATCCGAACCGATCACCGTTCCAATGACTGCGGACGTACTCTCCATGGGAGCCAACACGTCCACGACGGCTACGGTGGTCTCCACGGTGCCAACCTCCAGACGCACGTCCAGCGTCCGGGAATCGCCGACGCCAAGTCGAACGTCTTTGAGCTGAACGGTTCGCATCCCGGCGCGGCTCACCGCTACCCCATACACGCCCACGGGTAGAAGCGAGAGTGCGTAGGAACCGTTTGCCGACGAGGACGCCTCACGCCTGAACCCCGTCTCCGCCGACGTGACCTCAATCCGCGCGCCGGGCACAACGGCGCCCGTCGTATCCGTCACCGTCCCCGACAACGACGCGCGGTCCAGCTGCGCAAAGACCGGAAGCGTGAACACAAAGGCAGCCAAACGAAACCAATTCATACGTCTCCTGAATTGAGCTAGTATAAACGCATCGATCCACGGTTACAATCGGGCCGGGCAAACGATATAGCCTTCCGCCGGATGCCCGTACAGGCGGTTACGTTCCAACCCCCAACGCCACCAATGCAGTGCGAGGAACGCGCACAACACGGCGTCAAGTTGGTCCTCCACGACCTTGAGCGAACCGGTTGCCGGCACCGGAGGCAGGTCCATTTCTTCGATTGGCAATCCTGTCAGCAGCTTCCGGAACCGCCGCAGTTCGCGGGCCCTGGTTGCCCGCGCGCCGCGCTTGTACTTGACGATTCGATCCAGCCCGAATAGTGTGACACTTGCCGCGTGCGGATACACTTCAATCTGGAATCGTTTTCGTGCGGCGTGTTCGTATCCCAGTGCCTCCAGCCCTCCCGCGAACCGCAGGACGCGCGGCGCGAAACCCATTCCTAGATGCGCCGGGTGGCAGCCCGCGTGATAACGGCGGTAGTCCTGATTCAAATGCTTCTCCGCCTCCCGCGTTCCCGATGTATTGCGGATCACCAGCGGTGCATCAACCGCGACGCCCTCTGCGGGAAAGCCGCTCACCCAACGCAAAACGTCCGCATGTGTTTCCAGCCGGTCCAACTCAACTAGGCGCGCACTCTCCCCGTCGAAGTGCAAAGCGGCGGCACCGCTTGGTTTTTCATACCAGCCGAGATCGATTCCGAGAAAGATAAATTTCCCACGGACCGCCATGCTCTTCTTCCTACTTGCCCCCGGCTGGCCCCAGGCACGCCGGCACGGGTACAGCGTGAGGCAGCGGGCTGATCCCAACGCCCAGCGCGCGAATTTGCGGCACGGCTTTAAACCCCGTTCCACGGACATCCGCCTGATGCAACGCACAGGCGGCGGGCAAGCGGCCGGTACCAGCACCGCGGATCAGTGCATGCGGCTTCAACGGACCGGCAGCGTAACTGCCTCCGAACTTAGCTTGTCGCCCACCCGCAACTGCAAGCGCCGGTCGCCGCCCGCCAGTCCTTCCGGCACAACGAAGTTCACCTGCATCACGCCGGCGACTTGGCCAGGCGCGCCACCGGCGTAGGCAGGCACAATCTCCCGCCCGTCGATCACGACGCGCACGGGCAGCTTCGGCCGGGGCAGCGGCACGGCGGCGGGACGGCCATCCACTCCGGCGGGATCCGTGGCGCCCTCGCCCGTCGCGAACAGAATCAGTATTTCGCCGGCAATGGCCGGCTCGGCGGATGTGACGAACGCGCCGCTGGCGCGCGTCACGGCGCCGGCGCCGGCACCGGTCGACGACTGCGTGAAAATCCCGGGTGCGGAGGCCAGCACGGGAATCGCGACTCCCGTGGAAACCCGGCCCTCAAACTCCACCTGGACGATCACTTCGCGCTTTCCCTCCACGTCATAGGGAACGACTGCGCTCACCTGCTGCGTCGCCGCGAGTATCATCGCTCCCGGCGTGCCATCGAACAGGACCCGTGTCCCGGCAAGCCGCGTCGCAACAAACCCGCGCCCGTCCAACTGCAGAGACGCCGTCGACGATGCCATGTTCTGCCCGAAGATCGTGAGCATTTGGCCGGGGGCTATGCCGCCTTCCACGCCCACGGCGCGAAAACTTGCGGCGTTGGTAATGCCGCCCGCCGGCACCACTGGCGGTGGCGGCGACAGCGGCGCAACCAGCGTGATGAACCCCTCCACAAACTTCGTGTTATCCGCCGCCGCAGCGGCCCGAACGGTAACGGTGGAGCCTACCAGGAGCGTGGCGGGCGCCGTGTAAAGGCCGGTCGAAGTGATGGACCCGACATTGGGCGTCAGCGTCCACACCACCCGCGTATCGGGTCCGCCGCTCACCACCGCGGTGAATTGCTGCGTCTGCTGCGGCCCCAGCGAGGCTGCCCGCGGCGTCATCGTAATCGTAAGCCGGTTCACCAAAGTGACGGCGGCTTGCGCGACCTTTGTGCCGTCCGCTTGGCTGATGGCGGACACGGTCACGACCGGGGACCCGGTGAACGATTGCGGCGCGGTGTAGAGGCCCGTGGATGTAATGGTCCCGATGTCCGGAAAGATCGACCATCGAACCGCCGTGTTTCCGCTATTGGAAACTGTCGCAGTGAACTGCTGGGTCTCACGCGGGCCCAGGGTCGCGCTTACTGGTGTCAACGACACGGAAATTTCGCTCATCAGCGCCACGAAGCCGTCGGCTGCTCCCAGCGGCGCCGAGGCCAGCGACCCGGAAACGCCGGGCAGCGAAGGCGAGTTCGTAACACCCGCCAGCCACGTGCGCCCGGCGCCATCGATGGCGATCGCGTGGACCGTATCGTCGCCGGAACCGCCGAAATAGGTCGAAAACTGTAACAAATTGCCTCCCGCGGTCACGCGCGTGAGAAATCCGTCCACGCCTCCGCGCGGCTCGAACGCTGCCAGCGAACCATCGTTGCGCATGGGGAAATTCGGCGAGCTGGTTGCTCCGGCAATGTACGCATTGCCAATCGAATCCACTGCAAGCGCGTAGGCCTGGTCCTCGCCGTCGCCGCCGAGGTAGGTGCCGTAGACAAGGCTCGAGCCTTGCGGATCCAGCCGTGCGACAAAGGCGTCGGGGGTCAGTGCCGGCACCGGCTGGGCGGCATTGCTCGTCACCGGCAGGTCCGAAGAGATCGTTTGGCCAGCAATGTAGGCGTTTCCACGTCCATCCACGCCAATCCCACGCGCGAACTCGCTGCCCGTACCACCGTAGAAAGTGGAGTATGTCAGGCCGGACCCGTTCGGCAGCAGCTTCGTCACGAACGCATCGGACGCGCCGCGCCGTGTTTTCTGGTAGGCCGCGTCCGTGACAGGGAAGTTCTCCGATCGCGTCTCACCCGTCACATACGCTGCGCCGGCCGCATCCACGGCAACAGCCGCGCCTACATCAATGCCGAAACCGCCTAACAACGTCGAATAAACCAACGATCCTCCGTCGGCCGCCAATTTCGTGACGAAAGCGTCTCCACCGCCGCGCGCCGGCAACGTCTCTCGCGAGGTGGACGGAAAATCCGTCGAATCGGTGCGGCCTGCTACATACACGGCGCCCGCCGTGTCGAGCGCGATGGAGTTGCCCACATCGCTCGCCGCTCCGCCCAGATAGGTGGAATATACGATCTGCGATCCGTTCGGCGCTAGCTTCAGAACAAAAGCATCGGTTATGGCGTTGCCGCCCAACAGGCTCTTTTGCGGCGCATTTGCGCTAACTGGGAAGTTGTTCGAGGCGGTTTGACCGGTGACGTACGCAGCGCCCGTCGCATCCACGGCGATCGCCACGCCGGTATCCACGCTCGAGCCGCCGATGTAGACGCCGTAGACAAGCCCTCGCCCCGATGGATTAATCTTCGCGACAAAGACATCCTGCGAACCAAAAGTCCGCCCGCTGGTCGTCCCTGGAAAATCCACACTCAGGGTCGAACCTGCGACGTAGACGTTGCCCTGAGGGTCCACGGCAATGCCACGCACCTCGTCGGCCAGGCTCCCTCCCAGATATGTTGCGTAGGTCAACACAGGATCGATCACCAGTTCTCGCGAACGATCGTAGGCGCCAACCGCGAATCCGTACTCTCCGCCGCCGAGCGACACGAAACGCGCGTCAATCGAGCGCACTCCTTGCTTCGCAACAGGCCGTTTCCAGACCAGCCCGTTCGGCAGCGCCAACGATCCGTCGGCTGCGATCTCACCGCTCACGCGGAACCGGATTGCCGATGGATCGGCGCCCGGGCCCACCACGAAGTCGTACTCCATTCGCCTTTCGCTGCCGTAGTAAACCAGGTCCACACCCGCGAAAATACCGGAAACGCGAAGGCCCGAGAAAGCCGTGTATGCCGCCCGGGCCGGGCCTTGGTAGGAGTAGATCGCCGCTTGCCGGCCCTCGCCGCGCGCTTTCGCATCGCGGTTGCCCGTCCACCGCAGCTCCGTTGCGCCGGTTCGCGTACCGAGGACCATCCCAGCGCCATCCACCCGCACGGCGTAACCGTTGCCCCGAACCTGGAACACGCCTTCGCCGCGCTGTTCGAACAGGATCGGCGCCTCCACGTTCGCCGCCATCCTGGCGGCCGATATCAATGCGAACAGTACGGCGGTTCTCATTAGGTGTTCTCCGGATTAACGAGTTTACCAACACTCGGGTTGATATACTTGCCAATCAACCGCCATGGAACACAAACTGAATCGCAGATCCCTACTCGCCGCCGCCGGTCTGGGCGCGGCCCCGCTCGCCGCGCAAATCAAACGCGACTGGAGCGGCCAGAACCCGGTCCGCTACCCGGACCCGGACATCGTCGTCATCGACAAGCGTTTCAATAAATACAAGCTCGGCAACACGCCCATTCAGCGCCTGCATACGGGCTGCCTGTGGGCGGAGGGTCCGGCCTGGAGCGGTGTGGGCCGGTACCTCCTGTGGAGCGACATTCCGAACAACATTCAACTTCGCTGGACCGAGGAAACCGGTCATGTCAGCGTATTCCGCAACCCGGCCGGCAACTCCAACGGCAACACGTTCGATTGGGAAGGCCGCCAGATCTCCTGTGAACACGGAACCAGAAAAGTCACCCGCTATGAGCACAACGGATCGGTGACCGTGCTCGCCGAAAGGTTCAACGGCAAACTCTTGAACGCGCCGAACGATGCGGTAGTGGGCCCCGATGGCGCCATCTGGTTCACCGACCCAGGCTACGGCTCGCTGATGTGGTACGAGGGCAACAAAGGCAGCTTGGAATTAAAGGAGGCCGTCTACCGGATCGACAAGTCCGGCAAGATCGAGAAAGCGACGGACGAAATCTTCAAGCCCAATGGCATCTGCTTCTCGCCCGACTACAAGAAGATCTACGTCGCCGACACGGGCGCCACGCACTATCCGGAAGCGCCCAAGGTGATCAAGGTATGGGATATCAACGGGTCGAAGCTCACCAACGGCAAAGTGTTCTGCTCCATGAAACTCGACAACACCGGCGAAGGTCTGGCCGACGGCATTCGCTGCGATGTCGACGGTAACATCTGGGCCAGCGCCGGCTGGGTCGGCGAGAACTACGACGGCGTCCACATCTTCGCGCCCGATGGCCAGCGCATCGGCCAGATCCGGCTTCCGGAAATCTGCTCCAACGTTGCCTTCGGCGGCTCGAAGCGCAACCGCATGTTCATGACCGGCAGCCAGTCGCTGTACTCGGTCTACGTCGAAACCCAAGGCGCCCATTTCTGTTAGCCGTATGAAGATGCGACTCCCCCTGCTCGCCTCCGTAGCCGCCTTCGCCCAACGCGCCGCCGAGTTCGAAACGCGGCCCGCAACGGCTTTCGAAAACGACAAACTGGAACTGCTCGTGCTCAACAAAGGGGGCGCGTTCGCCAGCCTGATTCTAAAGGACGACAGCGAAAAACTGAACCCGATGTGGAATCCCGCCGCGCTGGCCCGCATGACCAAGGGACCGTCCCGGTTCGGGGATTCAATCGGCCACTTCGTCTGCGTCGATGGATTCGGCCCCACCTCGAAAGAGGAGGCCGCCGCCGGACTGCAGGGCCACGGCGAAGCGCACCGTCAGCCCTGGGAAATCGTGGAGAAAGGCCGCAACGGCAATACGCAGTTCATCTCCTGGCGGGCCCGCCTTCCGGTTGTCCAGGAGATCTTCACGCGCAAACTGGAGGTGGTGGACGGCGAGCAGGTTGTCTATGTCGAGAGCTCCCTGGAGAACGAACTCGCGTTCGACCGGCCCATCAACTGGGCCGAACACGGCACCATCGGCTACCCGTTCCTTGCGCCCGGCAAAACGGTAATCGACGCCAGCGTCGGCCGCTGCCAGACGCGTCCGCATCAGAACGTTCCGCCGAACCGCCGCCTGGTTTCCGAAAAGGAGTTTCAATATCCCGTGGCGCCGCTGAAGGCCGGCGGCTCGGCCGATCTTCGCCAGATTCCGAATCCGCCCGACTCGATGGATCACACCGGCTGCCTGCTGGATCCTTCGCGCCGCCTTGGTTTCATTACAGCCATCAACCTCGAAAAACGGATGATGCTCGGCTATCTGGTGCGCCGCGAAGAGTATCCGTGGCTGCAAGAGTGGATGAACTATCCGCCGAACATGGCGCTGTCCCGCGGTCTCGAATTCGGCACTCAACCTTTCGACGTCTCCCGCCGCACCACGGTGGAGATGGGTAAGCTCTTCGACGTTCCGGCCTTCCGCTGGCTGCCGGCAAAATCGAAAATCGGAACGCGATTCCTAATGTTCTACACGCGCGTGCCGGCGGGCTTTACCAAGGTCGACGACGTCCGCCAGGAAAATGGCGAACTTGTGATCGAGGATAAGGCCAGCCGCCAAACCATCCGGCTCAAAGCGTCACTTCCGCTCTAACCGCACCTTGGCCAGATAGAGCGACGTTTTGCCTTCGTGGCTCGAGTAGTAGAGGATCCACAGAAGATTGTCGTGCCACACAAACCCCGGGTAGCTCGAGTCTCCCCCGCTGGGCAGCCGCAATCGTGGAACGAACTTGCCGCCGGAGATCTCGCCGATCGATGTAAAAGGTTTGGCGCGGTCGCCGCCTTCGTAGTTCCGTCCGCCGGCGGCAATCACGCCATTCGGAAGCGGCAGTAGATTCGGACCGCCAATAAAATAGCCGCTCGGCGACCAGTTCCATTCCTTATACGGCGGAGATGCCGTTCCAATCCAGGCCAGATTGCCGTCGTCCCACGTGCGGCGTGTCAGCGCCATCATGCGGCCGCCCGGAAGGAATCGGACCGCTGTCTCGTCGCCGCCCGGCACCGCCAACTCGGTCACGCTTTGAAAACTGCGTCCATCCGCGCTCTTCACCAAACGGATCTTGCGAGGATTGGAAGCCAGTTCTGCCGAGGGCGATCCATACTTCGAAACACCCCAGGCCTCCCCACGATGCCAAGTGACGCGCCAGAGCCAGTGTCCATCCTCCATAACAGGATTCGGCGCGGACCACGTCCTTCCGTCTTTCGAGAAGAACGAACGTCCTTGCCGGGTCTTGTACTCGCCATTCGGATAGTAGGAGCCGCCGGCGATGATCATCAACTCGTTCTTCGCCGTCACCGACAGATGCGGGTCACGCAAGTCCACGCCCGCCTCGGCGATCAACGCCTGCGACGTCCACACATCCCCGTCCGTCGAAGACAAAACGCGCAGCACGCCATCGTCCGGCTTGCCTTTCGACGGAGCGTGCCCCTGCCCCTCCTGCAGAACCGCATACCAGCGCTCCTTCCAGCGGATCAGGTCGCCAAACGCCGCGTGTTTGGGTTGATCCCAGATCCGCCGCGCGGAAACGATCTCCCAATCTGACGCCCATGCGGACACCGCCGCGAACAGTAGAGTGAGAATACGCACGAATGCTATCCTACCCCGAACCGAGATAGTAAAAACGCGCCAGCAAAATTGGCGTGAGGACCCACACAAACGGTTTGACCTCCCGCCCGCGCCCGGACGCGAGCATCAGCACCGCATAGCTGACGAACCCCAACGACAGGCCGTTGGCGATCGAGAACGTGAGCGGAATCGCGGCCATCGTTAGAAACGCCGGAATAGCCGCCAGCAGATCGTCCCAATCGATCTCCCGTACATGCGACATCATCATCGCCCCGACGAGAATTAAGGCAGGCGCCGTCGCCGCCGCCGGAATCGCGCTCACCATCGGCGCCAGCGGCAATGCAAGCCAGAACAGCAGCCCCACGACGATCGCCGTTACGCCCGTTCGCCCGCCCGCCGCGATGCCCGCCGCGCTTTCTATGTAGCTGACCACCGTCGATGTGCCGGCCGCGGCCCCCGCCATCGTCGCCACGGAGTCCGCGATCAGGATTCGTTGGATGCGCGGAATCCCACCATCGGCCTGCTGCAAGCCCGCCCGCTTCGCCAACGCCAGCAGCGTCCCCAGGTTGTCAAAGAGATCGACGAATAGGAAGGCGAAGATGATCTCCACCAATCCGAGCCGCAGCGCGCCCGCGATGTCCAGTTGAAAGGCGATGCTCTCGATGGCCGCCGGCCGCCCCACCGAAGTCTGTCCAGTCAGGAGGGCAGCACCCGTGACCACGATCATCCCCATCAAAATGGCCGCTCGATACCCGCGCACCAGCAGCGCGCCACAGACCACCAGCCCCGCCAGACTCAGCAGCGTTTCCGGCGCGCGCAGGTTTCCAAGCGCCAGTCCCGTCGCGGGATTGGCGGCAATCAGTCCGGCGTTCTTCATTCCGATCAGCGCGATGAACAGTCCGATTCCAGCAGCCACCGCCGCGTAAAGCGGCTTCGGGATCGACTCCACAATCCATCGCCGCACGCCCAGCGCCGTCAGCAACAGGAACAGCAAACCGGACAGGAACACGGCGCCCAACGCCGTCTGCCACGGCACGCCCATCCCTTTCACGACGCCGTAGGCGAAGTATGCGTTCAAACCCATGCCCGGCGCCATGGCGATCGGATATCGAGCGAGCGCTCCCATCAGGACGGAGGCAAAACCGGCGGAGACGCACGTGGCGGACATCACGGCCTGCACCGGCATGCCCGCATCAGCCAGAATCGACGGATTCACGAAAAGGATGTAGGCCATCGTCCAGAACGTCGTCAGCCCGGCGATAATTTCCTGCCGCCATCCGGTGCCCAACTCGTCGAAGGCGAAGTACCGCTCCAGTGCGCGAAACATTTAAGCGAACGGCACTTCCTGATACTCCAACGCCCACTCGCGCATGAAGCGCACGCGCTCCGGCCGCACCACATAGAGCATGAATTCGGGATTGTCGATCGATCCAAGATAGGCGCGCAGCAACGGACTCTCCGACCATATCGACTCCCGCGTTTCGCGGTCGGCCACCTCCACCGCCTGGCCGGTGATCCGGAGCTGATCGTGATCCTCGGTCATGTAGCAGAGTTCAACGCGCGAGTTTGCCTCCAACTCCGAAGTCTTTCCGGACGACCGCAAGGACGCGATATAGATCGTGAACCCGTCGGTCCGCACGGGCGATACCGGCCGCACCCGCGGCTGATTGCCGGCCAAAGTCGCCATCATCGGAAATTTCGCTTTGCGGATCGCCGCCAGCGCGACGCCTGCCAACTCGCCGTCCGGAACCGGCGCGGGTAGCTTCATTTCCAATAGCATAATGCGGATCGCGTGAAGCGCGGGCGATGATCCCTCCTGATGAAACGGCGCTGCTGCAAAACCGAGAGAGGCAAAGCTTGGGAACTGCCTCGCTTCGTTATGCGCTGGCCGCCTGATCGGAGCCGGGAGCGATCCGGCGGCCGCGGGCCGAATTGGCCTCAATTCGGATATTGCACCAGAGCCAGCTACTTCCCCTCCACGCGCAACTGCGGCACGAAGATCTCCTTCGCCTTGCGATCTAGAATCTCGTCGACGCGAAGCAGCGTGGCAACCTCCACGCCGTCGCGGATCGCTTTCGCAATCCTCTTCTCCGCTTCGCATATGCGGCCGGCCTTGTCGAGCACTTCATCCAGACGCGCCGCTGGGATGACCACGACGCCATCGTCGTCACCTACCAGCCAGTCACCGGGATTGATCGCCTGCCCGCCGCAGGCCACAGGCACCTGCAGTTTGCCCGCGTATTCGGCGCCGCCGGCGTTGGCGACGACGGCACGCGCGAAGACCGGCAGGCGGCTCTTGCGGATATCGGCCAGGTCGCGGATGGCGCCGTCGATGACGATGCCCGCAAGGCCTTTCCGAAGGGCGGAGAGCGTCGTCAGCCCGCCCCAGAGTGCCGTGTTGCGTTCGCCGTGACCGTCGATAACCAGGACGTGGCCGGCCGGGCATTCGGCGAGCGCCTTGCTGACCATCAGGATATCCGCGGTGTGAACTTGCACGGTGAATGCCGGGCCGGCCATGCGCGAGTTCAACGACCAGGGCCGCATCTCGTGGTCCATGGCGCCGCCCTTGCCGAGCGCGTCGGAGACGGGGCCGGCGCCGTATTTGAGCAGGCGCGCGCGGGGCGTCATTCGGCCATCCTCACCTGGGCTGGATTGATCGCCTGGAACTTGCCCTTGTTGGCCGTGATCTCGAAAGCCTTGGGCACGTTCTCGATGCCGTCGAGGACGTGGGTGATCATCGGCTTCATGTTGACGCGGCCGGAGGCGGCAAGGCTGACCGTGTGCTGCAGATGTTCGAGCGTGGAGATGTCGGGGAACAGGTAGCGGAGGCTGCGCTCGCGGAGCAGATCGACATCGAGTTCGAACGGCGAGCCGAACCAGGAGACGCCGATGATCTTGCCGCCGGAGCGGACGGCGTCTATGGCCTGCGAGACGCTGCCGGTGCCGGCCAGACCCTGCGTAGGGCTGCCGCCGGCGCATTCAAAAACGATATCGGCGCCGTTACCGCCGGTGAGGTCGCGGATAGCGGCTACGGGATCTTCGCGGGTCGCGTTGATGGCGTAATCGGCGCCGAGTTGTTTGGAGAGTTTGCAGGCTTCGTCGCGCACGTCGACGGTGATGATCTTGCCGGCGCCGCTGACCTTGGCGATCTGCATGCACTCGATCCCCATGCTTCCCTGCCCCAGGAAGGCGACGCTGTCGCCGACCTTGATCTCGGCGGTTTCGACGGAGGCGACGCTGTCGCTTAAGGACTGCAAACAGGCCGCCTCATTGTCGGAGATACGGTCGTCGACAAGGGTCAGGGCGTTCTCCGGGAGGATGGCGTATTCGCTGAAACAGCCAGGAAGCTGGAAGCCGATGATCGGACCCTTGCGACAGAGATGGCCGCGGCCGGAGTCGCAGAGCGGGCAGAATTCACAGGGAAGTTTGGCGCGGGCGGCGACGCGGTCACCCGGTTTGAAGCGGGTGACGCCGGGTCCCACTTCGACGATACGCACACAAAACTCGTGGCCAAAGAGTTGGACGGGCGCCTCGGTTTCCAGGCGCTTCTTGATGCGCTCATAAGCAAGCGTGCGCACACCAGCGGCTAACTGCGCCTCGGTCACGCTCGGCTGCACGACGAGCACTTGCGCTAGCACATGTCTCGGACGCAACTGGGGCGTTGGGATCTCGTCCAAACGCAAATCTCCGAATCCGTAAAACCGCCAAGCTTTCATAAAACTCCCGTGATAATATCGCACCCTATGAAAACTCCGACCGGAATCCTGCTGCTCGCGTTCGCAGCGCCGCTGGCCGCGCAGATCTTTGCGCCGGGAGCAAAGCTCGAAAAAGTATTCGAAGGAGGCCATCTGACCGAGGGCGTCACAGCAGCGCCAGACGGGACGATGTACTTCAGCGACATCACCTTCACCACCGAAACGGCGATGCAAGCCGGGCACATCATGCGGTTCGACCCAAAGACCGGGAAGACCACGGTCTTTCGTTCGCCGAGCGGCATGTCGAACGGGCTGAAGTTCGACGCGCAGGGCCGGCTGCTGGCGGCCGAGGGCGCCGACTACGGCGGACGGCGGATCACGCGCACCGATATGAAAACGGGCAAGGCGGTGATCCTGACCGGGGTGTTCGATGGCAGGCCGTACAACTCGCCGAACGATATCGCGATCGATGAAAAAGGCCGCATCTATTTCAGCGATCCGCGCTACCTCGGACGCGAGCCGCTGGAGCAGCCGGTAATGGCCGTCTATCGCCTGGACCCCGATGGGACGGTCGTGCGGATTATCACCGACGCGGGCAAGCCAAACGGCGTCGCGATTTCGCCCGATCAAAAGACGCTTTACGTGGTGACCAACGACGACGGGCACTTGGGTTTCGACAGGATGCCAAAGGGGACGCCGCAACGGAAGGGGCGGATGGAGTTAAATGCCTACGACCTGCACGCTGGCGGCACGGCGGTATTCCGCGCGCGGTTGGTGAATTATGCGCCGGAAGACGGCCCCGATGGGCTGGTATGCGATACCGAGGGGAATCTCTATGCGGCCGTGCGGGATGAGAAGCGATTCGGCGTGGGTGTGTATTCGCCCGCCGGGAAGGAACTTGGGTTCCTGCGGACGCCGGAGCGGCCCACCAACGTAGGCTTCGGGCGCGGCGCGGAGGCGAAGACGTTATACGTAACGGCGGGCGGGAGTCTGTACCGCATTACCACGCAGAAGACCGGCTATGAATTGCCGGCGCGGCCGTGACGCGGATCCGGTGGCGGCTCTACGGGCTGTTGCTGATGGTGGTGACGCTGACGTTCATAGATCGCTTCAACATGAACGTGGCGGCGAAGCATATCCAGCAGGAGTTCGCGCTCAGCGATATTCAGATCGGGTCGCTGCTGAGCGCGTTCGCGCTGGGGTATGCGCTTTTCCAGGCGCCGGGCGGATGGCTGGGAGACCGTTTCGGAGCGCGGCTCGTGCTGACGGGGGCGATCCTGTGGTGGTCCTTGTTCACGGCACTGACCGCTGCGGCGGGTGCGATGGGTGTTTTCTGGCTGGTGCGATTTCTGATCGGCGTGGGAGAGGGGCCCGCGCTGCCTTGTACGAATAAGATGATTGGGCGCTGGATGGCCGTGCCGGAGCGGGCGCGCGGAAGCAGCCTGTTTCTGGTCGCGGTGGGGATCGGCGGGGCGTTCACGCCGCCAGCGATCGCTTGGTGCATGACAGAGTTCGGCTGGCGGGCGTCGTTTGTGGCGTGCGGCCTGCTGGGCGCGGGAGTCGCAGCGTTGTGGCACTGGCAATCGACGGAGACCCCGGCCGGACATCCGGGCGTGAACGCGGAAGAACTGGCCTACATTCAGGCCGGCCGCCCGGCCGCGGTGGCGCCGGGACCGTTTCCTTGGAGGAGGCTCTTCGCCTCACCGGGCATCCCGGCGCTGATTGTGGCGAACTTCATGCTGGGCTACGTCACGTACATCTTCTACACATGGTTTTTCCTTTACCTGGTGAACGTGCGGAAACTCCCGGTGATGGCGGGCAGCTACTGGTCCACTGTGCCGTTTCTGGCGATCCTCATCGGGGCGCCGGTAGGCGGCTATGTCTCTGATCGTATGGTCCGGAAGCTGGGCCATCCGTGGGGGCGGCGGGTGCCGGTGATCTTCGCGGCGACGATGTCGTGCCTGCTGCTGACTGTGGGCTCTCGGATGCAGAATCCGTATCAGGCGATCGGGCTGCTGGCGGCCGCAGCGGGGTGCAACAGCATAGCGGCGGTAACCAGTTGGGCCGTGCCGAACGACCTCTCGGACCGTTACGCGGGGACCTTGGCGGGCGTTCTGAACACGTGCACGAACCTGGGCGGCGCGCTGTCACCGGTGTTGACGCCGTATCTGGCAACGCGGTTCGGCTGGGTCGCCGCATTGGACTTCGCGGCCGCCTTTATGTTGACGCTCGGGATACTCTGGTTGCTGGTGCACCCGGAGCGACGGATCGATTAACTCCGGCCGATGTCATCGCACGCAACGAACGACAGCTCCGCCGGCCTTCGGTCCCGGCAAAAACCTAATTACGCCAGATTCAGAACCTTTAGAGTCGTCCCGCGTTCCTGTTCGATCTTCTTCTGCAGCATCTGAATCCCATAGATTAACTGCTCCGGACGCGGCGGGCAGCCGGGCACGTAGACATCCACCGGGATTACCTGGTTGACCGGTATCAGCGCGTAGTTGGAGAACACGCCGGTGGACGTCGCGCAGGCGCCCATGGAGATCACCCACTTGGGTTCCGGCATCTGTTGATACAGTTGGCGGATCACGGGGGCCATTTTGTTCGAAACGCGGCCGGCGATAATCATCAGGTCGGCTTGTCGGGGCGTGCCGCGGAACACCTCCGCGCCGAAGCGGGAGATGTCGAAACGCGACGCCGACATGGCCATCATCTCGATCGCGCAGCAGGCGAGGCCGAACGTCATCGGCCAGATGGAGTTTTTGCGGCCCCAGTTGATGGCGTTGTCGACGGTGGTGAGCACCACGCTGTCGGCAAATTCGTTCTTCCCGTCGGCATCGATGCGAGCGAAGAGTTCTTCCGGCGGAGCGGGGATGACGCGCTGTTCCATAATGCTTTTCTCTTTCAGTATGCCATGGTTGCCCAGCGCGGGCCGCACGGAGGACACTGAGAGTTCGCATGCCCCAGCATCCAACTGAATGGGACGTTACCCTGCCGTCGCCCAGCCGGGAATCCGCGTTGAACCAGTTGGCAGGCTGGCTCGGCGTGCAGGACCGCTATTGGGACATCTGGGGCACGGAGCACCGGGCGGACCCGGCCGTGATCGCCGCTATCCTCGCGTCGAAGAGAATCCCGATCCAATCGGCCGAAACGCTCGACGGCGCGGCGCGGGACTGGCTTCTGCAGGAGCGCCTGGCGCTTCTGCCACCCTGTGTGGTTACGTCGCGGAACGACCCCTGGCTGCCGCTCGCTTTTCCGCCCGGCGGGGACACCAGGGTGGACATCGAGATCACGTTGGAGGACGGTGGTAAGCGGACTTTCCCCGCCTCTGCGGAGGTCGTCGCCGGCGTTCCGTTCGAAGGGCGCGAATGGCTCCTGGCCCGAGTCGCGCTGCCGGGCGATGTACCGCTGGGCTACCACCAACTCGTGCTGCGTGCGGGCGCGGAGACACGCCAGGCAGCACTCATTCACTGCCCGGACCAGGTATTCGATCCGCTCCCTGATGGCCGGAAGGCCGCCGGAATCGCGATTAGCCTGTACGGACTGCGTTCGCGCCGCAACTGGGGGTGCGGCGATTTCACGGATCTCATCGCTTTCGGACGCTGGGCCTGGCAGCGGGCCGGCGCGTCGTTTGTGGCGTTGAACCCCCTCCACGCGATCGCCAATCGTGTTCCCTATAACACCAGCCCCTATCTGCCGGCTTCCACCTACTACCGGAACTTCCTCTATCTCGATATTGAGGCGATTCCGGAGTTTGACGAAAGCCTCCTGGCGCGCCGGTGTCGCGAGACGGTGGAGCCGGAACTGCAGGTGTTGCGAGATGCTCCGTTGGTGGACTACGAGCGGGTAGCCCGGATCAAGACGTTTTTCCTGCGCCTGCTGTACCGCGAGTTCCTCCGGGGCGGCGCCGGCCGGCGCGCGGCGTTTGACGAGTATCGCCGCGCGGAGGGCAACCTGCTGGAGCGGTTCGCGGTTTATTCCGCGTTGGACGAGACTCTGCGCCGCCGCGACAAGAATCTGTGGATCTGGCCCGATTGGCCGGAAGCGTATCGCGATCCCGATTCGGCGGCCGTGCGGGAGTTCGCCTCCAGGCGTTGGCGCAACGTGGAATTCTGGCAGTTCGTCTACTGGCTGGTGGATCAACAAGCGGCACAGGTGCAGCGGGAGTTGAAGGCCGAGGGGATGCCGATTGGCTTGTATCACGATCTGGCGCTGGCCACGGATCGGTGCGGTTCAGACCTATGGGCGCATCGCGACTCCTACGCGCAGGGCTGCCGCGTCGGCGCGCCGCCAGACGACTTTTCGCCGAAGGGTCAGGATTGGGCGTTCCCGCCGCCGGACGCCGGCCATCATCGGGCTTCTGGCTACCGGTTGTTCGCCGCCGCGATTCGCAACAACGCCCGCCACGGCGGCGCGCTCCGCATCGACCACGTCATGCGGTTCTTCCGGCTCTATTGGATTCCCGAAGGCTGCGACGCCACGCAGGGAACCTACGTGCGGGAGCCGTGGCGCGACCTGCTTCGCATCGTCGCTCTGGAGAGCCACCGGCAACAGGTGATGGTGATAGGCGAGGATCTGGGCACCGTCGAACAGTACGTTCGCGAAGGGCTGGCCGGGTTCGGGGTTCTGAGCTACCGGCTGCTCTACTTCGAACGCGCCGAGAACGCCCGCTTTAAACGGCCGGACGAGTATCCGGTCAACGCCGTGGTCAGTTCCACCACGCACGATCTGCCGACACTGGCCGGCTGGTGGCTGGGACGGGATATCGAATCGCGTTACGCCGCGAACCTGCTTCCGAACGATACCGTACGGCACGACCAGCTCCGGTCCCGGTTGGACGACAAGCACAAGCTGATCGAGGTCCTGCACGATCTACAATTGCTGCCTGCGGACTATCCGCGGGATGCCGCGCAAACGCCGGATTTGAACGGAGACCTGCACAGCGCCGTGGTGGGGTTTCTCGCCTCGGCGCCGTCCCGCTTATTTGTGCTGAATCAGGAGGACCTGACGAAGGAAACCGAGCAGCAGAACCTGCCTGGCTCCACATCGCAGTACCCGAACTGGCGGCGGAAGATGAAGTACTCGATCGAGGAGCTTCACGAAAGTCCTTTGGTCCAGGACTTCCTGGCGATGCTGCGCCACTGGCTGCAAAAATCGGGCCGGACGCCGCTACCGCGCGGTTAGATCCATCCACTTCGTGGGAGCGTTCGTGCCCTCGAAGATCTGGCGGAGATGATGCTGCATATGCTGCACGTAGTCGACAATGAGGAACCAAAGCGTCACCGTCTCGCCACCGGCGATGGTGCACGGCGTGGCCGCCTTTTCCAGGGGCATACGGCTGATCACACGGGCGATATAAAGGTTTACGGACTCCCATAGTCCGATCAACAGATGGCTAGGCGCGGTACCGTGGCCCTGCACCTCCACCATGGCCTCCTGATCGTACCCGGGGAACACGAGTTCCGCCATGTACAGGGCGCGGACGAAGCGCTGGTGGTTGTTCATCGCCGAATCGAACAGGTGGCCCAGAATCTGCAGGCGGGTCCATTTGCCGTCGCCGCGCGATTGCGTCCAATCGGCGTTGTCCATCTCGCAGAATATCGACGTCGTCGAGCTGACGAGCTGAGTAAAGTCCTTCGAAAATTGGACCGGATCCATAGCCCTCTACGATACCTGCAATTGCCTCGAAAAGGGAAAAGGCCCGGGAGACCCCGGGCCTTTTGTTACTTCACCAGCTGCAGCGCACCTGCGCGCTAATTTGCCAGAACGGCGTGATGATGGAGGATCTCGTTCATCTGATCCTTGAGATGAAGTTTCAGCTTTTTCAGCCGGACCTCCTCCATTTGTTCATCGTCGCTCAAGTGGCTGGATGCTTCGAGTTGCGTCAGCCGCCGGTCATACTCTTGATGCCGGACAGCCAATTCGCGAAACTCTTCGCTAGTCGCCATCAGGTGCGCCTTCAATTCTTCTTGCGTGTTGAGCTCCATCGGTTGTGATCTCCTTTGGTAGGCTGCCACGCCGAGTCTGTAGCTATCGGAAGGCTCGGTGGGTAGTCTGGTGTTCCGCCAAGGATTCCCTTGGTCACCCAGAAGCTACCACTTTTTCAGCTCCATGACAATCCCGTCCTCCCCGGTGTCCCGGTAGTAGGCTTTTCGCCGTCCGGCGATCTGAAAACCGGCGGACTCGTAAAGCGTCTGCGCGCCGAGATTCGATGCGCGAACCTCCAGAAAAATCCGTTCGCCTGGCACCCGCGCCAATAGCGCGCGGCCGATACCGCGGCGGCGGAACCCAGGCAACACCTCGAGATACAGCAGTTCGGTTTCGCCGGCGCCGAGCTCCCGGAAAACAGCGAAGCCAAGCACGGCTCCCTCAAATTCGGCGAGAGCGGCGGGGTAATCGGTGTTCGCCCACTCCGTGGCGAGCGTGGCAAGATCGCGGGCCGAAGTCTGGCGAATTGTCACCGCGCGAGCTCCCGCCACAGCGCCGCCTGCCTGGCGCCGATCGCGCTCCAATCGAACTCCGCCTCGGCGATGCGCCGCGCGGCGCGGGCCAGCGCGGCGCGGGCCGGTTTGTCGAGGAGCAACTCGACGACCGCTTCGGCGAAGGCGGCGGCTCCATCGCGGATGCGGACGGACTCGCCGTCGGTCAATCCCAGACCGTCGCAGCCGCTGGTGGTGGAGACGAGGGCGCGCTCCACGGCCATCGCCTCCAGCACCTTTAAGTTTGTACCCGCGCTAACCAGCGTCGGGGACACAACGACATTGGCCCGCTGGTACAGCGGCACCACGTCGGCGACGAATCCATGCACTGTGATTCCCCGCTCCGATCGCGCGGCGTGGAAACGCTCATGATGCGGTCCGGC
>Ga0194119_10002273_pt1 | contig 32974 bp, 33 predicted proteins | sample TA2MahC100mmetaG_FD_148620 | JGI IMG/M metagenome (GOLD analysis project Ga0194119, IMG submission 148620) | Freshwater microbial communities from Lake Tanganyika, Tanzania - TA2015018 Mahale Deep Cast 100m | ecosystem: Environmental > Aquatic > Freshwater > Lake | place: Tanzania: Lake...
GAGGACAACCCGACAACGGAAGCGACGAATCCGGGCTATCCCTTCTCGTGGCGCTTTCGCGATTGGGTGATTACGGCCCTGAACGACGACATGCCCTATGACCGTTTCGTAAAACTGCATCTGGCCGCGGACCAAATGCCCGGAACGCCAAGGAGCGACTACCGGGCGCTGGCGTTCCTTGGCGCCGGGCCGGTTTATCACAAAGATGCCCGGCTCTCGCAGGAAGTGATCGAGACCCTTGCTTCCGACGACTGGGACGAACGAGTGGATGCAGTCACACGCGGATTCCTCGGCCTGACGGTAGCATGCGCACGTTGCCACGACCACAAGTTCGACCCGATCCTAACCAAGGACTACTACTCCATGGCAAGCGTTTTCGCGAGCGTTTTGCCCACGAAGCGGCCGCTCACCGAGATCGACCCCGAAGTCGAGAAGAAGTTCACCTGGATGCAGGAACGCATTTTCCACGTGAACTATCTGGCGAACCTGATGAAGAACGAGCCGGGGACGAAGCCGGCCGAGGCAAAGGTGAAATCGGAGAAGTTTTTTGCCGAGCTGGAGCGACTCCGAAAGGAAATTCCAAAGGTCGATGCGCCTTTGACCCACGCGGTGATCGACGCCGGCTACTGGTACAGCGGCTCCGACCCGGACCTGACACTCAACGACGTGCGGATGGATCAGCCACGCGACCTGCCCGTCTTCATTCGAGGCAACGTGGCAAACCACGGCGAGCCGGCTCCTCGAGGCTTCGTCAGCGTTTTGTCGAAACCCGGAGCGGAGCGATTTACCAGGGGCTCCGGTCGTCTGGAACTGGCCGAGCGAATGTTTACCGACGCCGGGCCGCTGGCGGCTCGTGTGATTGTGAACCGCGTGTGGGGCTGGCACTTTGGAAAACCACTTGCGCCGACCACCAGCGATTTCGGCACTCAGGGTGAGAAGCCTTCGCATCCGGAGTTGCTGGATGCGTTAGCGGCTCGGTTCGTTGAGCAGGGCTGGTCACTGAAAAAGCTGCATCGTGAAATTCTGCTCTCCGCCGCCTATCGCCAGTCCAACGCACCGAACGCCGCCAACGAGGCAAAGGATCCCGGAAACAAGTATCTGTGGCGCATGAGTCCGCGCCGCCTGGACTTCGAAGCGTGGCGCGACAATGTCCTGCGCGCCTCCGGAGCGCTGTCCCCGCTGATCGGCGGACCGTCGCTGGATTTGGAAACGGGTGAGTCGCGACAGGCGTTTAAGACGAGTGGGCAAGCGGAGGAGACACCCGCCCGGCCAAATTACCGGCGTACCGTCTACGCGAAAGTCAATCGGTCCCGCTTGAGTTCGCTCTTGAAACTGTACGATTTCGCCGATCCGAATCAGCACAGCCCGGCGCGCGATGTGACAACAACACCGCTGCAGCAGCTCTTTGTGATGAACGGTCCGTTTCTGCAGGAGCAGGCCGGAGTCCTGGCGCAATCGGTGGACGGCGCGACCGACACGGACAAGATTCGGGGCCTGTACCGGCGGATCTTCGGCCGCGCCCCCCGGCCGAAAGAGATCGACCTGGCCGCCAGTTACCTGAATAGCGCATCGTTACCTGCATACGCGCACGCGCTCCTGTCAACGAACGAAATGATGTTTTGGCCATGACACCCACTCGACGCAAGTTTGTACACGACCTTTGCGCAGGCTTTGGCGGCTTCGCCCTCGCGGACCTGCTCGGAGCCGCGCCTCGCGGCCCGCACTTCGCCCCGAAGGCAAAGCACGTCATTTTCCTCTTCATGGCCGGCGGGCCTTCGCACATGGACCTGTTCGACCCCAAACCGGCACTTTTGAAATACCAAGGACAACGGCCCTCGAGCGTCGACCTGCGAACCGAGCGGGTGACCGGCGGCCTGCTGCCGTCGAAATTCGCGTTCCGGAAGCATGGCCGCAACGGCATCGAAGTCAGCGAGTTGCTTCCTCGCATGGCCGCGGTGATCGATGATGTCTGCGTGCTTCGCGGCATGTACACGTTTAATCCAACCCATACTCCGGCGCGGAGTCTGATTCACTCGGGCAATATCGCCGCCACGCGCCCATCGATGGGAGCGTGGATCTCGTATGGTCTTGGCACGGAAAATCAAAATCTACCTGGCTTTGTAGTCATCAGCCCCGGAGCCAGCGCGTCCTTGTGGCGCTCCGGCTTTCTGCCTGCCGAACATCAGGGCACGCTATTTAATCAGGCGGAAGCGGACACAACCCAGTTGATCCGCTACCTGCGCAATTCGAACATGAACCCGGACGCGCAACGGAAGCAGTTGGACCTTGTCCAGGCTTTGAATGCGGAGCACAAGAGCGGATTCGGCGAAGATGCGTTTCTGGATGGGAAGATCGCGGCCATGGAAACCGCGTACCGGATGCAGTTCACCGCGAGCGACGTTTTCAATCTCAAATCGGAGCCGGAACAGACACGGGAACTCTACGGCACCGGCAAATACGCGGACGCCTGCCTGATCGCCCGGCGCCTGGTGGAGCGTGGCGTGCGGTATGTCCACGTTTACTATGGCGCGGGTCAGGTTTGGGACGACCACGCGAAGATCGAAAAGAATTTACGGGAACGGTGTCCGGACATGGATCGAGCGTCAGCAGCGCTGCTCTCGGATTTGAAGCAGCGGGGCTTGCTGGACGAAACTTTGGTCGTCTGGGGCGGCGAGTTCGGCCGGACGCCCGTGTCGGAAAGCGGCGACGGGCGTGACCACAATCCCTACGGATTCACCATGTGGATGGCGGGCGGCGGGATCAAGGGCGGCATCGCCCACGGCGCTACGGACGAATTCGGCTTCAAGGCCGTTGAGGGCCGGGTGAGCGTTCACGACCTGCACGCCACGATCCTGAATCAGCTTGGGCTCGATCACGAGAAGTTAACCTATCGCTACGCCGGACGTGACTTCCGGCTCACCGATGTCCACGGCAATGTGGTTCGCGAAATCCTCGCCTAACGAAGGAAGAGCCGCTCCACCGACCAGTACAGACCAGCGGCCATGATGAGCAGCGAGCCGATCCTCACGACGGGTTTCCGCTGATGGCGAAACCGTTTGATGAGAGGGACCACCAAGCCAACGATAGCGAGTTGGCCAACCTCCACTCCGATATTGAACCCTGCAAGCGCCCAACCCAGCGCGTGACTGGGCAAACCGGCTTCGCTCAACGCTCCGGCGAAACCGAATCCGTGTACGAGTCCGAACCCCGCGGCGTAGAGCGCGCGAACTCTCACCCGGGTTTCCCCTTTCGAAAGCAAATTTTCGCCTGCCGCCGCCACAATTGAGAGCGCAATAATCCCTTCGACAAGCCAGGAGACCGGCGTCACGATGCGAAGAACCGCCAAGGCCAGCGTCACGGAGTGGGCGAGTGTGAATCCGGTGATAACGGCAAGCAACGACTTAAAGCGTCCACCGGGCAGGAGCAGGGCGAGGAGGAAGGCGATGTGATCGGCGCCCAGCCAGATGTGCTCGATCCCGATGGGAATGAAACGCCCCAGCGCTTGGCCGAAAGTCTCGCCAACCGCCGCCGGCCCGGAGTTGGCGTCCAGTACCGTCTCGCCAAACGGCTGGCCGTTTCGAACGACGGTCACGAGAGTCTTTTCCGATGGATGTTCGGGAAACAGCGGCGCGTCGATGGCGACGGTCTCGGCCGTCCCCTTCTTGCGGCCCTCCCACACCAACACGTCGTTCAGGCCTTCGGGAACGATTCGGATCGTATCCGGAGCAAACGGTACGTTGTCCAGGCGCAATTTCAAGCGCTTGGTAATTTCGGCCTGCGGTTCGGTGCGATGAAGCAGGATGCCGTGTACCTGCACGCGGACGAGAGTTTCGTGCGCGGTCAGTTCCACGTGAACGCCGGTGACGCCGAGATCGTGCGCATGCAGCGCAAGCGATGCGAAGAGTAGAAATCTCACAATAGGATTTGGAACAAGAGCCAGGATAACAGGGCTCCGGCCACAGTCATCGAGAGGCCCCAGACAAGGAGCTGATTGAATAGCCGCCGGCTCTCGGCCACCGGAACCGCCGCTACACACAACGCACCGATCGTCGAAAGCGGCGAGACATCCACGAGATGTCCCGCCACGCACATCGTCAAGGCGATTCCGAGGGCGTCCCCGCCGCCCAACTTCGCGATCAGGCTCGGTATCAATGGGAGAAACGCCGGCAAAACGACGCCAGAGGTGCTGGAATACGCCGAGATGAGACCGATCATCGCCGCCAAAAGAGGAATGACGGTTTCAGGCGTCGAGACACTGGCAATCAAGCCGCTGAAGATCTCCAACCCGGCCGTTTTTTCGAGGAGCGCGATTAGAATGGAAACGCCGCACACCATCAGAATTGTGCCCCAAGGCATTCTTCGAATCGCTTCTTCCTCGTCCGCGGCACGCAGCAAGCTGAGCAACACGGCGGCCGTAAACGACGCGAGGCCGATATGAACCTTGAGTGCAACTACGCTGAGCACGAGGCCCGCTATGACGGCGATGGTTGTCCAATGCGTTCGCGTCAGGTTGGCTTCCGCCTCCTGGGCGGCTACGCGGTCGTTCCGCCGGAGCAGCGCAACACCGCCGAAGGCCAGGTAGCCGCCGAACGCGACAAGTGCGTGCGCCAGAACGTTGTAAAGCCAGATTTCCAATGAGTGCCCTGATAGAGAAATCCTGGCCATCAATCCGTTCGCAATGAGGCCGGTTGGAGCCAATGGCGAGAGCGAACCGGCGTTCGCACCGTTGCCGACCATGATCGCCATCAGGAAAGGCGGAATGCCGCTGCGCGTCGCGGTGGCCATTGCGACGGGAGAAAGCAACCCTGCGGTGGCGATGTTCCCGGGACCGCAAGACGCCAGAACGGCACCCAGCGCAAAAAAGAGCACGGGGATCAGTCCGGCACGGCCTTGACACAAGCCGACCGCGCGCCTGGATAGGCGCTCCAACGTCCCGTTCACGGTGGCTTGGCTAAACAAGAGCGAAACGCCGGCAAGCGTTAGAAACAGGTCCACCGGAAAGCCGGCAACCACTTCCTTCACAGGCTTTCCAGCGACGTAGACGCCGAGTATCCACGCCATGGCGGCGGCCAGCAACCCAACGTTCAACCGGGTGAAACAACTGAGCGTCACGGCCAGCGCCAGCGCGCCCAAAGAGAGCCAGCCCAGGTTCATCTTGCAAGCAGGCTTTCTAATAGCTGCGCGGGATGCAGCGCGCGAACTCCGGTGAAGTCGTTCACCTGATGCCGGCACGACGTTCCGGCCGCAACCAGCACGCTATCCCGTTTAAGCGCCCGGGCGGCCGGCAACAGGCGCCGCTCGCCGATCGCTTTGGAGACTTCATAGTTGGACTTGGCGTAACCAAACGAACCTGCCATGCCGCAGCATCCCGAGTCCAGCGCCGTCACCTCGCATTCGGGAACGCGGCTGAGCAGCGCGACTGCGGGCGCCTGCAGGCCCATCGCCTTTTGGTGACAGTGGCCATGAAGAACGATCTGTTTGGGCCCCGGCCGGAGGTTCAGGTCCATGTCCGCCGCGAACTCCTCGAACAAGCGCGCAACTCCGGCCACTTCTCTCGCCCGTCTCTGCTCTTCGCCACGAAGCAGGTCGGGCGCATCCTCTCGAATCGCGGAAAGGCAACTCGGTTCGCAGAATACGATTGGCACACCCTTCTCCGCGGCAGAGTGCAGCAGGACCGTGTTCTTTCTCGCCAGTTCCGCGGCCTCGGCCAGCAGGCCCTGCGAGATCAGCGGCCGGCCGCAGCAAACGTTTGGCGCCAGTCCGCAAGAAACACCGGCGCTTTCCAGCACGCGAATGGCGGCGATGCCGATTTCCGGATCGTAGTAGTTCGTGAATGTGTCGGCGAATAGCAGTGCCTGAGGGCTAGTAGCCGCGCGGTCCGCAAACCAGCCGGTCAATGAACGGCGGCGCCATGCCGGAACGGGCCGGCGCGCGTCAATTCCGAGGATCAACTCGTTCAACGCCCTTCCGAGCGTTGAGTTGGCCACCCAGTTGGAGACCGGTGCAAGTGCGCTTCCCAATGCCGCCAACCGGCGGGCGTTACCCAAGACCCGGCTGCGCAGCGGCGGTGGCTGCGTCCGCCAGCGAGCGGCCAGAAACTCACTCTTGAAGCGCGCCATGTCGACGCCAACCGGGCACTCCGTGCGGCAAGCGCGGCACTCCAGGCAAAGGTCCAACACCTCCTTTACGCCATCGGCGTCCAACCCGGATTCGCCCAACCGGCCAGACATCGCCAGCCGCAATACGTTCGCCCGGCCCCGCGTCGAATGCCGCTCGTCGCGCGTCGCCATGTAGGACGGACACATCGTGCCTTCCATCTTTTTCCGGCAAGCGCCCAGTCCGCTGCACATCTCTACCGCGCCCGCCCATCCGCCAAACGTGGAGTAGTCAAAATGGGTCTCAGGCTTCAGAGCTTGATACGCAGGGCCGTAGCGCAGGTTCGCGGTGAGCGGCGGCGCGTCGACGATCTTGCCCGGATTCAGCAGGTGGTTCGGATCGAAGGTCCGTTTGATCTCCCGGAACGCATCGTAAATTCGGTCGCCGAACATCCGGCGGATAAACGGACTGCGCACCATGCCGTCGCCATGTTCGCCCGAAAGTGCGCCGCCGAAGGAGAGAACAAGCTCCGCCACCTCATGGGCCAGACTTTCGAACTTCCGGATGCCCTCTTCGGTCTTCATGTTGATGACCGGCCGGACGTGCAGGCAGCCGACAGACGCATGCGCATAGATCCCGGCTCGCGAGCCATACTTACTCACGAGTCCCAGAAACCGTTCGATATAATCCCGCAGCCGTTCCGGCGGCACCGCAGTGTCCTCGACAAAGGACCACGATTTGTTGTCATCCTTCATCGCCATGCTCAGCCCGAGAGCCGCTTCTCGCAGCCCCCAAATGCGGCCCTGCGTCAATGCGTCCAGCGCGTGAACGAAGCGGTTGCCCAGGTTTCGCCGCCGCAAATCCTCCTCACATCGCTGCAACCGCGGCGCCAGCGCGGCGGTTGATTCGTCATAGAACTCCACGCAGAGCAGTGCGCCTGGCTCTCCCTCGATGAACGTCTGCCGCTGCCGGTGCAGTGCCGGATTCTGCACGGTGTGACCGAGAATGAAGCCATCCATGACCTCGATCGCGGAAGGACCGTGCGTTAGGATATGCGGCGTAGCGGCAAGTGCATCCAACAGTTCCTCGAACTGAATCGCCAGCACCGCCTTCGCCTTCGGCAACTCCACCAGACGAAGCTTGGCCTCCAGCACGACACCTAAAGTGCCCTCCGAACCCACCATCAACTTGGTCAAATCGAATGGTTTCGACGCATTCACAAACTCGTCCAGGTTGTAACCCATTACGCGCCGCAGCACTTTCGGGAAACGAGCGTCCACTTCCGCCGCAAGTTCTGGACCCATCCGCCGGAGCAAGCGATATCCCTGCGCCGCGATCGACGTTCCTTCGCATTCCCGGTCCAACTCCGCCGCATTCAGCGGCCGCAATTGCCGGATCTCGCCGTCGGCGAACAGGACGGTCTGTTCCAGCACGTGATCGATGGTCTTGCCGTACAGAACGCTCCGCGCTCCGGAGGAGTTGTTGGCCATCATCCCGCCGACGGTGGCGCGGCTGGCCGTTGAGATATCGGGCGCAAAGCGCAAGTTGTGCGCCTTCAGTTGGGCGTTCAATTCATCCAAAACAATGCCGGGTTCAACGCGGCACCATTTCTCCGCCGCGTTGACTTCCAGCACTTTGCACAGATGTTTCGAAGTATCGACAATAATGCCTTCGCCGATCGCCTGGCCCGCTTGGGAGGTGCCGCCGCCGCGAAGTGTGACGGGGCAGCGGTTGCGCAAAGCGATGCGGACCGTCTGCACCAACGCGTCCCTGTGAAGCGGGACAACGACACCAGCGGGCCGAATCTGGTAGACGCTCGCGTCGGTTGAGTAAAGTGCCCGCGAGACGTCATCGAAACAAACCTCTCCCAGCTCCGCAGCCTCCAATTCGCGACGAAGCGCGGCGGCGTCAAAGCCGATGGAGACGAGGCTCACCGGGGCCACACCTCAACAATCTCGCCATTCCGGTGGGCGTACATGTACTGGTGAAGGTTGACGGTCGGGTCGGTATGCGGCGTAATGAACTCAACCTGCCGGCCGATTTCCGGCAGGAACTCACCGAATACGATGCCATGCTCGTCGCCCGCCCACTGCCACTCCGCCTCCGGAATTCCAATCGCTTCCGGACCGAATGGGCGGTCCGTGGAAAATGCTTTAAACCCGGCGTCGACAGTAACCCGATCCCTGTGCGAAGCGCTAATCACGGTGGCCAGCACGGTCATTGAAACCGCGAAAGGAACATCACCGATTCGCCGGTACGCAACGTCCATGAGCGGATAGGAACCCGCCTGCAACTCCGTGAACTCGGGAATCTCGATGTCGATATTCCACGTCCCGGTAGACCCCCCGGTCAGCCGTGTTGCATCGAGACCAACGCGAAGCAACTCGCGCTGCACGGCAACGGCCTGGGCTAAGGCATTCCGTGAATGTTGGCCGCGCTCCAGCAGCCCCACGGTGTGGGAACCGGAGACCGAGTACGCCTGCAACCCGCCGAATCGCAAAGCGCCGTTCGCGTCCACAAGTTTCGCGAGCTCCACCGCGCGCTCGTCGCACGGCACGCCCGTCCGATGGTCGCCCACATCCAAATCGACCAGCGTGTCCAAGACGATTCCGTGTTTTCTCGCCGCCTCGGCGTACAGGGAAACCTGCACGGGGCTGTCCACGACGACGGACACGTTCCGTGCCGCCGCGATGCGTTCCGCCTTGACCGGCGACGCGGCTGGCGTCGTTAGCAGAACATTGATTCCGGCGGCAGTGAACATCTCCAGTTCACCGAGTGTCGCGGCGCAAACGCCGCACGCGCCGGCCTCCATTTGCCGCTGCGCGATCGGCACCCGCTTGTGCGCTTTGCCGTGCGGGCGAAGCTTCTTTCCCCTGGCCGATACGGCCGCCTGCAGGGTGGCGATGTTCGCCTCCAACTTGTCGAGATCGACCATCAGCGCGGGCGTCGGAATTTGAAACTTCATAGCGTTGCCAGTCCGGCGCGAACGCGGCGCAGGCCTTCCTGCAACGCGTCTCCACCGGCCGCGAACGACACACGCAGGGTGCCTTCGCCACCAGGACCATATGCCGCTCCGTGGATCACCACCACACGCTGCTCGTGCAACAAGCGGCGGCGAATTTCGTCCGACGGTATCCCGGACCGGCGAACGTCGACCATCGCGAAGAAGCCGCCCTCGGGCGCCATCGCGCCGTAGGGTCCCAATTCTCGCAGCACCAGGTCGCGGCGCCGCGAATACTCCTCAATCCCGGGTCTGGGTCCGTCCAGCGCAACCGCCGCGGCGTCTTGAACGAAGGTCGCTGGACCACGGCTGGATTGCTGCAGCACCAGAAACATCGCTTGAATGAGCGGTGCTGGCGCCGCGACGTAGCCGGCGCGCCAGCCGGTCATCGCATACGTCTTCGAGAGAGCGTTGATCAATATCGTCCGCTGGCGGACCTCATCGGAAAGGGCTGCGGGCGAAACGTGCTCGAAACCGTCATAGACAATCGCTTCGTAGATCTCGTCGGAGATCAGGGCAATGCCGTGCCGGCAACAGAAGTCGGCAATCGCAGCAAGTTCGGTTTTTGAAAACACGGTCCCCGTAGGATTCCATGGGGTATTGAGCAGCAACGCCTTCGTGCGCTGCGAAACCGCCGCCTCCAATGCGTCCAGCGGCAACACGAATCTTCCCGCTACGATCGACGACGGGACGGGAACGGGCTGCCCCCCGGCCAGCCGGATTGGCGAGAGATACGCGTCATAGACCGGATCTGGCACAAGGACTTCGTCCCCCGGATTCAACAGCGCCATCAGCGCGGCATGGATTCCAAAGGTCGCACCCGGTGTCACCAATACTTCGGTACCAGGATCGTAGCGCAAGCCATTCTGGCGTGCTAGCTTTCCGGCAACGGCCTCGCGCAGCCGTATTTCGCCGCGATTGTCCGGATAGCCGGTGCGCCCGCCGGCCAGGGCCTTTTGCGCCGCCTCGACAATGTGGAGCGGGGTTTTCAGGTCCGGCTCACCGCGCATCAGCGAAACGACCGGCTCATGCAAGGATTTCACTTCAGCCAGGATCGAGTTGACCGCCGTAGGACGGAGAAGGTCGAGCCGGCCGGATACAGGAAGACTCATGGGCAAAAAGGCATCATCTCACGGTACACTGGTACATTGCGCCCCAGTCAGGGCAGCCCACAGTGCTAGGAGGTGATTGATATATGGCTGAAGTGATCGTCCAAGAAGGCGAAACACTGGAAAATGCGCTACGCCGTTTTAAGCGCAAGGTCCAGCAGGAGGACATCATCAAGGAGATCAAACGTCACTCCTTTTACCTAAAACCCGGCGAAAAGAAGCGGGTCAAGGAAGCACTGGCTCGTAAGCGGAACCGAAAGAAGCGCCGCAGCGAACCCGAATAGATCGACACCACGAAGGGCGCCGGCAACACCGGCGCCCTTCGTGTCTTGTACACTGCGATGGATGAAGACTCGCCGTGTATTCCTGGGAGCGCTGAGCGCTTCGGCCCTGGTGGCGCAGAACCGGTTTGACGTCGCCGTCAACGGCGGGCGCGTGCTGGATCCGGAATCGGGCCTTGACGGCATTCGGTCGCTGGGTATTCGAAATGGCATGATTGCAGCGATTTCCGCTGCACCGCTAAGCGCCAAAAAGGTCATCGATGCGAAGGGACTTGTCGTGAGCCCCGGCTTTATCGATCTGCATTCGCACGGTCAGTCCGATGAGAACTATCGTTACAAAGCGCGCGACGGCGTTACCACGGCATTGGAGCTGGAGGTCGGAGTCTCTCCAATGAAGAAGTGGGTGGACGAGAGACGGGGCAAGTCGCTGATCCACTACGGCGCTTCTATCGGCCACATCCCCGCACGAATGGCCGCGATGGACGACACCAGCGAATGGCTGCCCGCCGGACCGGCCGCGACGCGCGCGGCCTCCGATCCGGAGCAGGTGAAAACACTGGAATTGATCCGCGCTGGACTCCGCGACGGGGGCGTGGGCATCGGCATGGGAATCGCCTACACGCCGTTCGCCAGCCGCTCGGAAATTCTCGACGTGTTTCGGGTCGCGGCAAACGCTGGAGTGCCGATTTTCGTCCACATGCGGGCCGCCGGCCGGAAGGATCCCGGCATGGTGGATGCGCTGCAGGAGATGATTTCCGACGCCGCCATCTCCGGCGCAGCGGTACACATCGTGCATTTGAATTCCAGTTCGGGAAAGTCGTTTGAGCTCGGCCTGTCGATGGTACGGGGGGCGCGCGCCCGGGGCGTTGACGTCACGACGGAAGCCTACCCGTACATCGCCGGCATGACGCGCCTGGATTCGGCGATCTTCAATCCTGGCTGGCGCGAGGCGTTGGAGGCCGATTTCGGGGACTTGCTTTGGATCGCAACGGGCGAACGCCTGAACGCAGAGACCTTCGAAAAGCGCCGGAAGGAGGGAGGCACCGTAGTGGCCTTCACGATGCGTGAGCAGGACATCGAGTTGGCAATGGCGGCGCCCGACGTCATGGTAGCCAGCGACGGCTGGATCACCAATGGCAAGGGGCATCCGCGCGCGGCCGGGTGCTACGCGCGGGTTCTTGCGCACTACGTCCGGGAGCGAAAGGTCTGCACTTTGATGGATGCGGTGCGGAAGATGTCCTTGCTGCCAGCAAAGCGGCTGGAGAAGTTTGTGCCCAGCATGCGGAAAAAAGGCCGCATTCAAGTTGGCGCGCACGCCGATCTGGCTGTATTCGACGCAGCAAAAGTGCAGGACAAAGCCACCTACGAGAATCCGGCCCAATACTCGGAGGGCATTCCTCACGTCCTGGTGATGGGTGTCCCAGTGGTCGAAAACAGCAAACTGGCCGAGGGCGTATTCCCCGGCCAGCCAGTTTTGGGAAAAGTTTCGATTTAACTACTTCTGCATCGGGCTCTTCACCAGCTTGAAGCCTGCCGGTGTTTCGAAGACCGAATCGTCCACGGGCGAATTTGAGAAGTTTGACTGCTTGGCCGTCATCTCCATCAGTGATGCCTCTCCGTCGAACGACGGCTGCGGACCAGTGGGTGCGGCAGGCGCTTCCGCGGCTGGCGGAGGCGGAGGAGGCGGTGCGCTTTCGGCCTTCTTCCGGCGAAGTCCACCAAAACCGCCCAAACCTCCGGGCAAACTACCGACCCGGCCCAACCGGCCGGCCACTTCTCGAGTCGCCGCGTCGCCGGCGGCTTCCTTCACGGTCGGGGAGTTCGCCTGAGCTGCCTGCTGCTGCTTTGCCTGCTCGTTCGCCGCTTCCATCTGCTTAATCTGTTCCGGATCGGTAGGCATCATTCGAACGATCTGCAACACCGGTATGCCTTCGATCGTCGCCAGTTTCTTCGCACCCTCCGCCATCCCGCGGCCGATGCCGGCAGCCATGCCAGCGCCAAACCCGGCTTGCGCCAGCTTCTGTCCCATTTTGAGGTGGAAGTCCTGCACCTCCTTGTGGCCCGGCAACGCGGGCGCCAGCCAGGAGCTGATGACGATCACCATCTCACCGGCCTTCCCGGTCTGCGGATTCTGCGCGGTCATCTTCATCGTGAGCAGGTACTCTTTGGTCTTCAGGCCGTCGATTGTCTCGGTCTTGCCTGTCTCCCGGGCGTCCACTTCAACGTCGCCGGTGGTCTTCAAGTCCTTAAAGGCCTTCTCCGAAAACGCCTTCATCTCGGCGAACGTCGTTACGGAGTACTCGCGCTTCTCGTAGTTGATGTCGATAAAGGCATCCTTGTCCAGGTCCGTGATCTGCGCGGTCTTGCCTGCGTTGGTCACCGACATCCGGTTTCCCTTTATGAAGACGCCTCCCGTCTGGCCATCCAATGCACCTTTGGTGAATTTCGCCGCCAGTTGCATGATCCCCAGCATGGCGCCACCAGTTATTTTCGTGCTCTGGTCATACTTGAAATCTGCGAAAACGAGAGGTGCCGCGAGCGCTAACACGCCGAGTGAACGATACATAGAGCCTCCTGTTCCAATCATACCGGGAAGACAGACGAACCGCTGCTGTACAATAGCGCGTAATCCACCGGATTGTTCCATCATGGCCGGACACATTATTAAGCCCAGCATCAAAGGTGTACTTGTTTGGTACGCTCTCAGTGCGCTGCTGATCGTTGGGATCGCGGCGTTTCTCGTCCTGAGCCCCTCGGCTCCGCCCGCACTTTGGGCGCTGCTTATCATTCCAGTCGCACTCGATGGCTGGACCGCTCTGAAGCATATTCATCTCAATTCGCGGCGGCTGGTTCTGGACGGCAACGTGCTTCGATACGAGGACGGCTTGATGAACAAAAAGCAACGTTCGCTTCTGCTCGACAAGATTCGCGATGTACGGACCGAGCAGTCCTTCGCGCAGCGTCTGGCGGGGGTAGGAGACTTGTCAGTGGAAGCGCTGGGCGAATCCGGTAGCATCACGTTGCAGAACGTGGATCATCCCGTGGAGGCCGCGAAACGGATCCTGGACGCGATGCGCGTGGCAACAGACAAAGGGAGACAATAAATCGCATGAGCGAATTCTTGAAGGGCAAGACCGCCGTAATCACCGGTGGCAGCCGGGGCTTGGGAAAGGCAATGGCCCTCGCGCTGGCCGCCGAAGGGGTGCGCATCGCACTGGTCGCGCGCGATGAGGCCGCGATGGCGGAAGTCGCGAAGGAGATCCAAGCTGCCGGCGGCGACGCGGCTTGTTTCAAAACGGACGTGACGGACGAAGCTTCGATCGCGACTTTGGAGAAAGAGGTTCTCCTGCACTTCGGCGGCGTCGACATCTTGATCAACAACGCCGGCATCAACATCCGGAAACCGATTCACGAGTTCACACTGGAAGAATGGCGCCGCGTGAACGATACCAACGTGACATCCGTTTTTCTCTGCTGCCGCGCATTCGTTCCCCATATGAAAGGCAAAGGCTATGGCCGGATCTTCAACATGACATCAATCATGAGCCACATCTCATTGCCGGGCCGGTCCGCCTATTCCTCGAGTAAAGCTGCACTCCTCGGGCTAACGCGCGCGCTCGCATTAGAACTCGCCACCGATGGAATTACGGTGCTCGGCATCAGCCCCGGCCCCTTCGCCACCGAGATGAATCTCCCTTTGATCAACAACCCGGAGGCGAACGCCAAGTTCCTCTCCAGCATTCCGGTCGGCCGCTGGGGCCGTGTGGAGGAGATCGGCAAACTGGCGGTGTTCCTTTGCGGCGACGAGGCCGGTTTTATCACGGGAACCGATATCCTCATCGACGGCGGTTGGTGCGCGCAGTGAAACGGCGCGACGCCATCCTGGCTGGCGCCGCTGCTCTGGCCGGTTGCAATCGCGGCGGCAAGAAAGTTATCGCCGTGGTGCCGAAGGCGACCTCCCATCTTTTCTGGGTCTCGGTTCAAGCAGGGGCTATGGCAGCGGGCGAAGAATTCGGCGTCACCGTCGAATGGAACGGGGCCGCATTGGAGACCGAGTACCCTCGGCAAATCCAAATCGTCGATTCCTTCATTTCGCGCCGCGTGGATGGGATCGCCCTGGCCGCTACGGAGAGAAAGGCCCTCGCCGGTGTTCTGGACCGTGCCGCGCAAGCGGGCATTCCGGTGACCGTGTTCGATTCCGGCGTGGAGTCCGAAAACTACATGAGTTTCCTGGCGACGAACAACTACGAAGCGGGCCAGATGGCCGGCCGTACCCTCGGCCGGCTGATGAATGGCAACGGCAAGGTGGGGGTGGTCATGCACGCCCCGGGAAGCGGCTCCACCATGGACCGCGAGCGCGGTTTCGAGGACGCAATGAAGGCGGAGTTCCCCGGCATCACGATTGCCGCGAGTCAGTTTGGCCAGTCGGACCGGTCTAAAGCCATGGCCGCGATGGAAAATATCTTGACGGCGCATCCCGATCTCGATGGCGTGTTCGCCTCTTCGGAACCGTCCAGCATGGGTGCATCGCTCGCGTTGAAATCTCGAGGCCGCGCCGGGCATGTGCATCTGGTGGCGTTTGATTCCAGTGAGACCATGATCGAGGACCTGCGGGCCGGAGTAATTTCGGCCATGGTGGTGCAGGACCCGTTCCGAATGGGCCACGATGCGGTCAAGACGCTGGTCGACAAGCTTGCCGGTCAAACCCCGCCCAAGCGCATCGATTTGAGCGCCCGCGTAGTGACCAAAGCGGATCTGGAGAAAGCGGAAGTGCAGCGGCTGCTTTTTCCGGACGTGAAGAAGTATCTCAAGCAATGATTCCTGAATCCATCGTCAACGCCTCAGACTTAGGTGCGGCGTTGGAAGCGGCAGTCGCACATTTCAAAGCGGACAGCGGCACCGTGCACCTGACTGCGGAGGATGGGACACTCCATTTGCGCGCTGCGACGAAAGGTATTCCGGAGCCGGTCCTGCAAATCGTTCGAGTCGTCCCGGTTGGGAAAGGCATGGCAGGCCTGGCCGTCGAACGGGTGCAGCCGGTCACAGCCTGCAACATTCAGACCGACTCCAGCGGCGACGTGCGGCCCGGCGCAAAGCTTACCGGCTTGGAGGGCGCCATCGTGGTACCGATGCTGCGCGACGGAGTGCCGTACGGAGCGCTGGGCATTGCCAATCGCACCGAGCGCACGTTCACCGGCGAGGAGACCTCGGCTCTGCTGGAAATCGGCGCCCTGCTGGCGGCCAAGTATGGCTGACGCGAAGTTTGTGGTCGAACACCGCACCCTCCGGCAATTCGCGCAGGACTTGCTGGAGGCAGGCGGTGTTGCAACGGCAAGGGCGTCGCTCGTGGCCGATAATCTGATCTTTGGCAACTTGCGCGGCGTGGACTCGCATGGAATGCAGTTGTTGCCCGCCTATATCGAGCACCTGGAACAGGGACTCATGCTCGGTAATGAGGACGGACACGTGTTGAGCGAGCAGGGCGCAACGGTTCTCTACGACGCCGCCAACGGGATGGGCGCCGTAACGGCCGATCACTGCTGTCAGCATGTTATCCGCCTGGCCAAGTTGCACGGCATCGCCTTCGCCGTCGCGCGCAACGCCAATCATTTCGGCGCGGCTGCATTCTGGGCGCGCCGCATGTCAAACGAGGGGTTGCTGGGCCTGGCATTTTGCAACGCATCGCCCATCGTGCCCCCGGCGCAATCGAAAGAGGCGCGTCTCGGCACCAACCCGATCTGCATGGCGGTTCCTGGCCCTCCGGATACCAGTTGGCTGCTCGACATGGCGACGACCACGGTCGCCGCCAACCGGATTTTCAAGGCCTATCATAATCGCGAACCGGAGATCCCGGCCGGCTGGGCAATGGACAAGGACGGCCGCCCCACGACAAGTACCGATGAGGCGTTTCACGGCCTCATTTCGCCTCTCGGCGGATACAAGGGCACCGGCCTAGCGGCGATGGTCGAGATCCTAAGCGCCGTTCTGGGCGGCGGAGCGATGAGCATCGAGGTTGGCGGCCTTCGCATCAAGGACCGGCCCATGGGTGTGAGCCATTCCTTCCTAGCCATCAATCCGGACGGTTTTCTTCCTCCCGCCGAATTCGGCCTGCGCATGGACCGGCTAACGAACTACCTCCATTCGGCGGCACCGGGCGCGGGCTACCGCGAGGTGCTCATCGCCGGCGAACCGGAGGCTCGTATGGAAAAAAACAGGGCGCAAACCGGCATTCCGCTCGGCCCCGGCGAATGGCGCCGCCTGGTGGAATGGGCGGAAAAATATGGCGTCAAGGCGCCGCGCTACAATACCGAAGAACATGGCTGAAGATACGGATTGGAGTTTTGAGAAGGGATTGGCCGACCTCGAGTCTGTAGTGAAGGAACTGGAATCGGCAGACCTGCCTCTGGAGCGCGCCATCCAGGTATTCGAGCGTGGGGTGTCGTTAAGCGATCGCTGCCGGAAAGAACTCGACGATGCCGAAACCCGCGTGGAAGTACTTATGAAGCGCGGCGACAAACTGGAAGCCGAGCCGTTCGAAGCTGCGAAGGAATGAACCTCAAAGAGTATTTGGCCGCGCGCATTGAGCGCGTGGAACGGGCGCTGGAACGCTGGGTGCCGCCCGAGACGATGGCCCCGGAGACGATTCACCGGGCAATGCGCTACAGCCTGTTTGCCGGCGGCAAACGGATCAGGCCGGTTCTTTGCATCGGCGCCGCCGAGGCCTTAGGCCGGACGCCGGAGGGTATTGAGGACGCGGCTTGCACGCTGGAGATGATCCACACGTACTCGCTGATTCACGACGATCTGCCAGCGCTTGATAACGATGAACTTCGCCGTGGGAGGCCTACCAATCACGTCGTGTTCGGTGAGGCGATGGCCATCCTCGCCGGAGACTCTCTGCTAACACTTGCGTTTGAGGTGCTCGGCAAACTGCCGCACGCATCCGACGGAACAAAGGCCAAGCTGGTTATCGAACTCGCAACGGCGTCAGGCACGGCGGGTGGAATGATCGGTGGCCAGGTGCACGACATGGAAGGCGAGGGCAGGCCGCCAACGGCGGAGCTGCTTGAGGCCATTCACCGCGCGAAAACCGGCGCGCTTTTGCGCGGGAGCGTGCGGATGGGAGCTATCTATGCCGGCGCGTCGCCGGAGCAGCTACAGGCATTGAGCGATTTTGGAACGCACGTCGGCCTCGCGTTTCAAATTGTCGACGACATCCTGGATGTAGAGGAGTCTTCCGAAACGCTGGGCAAGACGGCCGGTAAGGATCAGGCGCAGCGGAAGATTACATTTCCCGCAGTCTACGGATTGACCCGTTCGAAAATCATGGCCGAAAGCGAGAGACTCGCGGCCCTCGAAGCGCTCACCCCGTTTGGCCCCGGGGCCGATCCGCTTCGCGCGCTCGCGGACTACGTGGTGAAGCGTAAGGCATGAAGACCGTCCGGCAGCGATTGGACCAATTGCTCGTCGATCGAGGATTGGCCGAGTCGCGGGAGAAAGCGAAAGCGTTGATTCTGGCCGGGCAGGTCATGGTGGACGGTCAACGTTCCGGCAAAGCGGGCAAGGAGATCCCAGCCGATTCCACAGTCGCCCTGCTAGCGCCGCCGCCTTACGTGAGCAGAGGTGGCCTCAAATTGGCCAAGGCGCTCGACGAATTTTTGATCGATCCGCGCGGCTGGACCTGCCTGGACGTCGGCTCCTCGACTGGGGGATTCACCGACTGCCTGCTGCAGCGCGGAGCGGAGCGCGTCTTTGCCTTCGACGTGGGAACGGGCCAGCTCGATTGGAAATTGCGAACCGATCCGCGGGTGATCTCCCGTGAAGGAGTCAACGCCCGGTTCCTCAAGCCTGAGGATACGGGCCAACCCGTGCGCCTGATTGTTTGCGACGTGAGCTTCATATCCGTCACGCTCATAATTCCCGTGCTGCCACCGCTGCTAGAACCGGAAGGGGAGATGGTCATCCTGGTAAAGCCGCAGTTCGAAGTCGGACGTGACCAGGTAGGGAAAGGCGGCATCGTCCGCGATCCCGAACTGCATCAACAGGCCATCGACCGCGTGGCGTCCGGAGCGCGTGCGATCGGATTTTCGGTACAGTGGACCGATAGTCCCATCCTCGGAGCGGAGGGCAACAGAGAATTTCTCCTGCATGCAAGACGTTAAGACCATAGGCATCATCTCGAAACCGAACAGCGAGGCCGCGCCAAGCGTCTTGGCCGGTCTGCTCGAATGGCTCGCAGCACGATCTATCGCTGTGCGCCTGGATGCCGTCTCAGCCCATTATCTGAATCGCACCGATGGTATCGACCGGGAGCACGTTCCGGACGGCACTCAACTCGTGATTGTGCTCGGCGGCGACGGAACATTACTGTCTGCAGCGCGCGCCATCGCCGGCCGCGACATTCCGCTTTTCGCCGTGAACCTTGGCTCTCTGGGTTTTCTCACTGCCATCACCCAGGACCAGCTGTACCCGGAACTGGAACGCACTTTGCGCGGCGAGCACCGGATCGGGCTGCGCCGGATGCTGCGCTGCGAACTGATGCGCGGTGACGTGCGCATCGCCGGCTACGATGCACTCAACGACGTCGTCCTGACGAAAGCCGCGCTGGCCCGAATCGTCGACCTGGAAGCCTACTGGAACAACCACTTTATCGGCAACTACAAAGCCGACGGGCTGATCATTTCGACACCCACCGGCTCAACTGCGTACTCGCTGGCCGCCGGCGGCCCCATCATTTTTCCCCAGGTAGAAGCGCTGACCTTGACACCCATCTGCCCGCATATGCTCACCAATCGTCCGGTCCTTGTGCCGGACACCGGCGAAATCACAGTCTGGGCGCGGAGCGAGGACGAGGAGACGTTTCTCACCGTCGACGGCCAAGTAGGCCAGCCGCTGCGTCAGGGCGACCGGGTAATTTGCCGCCGCTCCGGCTTCACTCTTCAACTTGTGCGCCCGCCGCGAATGCTGTTCTTCGATGTCCTGCGCCAAAAACTTAAGTGGGGAGAACGTTAAGAACAATGAAACGCAATTCCGCGACGGTCTGGATCTTCGTTGCCATGGCCGCAGGCATTCTGCTGGGCCACTTGAATCCCGAAATTGCCAAAACGCTGGAGCCGGTCAGCCACATCTTTCTGAAGCTGATCAAGAGCATCATCGCACCGCTGTTGTTCGCCACTCTGGTCTACGGCATCGCCGCGTCCGGGAACGTGAAGACGATGGGCCGCATTGGCGGCAAGGCGATTCTGTACTTTGAAATAGCCACGACAATCGCCCTGTTCATCGGACTGTTCGCCGTGAATTGGATTAAGCCGGGCGTCTCGCAAACCCAAACGCAAGCGGTGGAACAAACGGCACCCGCAAAACCTGTGGTCGAAGTGAAAAAGCAGCCAACGGCGGGCGAAATTCTCGAGCATACCTTTCCCTCGAGCGTGATCGATGCCATGGCGAGGGGCGATGTTCTTCAACTCGTGGTGTTCTGCTTCCTCTTCGGCGCAGCCTGCACGGCCATTGGCGATAAGGCCAAGCCGGTGATTGAATGGTGCGAATCTCTGGCCGAGATCATGTTCCAGTACACCCGATACGTCATGATGCTGGCGCCCTTGGGCGTGGGCGCCGCCATAGCGGTGACGGTCGGCACCTACGGCTTGTCGTCGCTCAACAAACTCGGCCTGCTGCTGCTCACGATGTATGCCGCGCTTATCGTCTTCGTGGTGGTGGTCTTCGGCGCTGTAATCCTGATTTGCCGCATTCCCCTTGGACGATTCATCGACGCGGCGAAGGAGCCGTGGCTCATCGCATTCTCCACGGCCTCGAGCGAAGCGGCCCTGCCCAAGGCACTGGAGAACATGGAAAAGTTCGGCGTGCCGAAGCACATCGTCAGCTTTGTGCTGCCCACCGGCTACAGCTTCAATCTCGACGGCACAACGCTCTACCTCTCCGGCGCCTCGATATTCTGTGCCCAGGTCGCGGGTATTGAGCTGACATTTGGGCAGCAGGTGCTCATGATGCTCTCGCTGATGCTGACCAGTAAAGGCGTAGCCGGCGTGCCGCGTGCATCGCTCGTCATTCTCACCGGGACCCTCACCACTTTCGCGATTCCGCAGATGGGCATCACGCTCATCCTCGGCATCGACGCCGTCTTGGATATGGCCCGCACATCGGTCAACGTGCTTGGAAACTGCCTGGCCAGCGCCGTCGTCGCGCGCTGGGAGGGCGTGGACCTAAGCAAAGCCCCGGCCCTAGAAGAGAGCCGGGGCCACTGAAATAGAACGTGAACCTATCCGAGCTTAGCGAAAATTGAATGCGCGGGTTTTAGCGACTCGTTCACCGCGTTGATGTTCTTGACGCCTTCGGTGGAAAGCCAGTCTTCCAACGCCTTCACGCCACTCTTGCCGTACACCGGAATGCCTTCCTTCCAGGTTGCCCGGCCGCACAGGACACCATTGAAGTCCGTGCCGGCTTCGGCGGCCATCCGCAGGCTCTCGTTGAACTGTGCGTTCGACACACCAGCGCTCAGGTAGATGAACGGCTTCTTCGCAACGGCGGCGGCCTTACGATACAGGTCTAGTGCCTCTTCGCGGCTCTGCGCCTTCTCGCCCTTGTACACGGAGCTGCCTTCCACGTAGTCGGCGTTCACCGGTACTTCCACTTTCAGCACGTCCACCTTGTAGTAAGGCTTCGAGAACTCTTCCATGCTCTTGATTACGACTTCGGGCTTGATCTTGGCGAACGCAACGCCCTTCTCGTCGCCGCCCTTCGGGTCGTAGCCAACGAACTCCAGGAAGAACGGAATTTGATTGTCCTCGCACTCGCTGCCGATTCGCTCCACGAAGGCGTGCTTGATGTCATTCACGCCCGGCTCGTCGAACGGCGAGTAGTAGATCAGGATCTTAACAGCATCGCCGCCCATGTCGACGATTCGCTTCACCGAGACGTGCGGTAGAAGATCGGGCAAGCGGCCCGGCTGGGTGTTGTCATAGCCGGATGCTTCATAGGCCAGCAGCAGGCCCGCGTTCTTGGCGCGCGCCGCCGCGGCGGGCAGACCATACTCGGGATCGAGCAAAATCGCCGAAGCGTGAGGTGTAAGAACCTTCACGACGGCGATCTTGAACTCTTCCATCATTTCATTGGTGACTTCACCGGCCGGAATTCCTTTCGCGGCGGCGATGGACTTCTGTAAGCTGCCACGCTGATCCATGGCGGCGGCGGCGATCACACCGCGACTGTCGGCAAGCGCCGTAAGGTGCTTGCGTTTTCCTGCTGAGAGGCTCATTGTGTTTTGGGGAAACTCCTGGTGGGTATCTCTGTATTACAACGTCTCGCGAGCCGGCGATGAAACGCGTTCGCGCGGCCCACATCCAAAAGAATTTGCTGTTTCAGGGCTTCTGGCGATTCGAACTTGCGCTCCGTGCGGACCCAGCGCAGTAGCGACACCGCGATGCGTTCGGGCGTCTCCCCATCGAACGCGCCCAACAAAAAGGTCTCAATCGTCAGACTCTCTCCATCGAACGTCGGCCGCATCCCAACGTTGGTGATCGACTCCCACTCGCGGCCGTCAGTCAGATCCCGGGTCCGCGTGATGTAGACGCCCCGCGCCGGCAGAACTTCGTTCTCCGTCTCCAGGTTCAGCGTCGGCACCGTCTGCTTTGACCCAACGCCGTGGCCCCGTATGACGCGGCCGTGTAACTCGTACGGACGCCCTAACAATCGAGCCGCATGGCCCGCCCGGCCGCTTGCGACGGCCACCCGCACGGCCGTCGATGAGATGATCGTGCCGCGCCAACGGATAGCCGGTTCGATGTGCGTGGAGAACCCAAGTTCGCGCCCGAGATTCGCTAGCAGATGAATATCACCGGCACTCCTGTGGCCGAAGCGAAAATTGTCCCCGACAACGACGGACCGCACGTCTAGCTTCCGAATCAGAATGTCCCGCACGAATTCGTCCGGCGGAACCAGCGCCAACTCCCGTGTGAACGGCAGCACCAGAATCTTCCGCATGCCGCACCGCTCCATCACCGCGATGCGTTCACTTTGCGTGCTGATCCGCAGCGGCGCACGGTCCGGCGCCACGACCTTCGCCGGGTGCGGATCAAACGTGAGAACCGCTGGAGTCCAGCAATGAGCGCCGGCCAGCAACGCGACCTCCCGGAACAACTCCTGGTGCCCCACATGCGTCCCGTCGAAGTTTCCGATCGTCACGGTGCATGGCCCGAACCGCCCGGCCGCCTCTTCCAGCGAACGATAGACCTGCATCGCTACTCGTCCACCGTAACTGTCAATCCGTCATAGGCGAGGCGAACATGAGGCGGTAGGAGGCTCTCCGCCCGCTCGTGCCACAGATCGTGGCAGATGTGGGTGAAGAAAGTTCGCTTGGGCTGTAACGCTTCCACGATCCGCAAGGATTCGTCGACGGTCGAATGAGTGGGATGCGGCTTGTAGCGGAGAGCGTCGAGGAATAGCACCTCCAGCCCCTGAAGCATCTCCATCGACTCGGCCGGAATCCGGTTGTGATCCGTCAGATATGCCAACTTTCCAAACCGGAACCCGTACACCGGCATGCTGCCGTGCAGCAGCGGCACCGGAAGCACCTGCCTTCCGAACAGGTCCAAAGGCTCGCCCGTAATCTCTTCGGTCACGACCTTGGGACAGCTCGACTCCTTCTTCTCATCGTTGAAGACGTACTGGAACACCCGCCGCACAATCTGCAACGTGGCCGCGCTGCCGTAGACGGGAATCGGCCCGCTTTGCTTGAAGTTAAACGGACGCAGGTCGTCGAGCCCAAGGATATGGTCTGCGTGTCCGTGAGTCAACAGAATGGCGTCCACGCGCGGCACCTCCGCGCGCAGCATCTGGTAGCGGAAATCCGGTGTCGTATCGATCACAACTTCCTTGCCGCCGAACCGCACCCACACCGACGGGCGCAGTCTTTTGTCCCGGGGATCGGCCGAAGTGCAAACATGACAATCGCACCCGATCGACGGCACGCCGACCGACGTTCCGGAGCCCAGGACGGTCAGCGTCAAAGAACTCACGCGCCGGCGGCTTTCGAGGTCGCCTGCACGTACCGGAACCGGAGTTCGGTGAGCGAGTTCTCCAGCAGCCGCTTCTCCGGCATTTCCAGATTGCCGTTCGTCTTCTCCAACAGCATCGCCAACATATCGATGGCATGCTGCGCCAACGGATAGTTCGGTTCCTGCTTCTCCTCTCCGAACTGCACCAGGCCCAGATGACTCTCTGCCTGCATGCGAATGCTGAAGATCAGAAACTCAAAATTCGCGGGGGGTACGGGAACGGAAGATTCGCTCATTACTTCCGATTCTATTCTTCGCCGAGCAGCCGGTACAACGTCGACCGTGTGACACCCAGGATTTCGGCGGCCTTGCTTTTGTTCCCGGTGCAATGCTCCAGCACGGCCCGCGCATGCCGTTTGCCCAGTTCGTCGAGCGAAACCAGTTCGAGCTCGGCGCTTGGCGCGCTCGAAGCGGCCCCGCCGGGAGCCATGCGTTGGAACTGCGCCGGCAGGTCGCGGACATCCACCAGAGCGCCATCCGCCATCATACACGCGGAGCCGATCACGTTCTCAAGCTCTCGAATGTTTCCCGGCCATTCATGCCGCGCCAGAAGCGCCTGCGCGCGCGGCGTCAGGCCAGACAGCGGCTTTCCGTACTCGGTAGCGTAGTGCGCCACGAAGTGCCGCACCAGAAACGGAAAATCCTCCATCCGGGAGGCCAATTGCGGCAGGTGAATCTCCACCATGCTGAGCCGGTAGTACAAATCCTCGCGGAACTCTCCGCGTCCCATCATCTCTTCCAGGTCCCGATTCGTCGCGGCAACCACCCGAACGCTGATCTTCTTCGATGCTGTCGCACCGACAGGCTTAATCTCCTGCTGCTGAATCGCGCGAAGTAGCTTGCTCTGCATGCCGAATGGCAGATCTCCCAATTCGTCCAGAAACAAGGTGCCGCCGTGCGCCGCTTCGAACAGTCCCTTCTTATCGCCCGTCGCGCCGGTGAACGATCCCCGGATATGACCGAACATCTCGCTTTCAAACAGCGACTCCGTGATCGCGGAACAATTCGCGATCACGAACGGGCCGCTCGCCACCGGGCTCAGCACATGCAGCGCGTGCGCGGCCAACTCCTTGCCGGTGCCCGTCGCGCCGCGTACCAGCGCCACGCGAAAGTGCGGCGCCACACGCCGTATCAGCGCGAATACCTCCAGCATCTGTGCGCTGTGCCCGACCATTCCTTGGAACCGGTTTGCGTGCACGAGTTCCGTTTCCAGGCGGGCCGCGTCGATACGGCGCTGGGTCTCCTCCACTAGTTCCCGGACACGCGCCCGAAGTCCGGCCACGTTCACGGGTTTGGTCAAATAGTCGCACGCGCCTTTCCGCACGGCGGCCACCGCGGACTCCGGCGTATAGTGCCCCGTCAACAGGATCACGTCCGTCCCCGGCGTATCCCGCGAGATCTCTTCCAGCAGCTCCAACCCATCGGCGTCCGGGAGCTTCAGGTCCAAAATCACGACATGCGGCCGGTGCGCGGCCAGGGCCGCGCGCGCTTCCGTGCCGCTGGATGCCTTCAAAATCCGGAGCGGCAGCGCCGCCAGCGCGTCTTCCACCAGGTCGAGACTGAGCGGGTCGTCGTCGACGGCCAACAGGGAGAGCTGCAGATCGGGATTCGCCATCGCCTAACCCCTCAGCGTACCAAGCCTGTAGCATATAAGGGATGAATGCTAGGCCATCGAGACTCCGGCCGCTGGACGAGATGTTCTACGTTCTCATCGGCGCGCTTGTGTTATTGCTGGGCGTCGGTGCCGTCTACCTGAACTGGCAGAAAGCCCAACAGGCCGAGCTCCAGGCGGAGCGAAGCCGGAGCGCGGTCGCCCAACTGCGGCAGCTCCAGTTGGCGGTCAGCGACGCCGGCAGCGCCCATCGCGGCTACCTCGTCACCGGCAAAGAGCCCTATCTTGACGCCTATCGGGACGCCATGGCGATCGTCACTTTGCGCCTCACGCAACTCCGCGAGACGTCCCATACCTTAGCGCCCATCGCAGAGCGCCTTGTGGAGCTCGAACAACTCGTGGCTTTAAAGGAGGCCGAAATGAAGACCTCCCTTCAAGCCGCCTACATTGGCGAACGGGAGGCGGCGAACGAGTTCATGGAACAGGGCAGCCTCACTGGCAGCGTCGACAAACTGCGCGCCCTGGTCCGGGATGTCGAGCAGGCCACCTTCAAAGAGGGCGAAGATCGAACCGTGGAGACTCGCGACAACATGCGCATGGCGGCCATCCTCGCCGTCTCCTGTTGCGTTATCCTCTTCATCCTCTTTGCCGTCGAGAACCAGCGAGTCGCCGCGCGCCACCGTGCCGCCGAGCGTGCCAACGAAGTGAAGTCCGCATTCCTCGCCAGCATGAGTCACGAACTGCGCACACCGCTCAACGCGGTCATCGGCTACAGCCAGATGCTGCAGGAAGAGGCCGAGGCCGGCGGCCGGAAATCCGACCTCCAGGATCTGCAGAAAATCGAAACTGCCGGCAAACACCTGTTGGAACTCATCAACGCCATTCTTGAAATGTCGAAGATCGAAGCGGGCAAGGTGGAAGTGTCCGCCACGCCGTTCGTCGTCCGCGACATCCTCGACGATGTGCTGGAGCTTGTCCAGCCGCTGGCCCAAAAAAATGGGAACAGCCTGGAGCTGATCGTCGCCCCAGGTGTCGGCCGCATGCACTCGGACTCCATGAAAATCCGCCAGTGCCTGATCAATCTCCTTAGCAACGCCGTGAAATTCACCGCGAACGGCACCATCAAGCTCCGCGTGGAGCGCGTGCTGGACGTCAACCGCCCCTACGTTCGGTTCGCCGTTTCCGACACCGGGCCCGGCATCCAACCCAATGAGCTCTCGTTGCTGTTCGAGCCATTCCATCAGTTGGAGTCCTCGACCGTTCGCTCCAAGGGCCAGGGCACCGGCCTCGGCCTGGCCATCACGCGGCGACTCAGCCGCATGATGGGCGGCGACACGCTGGTGGACAGCGAAGTCGGCCGTGGCACCACTTTCACACTCTCTCTGCCGGAGGAAATGACGCCGGGTTCCCTGGCCGCCGTGCGCGCCGCGGAGAAGCCCACGAAACCGGTGGTCCTTGTCATCGATGACGACGTGGCCATTCACGATATGGTCCGCCGTCTGCTCGAAAAGCAGCCGCTCCATGTGGTCACAGCCCGGAACGGTGACGAAGGCCTCCGCCTGGCGCGCGAGCTCAAACCGAGGGTGATCACGCTTGACATCGTGATGGACGGCGCCGACGGGTGGGAGATTCTTCGCAGGTTGAAAAACGATGCCGATCTGGCTTCCATTCCCGTCGTCCTGTTGAGCGTCCTGGATGCGCAAGGCGACCCGCGCGGCTTCATGGCCAGCGAAGTTCTCAGCAAACCGATCGACGTGGAAAACCTTTCCGGGGCGATTCTCCGTCACGCCACGTCCGGCCGGGCGCACTCGGCTCTCATCGTGGACGACAATTCCGATTCGCGCTCCCTGATTCGGAAGCCGCTCGAAAGACTCGGGTGGGATATTCACGAGGCCAGCGACGGAGCCGAGGCGCTGGAGAAGTGCGGCCGTCTCAAGCCCGGCCTTGTCTTGCTCGATCTGATGATGCCGAACGTGGATGGCTTCGAATTCCTGAGCCGCCTTCGTGCCGCCGAATCGGGCAACCAAACGCCCGTCCTGGTGGTGACCGCGATGGATTTAAACGCATCGCAACGGGAGCGCCTGCGCCAACAGGCCGCCGCCGTTGTGAGCAAAAGCGCCCTTCGGGGCAATGAACTACTCTCCCAAGTGCTCGCAACGCTCAATTAAACATGACGATTCTGCTGGTGGAAGACAACGAGATGAATCGCGACATGCTGTCGCGGCGTTTGGAACGAAAGGGCCATTCGGTGCTGCTCGCGCTAGACGGCGAACAGGCGATTCAAATGACCCGCGAGCACCAGCCGGCCGTCGTGCTCATGGACATGAGCCTGCCGGTCCTTGACGGCTGGGAGGCCACGCGCCGCCTGAAAGCGGACGCGCAGACTGCCCACATTCCCGTCGTGGCTCTCACGGCCCATGCCCTGCCCGCCGAACGTGACCGCGCCCTGGAAGCCGGCTGCATCGCGTTTGAAACCAAACCCATCGATTTCCCCAAACTGCTGTCGGTCATCGACACGGTTACAAAATGAAGTTAGCGCTCGTGGAGATCGACGATGCGCTTCGAGCGCAACTGGAGAGCTGGAACATCGATTGCGCCGGCGAAACGGATTCTCCAGGACTCGACGCGATTCTGACAACGACTCCGGTCAATGCACCCGGCGACACACCCGTCCTCGGAGTGAATTCGCCTCTCGGCCAGGACTTTCTCCAAACCCCCTTCCCGCTGAAGGAACTTGAACTCCGAGTCCAGCGCGCGCGCCAACGCCGCCAAAGCGAAATCGATCTGGTTCACGATCTCCGTTCGCCGCTTAACGCAATGCAGGGCTACGCCGAGCTGATCTCCGAGTCCGCCTCTGGCGAAGAGAAACGCTTCGCCGAAAAGATCCGTCTCGCTGCGATACAAATGACGGAACGGTTAAGTAGACTTCGCGATCACGGTGTTTGAATATTCGACACTCCCGCAGGACGCATTCGTTAAATCGTAGAAACCATTGGCTTTATAATTTGGCACGCGACATGCTCAAAAGAAGGCATGACCAACGCAATCCTCGAAATGGATGCCCTGAACCCGGTGGCTGCCGTCGAGCTGACTGAATCCGCCTTCGCTGCCGCCTACACCAAAGGATTTTCCCGCACCGTTCGTTTCCTGCAGTCCAACGGAGTCCAGCAGGAACTGGCCGAGGAGATCTCCCAAGCCGCATGGACCCGCGGTTGGGAATGCCGCGCGCAGTTGAAGAATCCGGCTGCGTTAGGAGTGTGGGTCAACTCCATCGCCAAGAATTTATTGCGGGTCGACTACCGCCGCCGCAAAGCCGTCGAGGAACTCTCCGAGGACTCCGCGATCATCGGCGCCTCCACCGATTCGACCGCTCTGGCCGAACTGCTCTCCCACTGCAACCAGGACGACCGCGAATTGTTGGTCAAGCACTACATGGAAGGCTGGTCCAGTAACGAACTGGCTCCGGCCCTGGGCATCTCGCCTGTCTCGGTTCGCGTCCGCCTGCTCCGAATCAAGCAGAGCCTTCGCGAAGCGCTGCAGCTCCGGAACTTTCGAATCGAAGCCGCGGAGGCCGCGTGAGCCGGGCCTTCTCGATGATCGTGATCGGTGTCTCCTGCACGGCGGCGTATGGGCTCACGCAAGCGAGCGCCCTGTTTTTGGTCTTGGGTCCCGCGCTCATCGCCGCCGGCGTCGGGCACCTGGTTTGCACGGAGTACGAAATTCGCTAAACTCTAACGCATGATCACGCGTCGAGGAATCGTGCTCGCGGCGCCCGCCGCCCTGGCCGCATCGAAACAGAAAGCCTTTCATTACGCCGATGTCGAAGCGCGCATCGCCCGGCGCGACTTCAAGGGAATCACGAAGGACGATCTTCCAACTCCGGCGCTTGTCGTCGATAAGATCGCGTTCGATAAGAACCTCCGCCACATGGCGGAACACTGCAAAGCGACCGGCATCGACATCCGGGCGCACTGTAAGATTCACAAAAGTGTGAACATCGCCAAGCAGCAGATCGCGCTTGGCAGCCTCGGCATCTGCTGCGCCACCATCGCCGAGTCGGAGCTGATGGTCGCGGCGGGCATCCGGAACGTCCTCCACACCTGCCAGCCCGCCGGCAAGAACAAGATTTCCCGCGCGGTCGACCTCGGTGCGAAGGATCCTACCTTCATGGTGGTCGCCGACGATCCTGAAACCGTGGATCTGCTCAACGAAGCGGCCGCGGCCGCCGGCATCCGGCTTCGCACGCTGGTCGACATATACGCCGGCCTTTCGCGCCACGGCCACGCCGCAGGCGCGCCCGGCCTCGCCGTCGCACAGCGAATCGACAAGTCGAAGAACCTCGTCTTCAGCGGCGTGATGGGTTACTCCGGCGTCGCGTCCCACACCAAGGGCTGGGAGAACCGCCGCGCGCAGTCGCGCAAGGACGTCGGTCCCGTGGTTGAAACTGCGCTGCTCTGCAAAAAGTCGGGCCTGAACGCGGCCATCGTCACGGGCGGCTCCACCGGCACATACAACATCGACAAGGAAATCGGCCTCACCGAACTCCAGGCCGGTTCCTACGTATTCATGGACACGGCTTATAACCATATCGGCGCAAAGGCCGGCGTGGAGCGGTACAGCGATTTCGGCACCTCGCTGCACGTCCTCACCACCGTCATCAGCCGCAATCACCCGAAACAGGTCACGATCGACGCGGGCAACAAGGCCCTGCTGCGCCCCACCGACCAGGTGGCCGGCCGCCCGGAAGTGACCGTCGAAAACCAGGGCGCCGAGTTCGGCATTCTGAAGTGGAACGACGGCAATGGATTCAAGCTCGGCGAGAAAGCCGAATTGATCACCACCAACCTCGACATGACCACCAACTGCTATGACCGCTACTACGTCTGCGAGGGCGCAAACCTCGTCGACGTCTGGCCCGTCATGGGACGCGCCGGAGCTCTGCAACGTTGATCTCCCGCCGCGCCCTACTCGCCGCCGCGGCGCAGCAGCCGGCCAAACCCAATATCGTTTTCGTACTGGTCGACGATTTGCGCTTCGACGAGCTCGGCTGCACCGGCCACCCGTTCGCCTCCACGCCGCACTGTGACCGCCTGGCGCGCGAAGGCGCGAACTTCGTCAACGCGTTTTCCGTCGCTCCGCTGTGCTCGCCCAGCCGCGCTTCGTTTCTCACCGGCCAGTATCCGCACCGTCACGGGATCATCGACAATACCAGCCGCGCCGCCGCCAGCCACAAGCTCACCACGTGGCCGCGCCTGCTCCGTGACGCCGGTTACGAAACGGCTTTCATCGGCAAGTGGCACATGGGGAATGACGATTCTCCGCGGCCTGGCTTCGATACCTGGGTCAGCTTCAAGGGTCAGGGCGAATGCATCGACCCGGAGCTGAACGTCAACGGCAAATCGGTCTCGACACACGGCTACATCACCGACCTGCTGACCGATCACGCCGTCGATTTCATCGACAAGCGCCGTACCAAACCCTTCTGCGTTTATCTTTCGCACAAAGCCATCCACCCGAACGTGCAGCAGCGGGACGATGGCAGCGTCACCGCGGCCCTGGGTGGCGCGGAAGACTTCATCCCCGCGCCACGCCACAAAACTCTCTACACCGGCCAGACTCCTCCGCGGCGCGCGAACTACCGCATAGCTCCCTCCGGCAAGCCCGCGCTGGAAAAGACGCAACAAGCCGCCGAACCGACGTCCGGCGCCGTTATTCTCAACCGCATGCGAATGATGAAGGCTGTTGACGATAGTCTGGGGCGCATTCTCGCCGTTCTGGAGAAGAACAACGTCTTGAACAACACGGCGATCATCTTCACAAGCGACCATGGCTATTTCTACGGAGAGCACGATCTCGGCGCGGAGCGGCGCCTGGCTTACGAAGAGGCCATCCGCATTCCCCTGCTCATCCGGTATCCGGCGCTCTTCCCAAAACCCGTCCGCCCGCCCGGTCTTACCCTGAGTATCGACATCGCTCCAACCGCGCTGCAAATGGCGCAGGCAATGATTCCGCCGTCCATGCAAGGCTTGCGCATTCAGGCGGCGAAACGGGACCATTTTCAGATTGAATACAGCTCCGACACGGTCTTCGCTCGCATCCGCAACATGGGCTACCGCGCCGTGCGCGGCACCAACTGGAAGTACATCGAGTACAAGGAACTTGCCGGCAGCGACGAGTTCTACGACCTGGCGAACGACCCCTTCGAATTGCATAACCAGATCGCCAATCCAAATTACAAAACCCAAATCGACAAAGCCCGCCGCCTTTTGCAATAATTCCTAGCACGATGCCCAAAGTCAAACCCATCCCAAAGGGCTACCACACGGTCACGACGGCCGTGACCGTTTCCGGAGCCAAGGCTTTCATTGGCTTTTGCAAGAAGGCGCTGGGGGCCAAGGAGGTGCTCCACCTGCCTGGTCCGGGCGGAATGGTCGTTCACGCCGAATTGGTCATCGGCGACACACACTTGATGGCCGGCGATGAGATGCCGCAGATGGGCAACAAATCCGCACGGACACTTGGGGGCTCACCGTTGACGTTGCACGTCTATGTGCCCAACTGCGACAAGGCCATCGCAAAGGCCGTCAAGCACGGCGCCACCGTCACGATGCCCGCCTCCGATCAGTTCTGGGGCGACCGTTATGGCCGGGTCGTCGATCCATGGGGCAATAACTGGGCCTTTGCCACCCATATTGAAGACGTCACGCCGCGCGAAATGAAAAAGCGCACGGCCAAACTCTTTGGCGGTGCCTAGTACGCCCCGCCTGGCCTTCGTCGGCGCGGGCCGCGTCGCCCGCGCCCTGTCGAAGGCCTTCGACAATGCGGGTATCGCGGCGGCGACGGTGTCCAGCCGGAATCCGGGCGAGATTCAATCCGCCGTCGAACGAAGCGATTGGATTTTTCTCACTGTCGCCGATCACGCCATCGAAACCGTTTGTACCGCAATCCAGTGGCCGGCGGACAAGTTGGCAATCCACACAAGCGGAGCTCACGACCTCGATGTTCTCCAAGCGGCGCCGCACCGCGCGAGCTTTCACCCGATGCAGAGCTTTCCTCAAGCGTCGCTGTCGCATGCGCTCGCCCCGGGGATCACGATCTCGATCGAGGCCTCCGGCGAGGATGCGGCACGCCTCGAAGATCTGGCCCGAAGAATCGGCGGGAATCCGCTCCGTCTTCCGCCTGGCGCGCGGCCGCTCTATCACGCCAGCGGCTACTTCGCCAGTCCGTTGCTTGTCACCATGCTGCATCAGGCGGCCGGCATCTGGGCCGCCATGGGGTTTGAGGAAAAAACGGCCCTTGCCACGCTGCTGCCTCTGCTGAAAGAGACGGTGCGAATGATCGAGGATCACGGCCTTGAGAATAGTCTCACCGGCCTGGTCGTCCGGGGCGACGCAGGCACGCTGCGGCGCCACCTGGATCACCTGCGGCGTTCGAGTCCCGAAACCGCCGGGCACTACGCCTACCTCACGGCCGTGTCGATCAACCTGGCGGAATCCACCGGCGGAATCACCGCCGGTCAGGCACAACTGCTTCGCGCGGCGCTCTCAGATTCTGGCTGACTCCAACGGCGCGGGTAGAGAAGACCGGCTTCTAGCGGCTCTTGCGCTCTTTCAGTTCGTTCATAATCCGTCCGAACTTCTTGCGTTGCTCCTCGTTTAGGACCGTGTCGATCTGCTGCTTACTCTGCGTCATTACCTCTTCCATCTGCTGCGAAAGCATCTGGTAGTACATGGCGAAGTCGTCCAAAACGGTCTCGATTTTTCCAGCCTGATCCGGCGTCAGATCCAACTCCTTCCGGAGGTGCG
>Ga0194119_10002275_pt1 | contig 32954 bp, 33 predicted proteins | sample TA2MahC100mmetaG_FD_148620 | JGI IMG/M metagenome (GOLD analysis project Ga0194119, IMG submission 148620) | Freshwater microbial communities from Lake Tanganyika, Tanzania - TA2015018 Mahale Deep Cast 100m | ecosystem: Environmental > Aquatic > Freshwater > Lake | place: Tanzania: Lake...
CTGGGCGGGGAGGAGGGCCTTGTAGATGTCGTCGTCGACGAAGGCGGCCTCGTCGACAACGATGAGAAGGGGATTGGAATATCCGCGCACGGTTGGCTCGCTGTCCGGCAGGCCGATAACCTGGGTTTGGTTGGGTAATTCGAAGCCTTCGGCGATGGGCTTTACCTTCTTTCCCAGGAGTTTTATGGCCGCGGCGCGGGCTTTGTCGAGGATGTGGCCGGACTGGCGGCTGGAGGGGCCGGCGAGGAGGATGATCTGGCCGGGGTTCTGGATGGCGGTGTGGAGGACCCTGAGCGCGGCGGCGGTGGATTTGCCGGTTTGGCGCGCGCCGAGGACGAGGGTCTGGCCGGAGTTGTCGGTCATGATCTGGGCCTGGAGGGGGTCCGGCGTGAAGCCGAAGTTCTGCTTGGCCCAGAGGAGGATATCCGCTTCGACGGCCGGTGTAGGTGTAGCGACCGGTGCGGGGAACTGGGACAGGTCGACCTGGTCCGCGGCGGTGGCGGGTTCGAAGGAGTCGGCGAGCGGAGCGGGCTCGGGGACGGGTGGATCGGAGTCCTCGAGGGCGGGCTCGAAGGAGGAAGGGTCCTGAGGGGTCCTGGGTAAGTCCTTTGTTTGCAACGGAGGAGTCCGTTTTGGACGTTTTTCTCCGCTTTTTTTCAAGCGGAGCATGGCGTTGATGAGGCGGTTGCGGGTAAGGGTAGCGTTGGAGATGGCGCGGTCGAAGACGGGCTGGAGGGAGCCGTCGGAGGCGCCGAGGCGTTCGATGTTGAGGATGACGTCCTCGTTGGTGGCGCCGGGCTGGAGGGAGCGGACGACGGCGTCATAGTGGCCGGAGAGGTCGGCATTACGGACGAAATACTTGCATTTTATCTGCCAATTGATGGCGGCTAGCTCGTCGGCGAGCTGGATTTCCTGGACGTTAGCGGGTTGCCACATGTCGCGGCTCGGCAAAACGGGTGTAGTGTTTCCGGTAGGAGCTTTCGGAGTGGCGGCGACACAGCCAGAGAGGAACTGCTAAAGGCGTTGGACGCCGAAGAAGACGAAGAGGGGGAGCAAGAGTCATAATGGGAGCAATGGCAACCGTCCACATGAGCGAAGCCGAGGTAGCTCGCGATCTTCACGCCGCGCTGGCCAAGGTGCAGCAAGGCGTCGAGATCGTCATCGAGCAAGACCACCGGCCCGTTGCCGTGCTGAAGCCGTCCGCATCCACACGCCCAGGCCGCAAGCTCAGCGAGTGCATCGCCATGGCGAAGGCTTACGAAGCCAAGTTCGGCTACGCGCCCATCCCGGACGAGGACTTTGCCAAAGACGTGCAAGCGGGCATCGACTCCCGCCGCGATTCGTTCGAGCCGCCGGCTTGGGATTAACGTGTGGGACTAGTCCTCGACTCCAGCGTGCTCATCGCGGCGGAACGGGAGAAACGCCCGGTCAGTCAGCTTCTCGCGTCGCTCTCCGCTGAACATTCCGAAACCGAGTTCCTGCTGTCTTCCATCTCGGTGATGGAACTGGAACACGGCTGGCATCGCGCCAACACGCCCGAAGCCGCCGCCAAGCGCCGCCGATATCTCGATGAAGTGCTAGCCATCCTGCCGGTGGAACCGTTCACGCGCGAGATGGGCGTGCTTGCCGCCAAGATCGACGCCGACATGAAGAAGGTAGGGCTCGTCATCGCTACCGCCGATCTGCTGATCGGAATCACGGCTCTGCATTACGGCTACGCCCTTGGAACCCGCAACGTCCGCCACTTCCGAATGATCCCAGGGCTTCAAGTGCTCTCTCTTTAGCCGCCACCTTCCTTCGTTCTCAAACATTCCACAACGGTCCTCGCCGTGAAGGTTGAAGCTGCGCCGCGTCGCGCCCTTGGCCGCTCCGGGCCGTTGCAGACCGAATCCTCTTGTGTACGGCGCGGGCTCGCTGCTGGAACGTGGCGGGCGATGGATGGCCGCCAAATTTACTTCACGATGACCGCGGGGACTTGGGCGTCGCGGACGAGTTTGTTGAAGCCGGCGATGTCAGCGGCGAGGAGGCCGTCGAGCTTTTTCAACTGCGCGTTGAGTTTGGTCGCGAGGTCCTCGAAGACCTGATTCACCTGGGCCGTCGGCGCGCCTTCGTTTTGCTGAATCACGCTGAGTAGCGCGGCGAGTTTGTTGTTGAGCTTGATCGGGAAGTTGAGGGGGTCCTGGTTCGACTGCAGTTTCGTCTGGTAGATCTCTTCCTCGATCACCGTGAGCTCTTTCGACAACTTCTTACCCGCCTCGATGGCCTTGGCGGCGTCCTTGATCGAGGCCATGCGCTTCACTTCATCGTCGATCTGCTTGCGCGCGTCGCGGATTTTCGACACCGCTTCGTTGGCTTGTGTGACTTTGTCGCGCACTTGGATCGAGAGCTGCAGTTGCTTGTCAAAATCCTCTTGCGTGCCCGGCACGCGAGGGTCTTTCTTCAAGACAAACGGTTGCGTGTGCGAGACGCCGTCAACGGTGAGTTTGACCTGATAGCGGCCCGTAGTGGCGACTGGCCCACGGTTCGAGCCGGCCCAGTAGATGAGGCCTTGGAAGGTGGCCGCGTCGGGATGGCGCATGTCCCATACGAATTGATTGAGGCCCGCGGCATTGGAAACCACCGGGGCAGTCTCGCCTTCGCCTGCGGCGGGTTTGTCCTTGGTCGAGAACTTCTTGATGAGCTTGCCGGAGGCGTCCAGAATTTCGATGACGACTTCTTCCTTGGCCTTATCCTTCAACATGTAGTGGATGACGACTCCGCCGGGGGGATTGGCACCCGTGGCGGCGGGCCCTCGGCGGCGAAATCCGCCAGAGATCCGATAGGCCTCTTCGGGGGCGAACAGGGTTGTGTCGGATTTGAGTTGTTGGACGAGATGGAGGTCGTCGAGGATCCAAAACGAGCGGCCTTGCGTGGCGACGACGAGATCGTTGTCGCGTTTTTGGAAGGCCAGGTCGGTGATCGGAACGGTGGGAATATTGAGGTTGAATTTCTGCCAGTTGTCGCCGTCGTCGTAGCTCAGATATAAGCCGGTCTCGGTGCCGGCGAAGAGCAGGCCTTTGCGGTTGGGGTCCTCGCGGACGACGCGCGTGAAGGCCGCGCCGTCGATACCGTTGACGATCTTGGTCCAGGTCTTGCCGTAGTCGGTGGTGCGGTAGAGATAGGGGCGAAGATCGTCGGACTTGTACATGGTCGCGGCGATGTAGGCTTTGGCCGGGTCGTGCGGAGAGGCTTCGATGGAGTTGATCTGAATCCATTCGGGGATGCCGCGCGGGGTGACGTTGTCCCACTTCTTGCCGCCATCGCGAGTGACATGAACGAGACCGTCATCGGAGCCGGCCCAGATGAGGCCTTTGGTGAGTTTCGATTCGTCGACGGTGAAGATGGTGCAGTAATATTCCACGCCGGTGTTGTCGCGGGTGATCGGTCCGCCAGAGGGGCCTTGTTTGGAGCGATCGTTGCGCGTGAGGTCGCCCGAAACCGGTTCCCACACGCGGCCGCCGTTGGTTGATTTGAAAAGCACGTTGCCTGCGGTGTAGAGAGTGTTCGGATCATGCGGCGAGAATAGTAGAGGGAAGTTCCACTGAAAGCGGTAGCGCATGCCCTCGGCACCGTAGCCCATGGGATTATCGGGCCAGACATCGATGCGCGACGTGTTGCCGGTGCGGTGATCGTAACGGGTGAGATAGCCGCCGTATGAACCTGCGTAGACGATGTTGGAGTCTTTGGGATCGGGAGCAATCCAGCCGCTTTCGCCGCCGCCAACGTCCCACCAATCCTTCTCGCTGATGACGCCGCCGTTACCCCGGCTGGCGATGCGAATTGTCGAGTTGTCCTGTTGCGCGCCGTAGACGATGTAGGGGAACTGGTTGTCGGCGAAGACGCGGTAGAACTGGGCAGTCGCTTGATTTTGCGCGGTCCAGCGGCGGCCGCCGTCGTTGGAGACGTTAGCACCGCCGTCGTTGCTTTGGATCATGCGGTCGCTGTTGTTGGGGGCGATCCAAAGATCGTGGTTGTCGCCGTGCGGTGTCGGGATGGCATTAAAAGTCTTGCCGCCGTCGTCACTGCGAAAGAAACCAACGTTGAGAACGTAGACGGTGTTGGGCTTTAAGGGATCGGCGTAGATGCGGGAGTAATACCAGGCGCGCTGGCGAAGGCTGCGCTGTTCGTTGACCCGGGTCCAGGTGTCGCCGCCGTTGTCGGAGCGGAAGACGCCGCCGTCTTCGGCTTCGATGATGGCCCAAAGACGTTCGGGATAAGCGGGAGAAACGGCGACGCCGATCTTACCCTGCAAGCCTTTCGGCGCACCGGGATTGTGGCCGATTTCTTTCCAGGTTTCGCCGCCGTCGACGGACTTGAAGAGTCCGGAACCCTTGCCGCCGGACTCCATCGACCAGGGGCGGCGGATGACTTGCCAGAAGCCGGCGTACATGATGTCTGGGTTGGAGGGATCGATGGCAAGATCGACGCAACCGGCCTCGGGGCCGCGCGTGAACGGCTGTTTCCAGGTTTTGCCGCCGTCGACCGATTTGAAGATTCCACGCTGTTCGTTGGGTCCGGACATGTGGCCGAGCGCGCAGACGTAGACGAGGTCGGGGTTGCGAGGATGCACGCGGACGCGGCCGATTTGGCGGGTGTCGGCGAGCCCGAGATGCTTCCAGGTCTTGCCCGCGTCGGTGGATTTGTAGACACCGTCGCCGTGCGAGGCATTGCCGCGGATGGCCTGCTCCCCCATGCCCACGTAGACGATGTTCGGGTTTGAGTCGGCAACGGCGAAGGCACCGACGGAGCCCGTGTTGAGTTGACCGTCCGAGACCGGTTGCCAGCTCGCGCCGCCGTTGGTGGTCTTCCAGACACCACCGCCGGTGCCGCCGAAATAGTAGACATTTGGCTGCGAAGGGACGCCGGCAACGGCGACGACGCGGCCTCCGCGATTGGGCCCGATGGAGCGGAAGTCGAGGCCCTTGAGGAGCTTGGCGTCCTGCGCGGTGCAGGCGAGAGAGGTGATCAAAACGGCAAGGCGAAACATTGGTTGAAATTGTAGCAAGGGGAGTGAGAACATTTGCCGGCGTTCCGCGCAAGACTACTTGTGGATCAGTGTCTCCCGTGAAAGGCATCGGATTGACAAGCCGGCCTGGACCGAAATTCTGGCTACTGGTGCTTGGACTGGCCGTGGTCGCGATGGCGGCGGCGTGGCTGGCGGCGGATCGCCCTCCCGACCTGTGGCTTGAGGTGGAGCTGCAGGGCCCAGTCGCCGAGGGAAGCGTTAGCATGAACGCGGCCGGGCGGGACGAAGATCGTGCGACGCTGGGGGCGCTGCGGGTAATTGATGAGCGTTCGATGACAGCGAAACTCCCGTTTGCGACGTCGAGGCCGGACCCTGTTGTGATCATTCGCGCCGGCGGGCTGCGGGTCGTAGAATTTCGCCTGCCGCTGGCGCGCGAAGAGGATTGGAGCGTGTGGACCGAAGGCGCGGGCGGGTATGCGTATCGATATCGAGTGAGAAAGCTGGAACCGTGATCTCGAAAACGGGTCTAGGATTCGCGGCCGTTTATGTCGTGGTGGCGATGTATCTCATCTACGACGACCGGAATGCGCAGGGCGGTGGGTGGATCAATTTGCACGGGATGCTGTCGGGCATCGCAACGCTGCCCGCGGCCGCCGTGTGCGAACTTCTGGGATTTCGGCCCGATTACAAAAGCAACTTGCACATGGGCGTGATGGTGACGATTTGCGCGGGCCTAGTCTATTGGGTGGTTAGCGGCGTCCAAAACATGTTTACCAAATTCTCCGGTTGAAACGCGGCACAATAGTGCCATGCGAGTTCTTCTACTGGCGGCCGCCGGGGCCGCGCTGTTCGGACAGACGGTGCAGGAGGCGAGGGCGTTCCTCGACGCCGCCGAGGCCGATCTGCTCAAGCAGAGCAACTACTTGAATCGCGCCCAGTGGCTGCAATCGACCTACATCAATCCCGACAGCGAAATGCAGGCGGCGCTGGCGAATGAGCGCTACATCGAATCGGCGAAGGGCTATGCGAAGGCCGCGACGAAGTTCGACAAGTTGAAACTGCCGCCGGAGTTGGCGCGGAAGATGACGCTGTTGAAGATCAGCCTGACGCTGGCAACGCCGTCGAACCGGAATGAGGCCACGGAACTGACGCAGCTTGTGGCGAAGATGGAATCGGCCTACGGTTCGGGCAAGTTTTGCCGCGACGCCGCGGCGGACAAAGGCAAGTGCCTGGACCTGACGGCGATCTCGTCGCTCATGGCGACCAGCCGCGATGCGAAGGAATTAGCCGATTTATGGCAGGGCTGGCACCGCATTTCGCGGCCGCTGCGGAAGGATTACACGCGTTTCGTGGAGCTCGGCAATAAGGGCGCCAAGGAGTTGGGCTTTGCCGATAAGGGCGCGATGTGGCGGTCGAAGTACGATATGACGCCGGATGCATTCGCGAAGGAGGTCGACCGGCTGTGGGAGCAGGTCCGGCCGCTCTATGTGAAGCTGCACGCCTACACGCGGATGCGGCTGCGCGAGAAGTACGGCGCTTCGGTGGTGCCCGCGAACGGCCCGATTCCGGCGCATTTGACGGGCAACATGTGGGCGCAGTCGTGGGACAACATCTACGACGTACTGGAGCCCAAGAACGCGGCGAAGAATTTCGATCTCACCGAGAAGTTGAAGGAGCGCAAGCTGAACGAGATCGAGATGGTGCGCTACGGCGAGCGGTTCTTTCAGTCGCTCGGATTCGCACCGCTGCCGAAGACGTTTTATGAGCGCTCGTTGTTTGTGAAGCCGCAGGATCGAGAAGTGGTGTGCCATGCGTCGGCGTGGGACGTCGATAACGACGAAGACCTGCGCATCAAGATGTGCATTCAGATCACGGGCGAAGAGTTCGCGGTGATTCATCACGAACTCGGGCACAACATCTATCAGCGGGCCTACCGGCAGTTGCCCTATCTGTTCCGCGATTCGGCCAACGACGGGTTTCACGAAGCGGTGGGCGATACGATCGCGCTGTCGATCACGCCCGAGTATTTGGTGAAGGTCGGGCTGCTCGATAAGCCTACCGATCCAAGTGGCGATATCGGACTGCTGCTGAAGCAGGCGCTGGCGAAGGTGTCGTTCCTGCCGTTTGGATTGATGATCGACCAGTGGCGTTGGAAAGTGTATTCCGGCGAGATCACGCCGGCCAATTACAACGCTAAGTGGTGGGAGTTGCGGCGGAAGTATCAGGGGGTCGACGCGCCGGGACGCGGCGAAGGCGATTTCGATCCGGCGGCGAAGTATCACGTGGCGGCGAATGTGCCGTACACGCGGTACTTCCTGGCGCACATTTTGCAGTTTCAGTTTCACCGCGCGCTGAGCCAGGCGGCGGGATGTAAGGATCCGTTGCATCGCTGCTCGATTTACGATTCGAAGGAAGCGGGCAAGAGGCTGAACGATATGCTGGCGTTGGGGCTGAGCAAGCCGTGGCCCGATGCCTTGCAGGCGATTACGGGCAAGCGCGAGATGGACGCGACGGCGATCAAGGACTACTTTGCGCCGCTGGAGAAGTGGCTGGATGAGCAGCTCAAGGGGCAGCCGGTGGGGTGGTAGAGCCGTCAGCTACAGCGGTATTGGCGGTATGGTGATCGACGCCGGCGGCGCGAACGCCTCCCCGCTGACCAACTGGCCGGGGAATTTGTGCACCGTGGCCAGCATCTGCGTCACCTTGACCGCGGGCCGAATGATCTCAAACCCGCTGGAAAGCCAGACAGCATAGGCATTCGCCATCGATGTCGCTGCCGGGTCGCCCGCGTTTCCCAGGTACTGTTGGAGTTGCGGCCGCAGGAAACCACGGCTTACATAATTGTGTCCGCTCATGTCCTGAAGCAGCATGAACGGCGTCGCGTGCATCGGCGGCGGGGACGTTGAAGCGTTCCAGTTGGCATACGGCGGGTAGGCATTAGGCACATTTGTATGGATCTGCCCGGTGTAGGAGCGTAGAATCATGTCCAGAAAATCGGCCCACTTCTCGGCAACCTGATCGGAGGCCCCTCCGTTCCGCAAGCGCTGCGTGAACTGCCAGCGCGTTGTGAACACACTGCTCACCGATCCGATCGGGATGGTAAGCGCCGATCCCCTTACCTGGGCGCCGCGAATCAATGCTCCTCGGAACCAGTCCGCCACCGAGTCCCGCGTCGCTTCCTTGGCGGCCCGCAAGATCGTCGTCCAATTCGGGATCACGAAGATCTTGCCAGCCCGGGGACTCGGGCCGTTCCTGGCCGCCGTTGAAAAGCGCCAGTTATACCCGTCCGCAGTCGGCGTGTTGCAGCTGACGTACTCCCGTAGATACCAGTTGATCTCGTAAGGATCCGTCGTCTTGAAATTCATCTCGATGATGTCCACGGCCGGCAAGCCGTAGCGAGCCGCAAGGGACTGCCAGTTCTCCCCATCCGCGATCAAGTGCGGAATGCTGTTCGGCGGTGTGTAACTGATGGGTACCAACGTTACCGGGGATGGTTTCTTCTCATTACCTGGCTTGAGTTGCGGCATGACAACGACCTCCTAGAGTTGTGAATTGCATCGGCCGCGGATATGTAACTCCCGATTGAGGGTTTTCGCCTCGGGCTGTCGATAGGCAAGAGCTATCGATTCCGCCGCCGTTAATGGGAAGTGTGAAAAAGCGGGGAATATCCCATCATGCCCGGCTTGAAAAAAAACGTGATTGGGGAGTTTCGCTTGCTGTCCGCGTTTTGGGGGCGTCGATTTGATAGTATCGTCGTCACGGAGAGCCATGCGACCGCTACTGCTCATGGCCCTGGCGCCGGCGTTGCTGGCGCAGGGCGAGTTATTCGAAAGCCGCATACGGCCTGTATTGGCCGCGCGCTGCCAGGGGTGTCACTCGGCGGCGAAAAAGACAAGCGGGCTGGCGGTTGATTCGAAGGCCGGCCTGGAGCGCGGCGGATCACGCGGGACGGCGGTGCGGCCGGGCGATGCGATGGGCAGTCTTCTTTATCGCGCCGTGAGTTACACCGATGCGATGTTGAAGATGCCGCCGGATGGAAAGCTGCCCGCCAACGTCATCGAGGACATTAAACGATGGATCGACAGCGGCGCGGAAGATCCGCGTGTGGAGACGGCGCCCGCGGTGCAGTCCTCGATCGACTGGGCGAAGGCGAAACAGTATTGGGCGTTTCAGCCGTTGCGACCGGGCGGCGGGAGTATCGATTCGCTGTTGCGCGAGCGATGGACGCGCTCGGGGTTAAAGCCTTCCGGGCCCGCCGATAAACGCACGCTGCTGCGGCGCGTGACGTTCGACTTGACTGGCTTGCCGCCGACCGCGGCGGAGATCGAGGCGTTCTTGGGCGACAGCAGCGCGAACGCTTATACAAAGGTTGTGGAGCGGCTATTGGCGTCGCCGCACTACGGCGAACGTTCGGCGCGATTGTGGCTGGATCTCGTCCGCTTCGCGGAAACAAACGGCCACGAATTCGATTTTTATAAGTACGAGGCGTGGCGTTATCGAGACTACGTGATTCGTGCGTTCAATGAAGATCTGCCGTACAACACGTTCGTGCGCGAGCATGTAGGCGCCAATGCGCCATCGCGGCCGTCGCGCGATGGTTCTTATGTTGAGTCGGCGATTGCGAGCGGGTTCTATGGGCTGGGCGAGGAACGGAACGGCGCGACGGACTTGGAGGAAGTTCGGACCGAGATGCGGGACTCGAAGATCGATGTGTTCGGGAAGGCGTTTCTCGGACTCACGGTGGCCTGCGCACGCTGTCACGATCACAAGTTCGATCCGATTCCGACGACGGACTATTATGCGCTCGGGGGCGTGTTCGATAGCACGCGCACGTCGCTGGGGTCGATCGCCTCGGCGCCGGTGACAAAGGCGATTGAAGATTCGCTGCGCGCGATCGAAAGGCCGATGCCGGCGGCGCCCGCGACATCGTTGCGTAAAGGTGACGAACGATTCGACATGTCGCTGTTCTACCGCACGGGCGCGGGATTCGCCGAGACGCGCAACGGCTGGTTGGATTCGTCGCGCGGGGCGTCGAACGCGCTGACGGGCATCATGGTTTCGCGCAGTTTCGTACCGAAGAAGAAGTACATCCACGTGCGCGTGGCGGGGACGAAGTTCGCGCCGGTGCGCGAGGAGCCATCGTTGCTGGCGGTGACGATCTTCGCGCCTGGCCGGTATCCGAAGGGAGTGGCGGGGGCGGGTGATAGAACGCTGCGGTGGCGCACGATTACGCTCCATGAAGAGATCAATCAGGTCTGCCATCTGGAGATTGCCGATCGCCAGCGCGACGGCCATATCGTCGTCGGCGACATTATCTTCTCCGACGACAAGACCCCGCCGCCCGATGTTGCCGAATCGCTGCCCGAACTCGCCGGCGCGAACGCGACCCTCCCCGTAGAGGCCTTCGGGCGCGTGACGTACGAAGACGTTCCGCACAACATGCGTGTGCACGAACGCGGCAATCATCTGAACCTCGGCGAGGAAGTCCCGCGCGGATTCCTGCGCGTGCTGAGCGCCAAGGGCCGCTTCGACGCCGATAGCGGGCGCGATGGCCTGGCGGCGTCGCTCACCGAATCGCCACTGCTTGCGCGCGTGATGGTGAACCGGTTGTGGAAGCAGCATTTCGGCGAAGGCATCGTGCGGACGGTCGATAACTTCGGACAGATGGGCGAACGCCCAACGCATCCCGAGCTGTTGGATTATTTGGCGAACAAGTTCGTCGACGGCGGATGGTCGCTCAAGGCGATGCATCGCGAGATGGTGCTAAGCGATGCGTATCGGCGCGATAGCGCGGCGTCGCCCGAAGCGGCGGCAAAAGACCCGCAGAACCGGCTATTGACGCATATGCCCGTGCGCCGCCTGGAAGCCGAAGCGGTGCGCGATTCGATTCTGGCGGTGACAGGCTCGCTCGACCGCAAAACGCACGGCCCAAGCGTGAAGGTGCACATCAGCGAGTTCCAGGACGGGCGCGGCAAACCTGTTTCCGGCGCGTTGGATGGGGAAGGGCGGCGCAGCGTGTATCTCGAAGTGCGGCGGAATTTCATCACACCGCTGCTGTTGGCCTTCGACTATCCGTTGCCGACATCGACAGCGGGCCGGCGTTTGGTATCGACCGTGCCGGCGCAGGCTCTCACCATGATGAACAACCAGTTCGTGGCGGAGCAGGCGGCGAAGTGGGCGGCGCGCGTTTCGACGGCTTTCCACACGCCGCGCGCGCAGTTGGACGTGATGTTCGAGGAGGCATTCGCGCGGCCGCCGACAGCGCAAGAGCGCGATCGCGCGGCAACGTTTTTCGCCAGCGGCGGAACGTTACAAGAGTTCGCGCATGTGTTGCTGAATACGAAAGAGTTTTTGTTTGTGAGGTGATCGGGATGTCGACGCGGCGAGACTTTTTTCAAATTGCGTTGGCGGCGCTGCACGCCGAGTACGCGCCGGCGCAGACGCGCGTGACCGATCCGTTGGCGCCGCGCGCATCGCATTTCGCGGGCCGGGCGAAGTCGGTGATCCTGCTGTACATGGATGGCGGCGTGTCGCACGTGGATAGCTTCGATCCGAAGCCGCGATTGCAAGCGGAAGCCGGTCAGCCGTTGCCGCTAGAAAGGCCGAAGCATGTCCGCGCCGTGAGTACGTCGATCTATCCGTCGCCCTTTGCATTCCAGCGTTACGGGCAGAGCGGGGCGGCGGTGTCGAGCCTGTTTCCAGAGACCGCGAAGTGCGCCGACGATCTCTGCATCATTCGTTCGATGGTGGCCGATCACTCCGAACACACGGCCGCGAATTACTTCATGCACAGCGGGTCGGGTTTGCAGGGCCGGCCGAGCATGGGCGCGTGGGTGACCTTCGGGTTGGGCAGTGTATCGCGGAATCTGCCAGGGTACGTCGTGCTCGACAACGGGATGATTCCGCCGGGCGGCCTCGACATTTTCGGCAGCGGTTTCCTGCCCGCGAGTTATCAGGCGTCGTTGTTTCGGCGCGGCGCGCAGCCGTTGGCCGATCTTGCTCCGCGTGAAGCTCCGGCGCGACAAAAGGCGAAGCTCGATCTGTTGCGCGAATTCGATGGAGACGCGCTGACCCGTTATGGCGGCGCCGGCGAGATGCAAGCGGCGATCTCCAATTACGATCTGGCGTTTCGGATGCAGGCGGCGGTGCCGGAGTTGACCGACATCTCGGGCGAGAGCGAAGCGACGCGCAAGTTGTACGGCCTTGATGAAGCCGAAACGGAAGAGTACGGGCGGTCGTGCCTGATGGCGCGGAGGTTGGTTGAGCGCGGCGTGCGGTTCGTCGAGTTGTTGTCGCCGAAGCAGGATGGCGAGGACCGGTGGGATCAACACGCGCACCTGAAGCGCGGGCATACGCGGAATGCGAAGGCGGCCGATAAGCCTATCGCGGCGTTGCTTACGGATTTGAAGGCGCGCGGGTTGTTGAAGGATACGCTGGTGGTGTGGACGGGCGAGTTCGGGCGTTCGCCGACCGTGCAGGGTTCGGGTGAGGCGGTGGGGCGCGATCATCATCCGTACGGGTTTTCGATGTGGATGGCGGGCGCGGGCGTGAAGGCGGGATTGACGTTTGGCGCGACCGATGAGTATGGGTATTACGCGATCGAAAATCGCGTGCATGTGCATGACTTACATGCGACGATTTTGCATTTGTTGGGGATTGAGCATACGCGGCTGACGTATCCGTTTAGCGGGCGAGAGATGCGGCTGACGGACGTGCATGGGAGGGTTGTGCGGGAGGTGTTGGGGTAGGCTTGCGGTGACTGTTCTAACAGGCGACAAAGCGAAGGCTATTCCCAGGGGCGATCCTTTAGAAACGCGATGTGCGTGGGAAGTGGTTTATCCGTCTTGAAGTGTTTCCGATAGGCCGCCACCCAATCAGTGGCGATATCGCGCTGGGCATCGGTGAGTCTCAATTTTCCGGAGCACACGAGGCCGCGCAGATGATCTTCTAGTGCGTCCTTGACGTTGGCTGTCCAGTATCCGCCGCGATAGGGTTGTGGCCACAGGTTGCGGATGTCGTCGGCGCCGCCGAGCGCTGGGCTGATTAGGTAATCGACCTCGTAGGCGCGCGGCGCGGGGCGGTCGATTCGATACTGCGCGAAGACTCGCCGGGCGAGCGATTCGGGAATTTCGGTTTCGCGTTCAACAACGCAAACCTGCTCGGCGGTCAGTGCGCTGGCGGCGCCGGGAGTCAGGCGTGCGTCGGGCAGATAAGCCGCGTGGACCGGCCGTTGCGGAACGAACAACAATCCGGCGACGGCGAGGACCGAAGCCGCGGCCGCCACGGCGTAGGGCCAACGGCGCCGGCGCACCGAATCCGAATACGCCGCGCTGGCATCGGCGAGCGCCTTTCGCCGCGCCGTGCAGACATCGCATTCGCCGAGATGAGCGCCCACGTCCAAGGCGGTCTGCGCGTCCAACTCGCCGTCGATAAACATCACAAGAATGTCGTCATCAGGATGCTGCATGGCGGCTCAACTTGTCGAGAGATCGAGCGATCGACGCGGCGACCGAACCGAGCGAGATATCGAGGCGCTCGGCGATTTCGCGGTACCGAAGTCCCTGAGCCCGAAGCGCCAGACAGCAGCGATCCCGCTCGGGCAGAGCGTCGATGACCGCGCGAATTCGTTTCCGCCGCGCCTTCGCCGCGACGATTTGTTCCGGATTCGGCGCCTGGCAAATCGATGACACCTCCGGAAGCGAGCGTTGCAGCCGCGTCCGCTGGCGCAGCCCCAGATTGTGGCCGACACGAAATACCCAGCCCGCCAGATTGTCGCGCGGCTTGCCGGCCCGTAGATGGTCGCCGAGCGCGAGAAAAACGTCCTGTCCCACGTCTTCGGCTTCGGCGGCTGGCAGGCCGAGCTTTGCCAAATAACGCAGCAGCGGCGCGCGCAACTCCGCGTACAACTCGGTCCATGTGAGGACGCTCTCGGCCATCAATCCATTATTCCTGAACAACGGACGCCGTTCAGGAATATTCGTCTTATGGGATTGTTGTTGGCGGTGGCGCTCAGCGTGTTTGTGCAAGATCCATCGGGCGCAGGAATGAAGGCAAAAGGTGTGTTGGAGCCGGCGGGCGGCGGCGCGGTCACTCGGTTTGAAACGGCGGCCGACGGCGGTTTCGACGCCGGAGATATCAAGGCCGGCCGATACCGGTTGACCGTGTCGGCGGACGGTTTTACCGCGCCGGCGGTTGTGTTCGACATCGAAGAGGGCAAGCCGGCGCGGCAGGTCGTTAAGATGTTGGTCGGAACGGCCTCATACTCGGTCAACGTGGTCGCGGCGACGCCTCTGGGAGGATTGGATCGCGCCGTAGAGGAGATTCCTTCCCCAGTGCAAGGGGCAACCCATCGGGAAATCGGCTCCAGCGGCGCGCTGGATCTATCGGACTTCCTCAACCGGCGCATGAATGGTGTGTTCGTCAATGAGATTCAAGGCAACCCGTTTCAGGCCGACGTGAACTATCGCGGCTACACAGCGTCGCCCCTGGTAGGAACACCGCAAGGCATTTCGGTCTTCCTGGATGGCGTCCGGCAAAACCAGCCGTTCGGCGACATCGTGAGTTGGGATCTGATTCCGCGGACTGCGATCGCCGAGACTGCTCTGATTGCCGGCTCCGATCCGGTATTCGGCTTGAACACGCTGGGCGGCGCGCTATCGATGCGCAGCAAGGACGGAACCGCGTTTCCGGGAACGGCGCTGCAGTTGGGTGGCGGGAGTTTCGGCCGCAAGACAGCCGATTTCGAACACGGCGGATCACGGCGGTCGATCGATTGGTTCCTGGCGAGCGGCATGTTCTTCGAAGAGGGCTGGCGGGACTATTCGCCGACCAACGTGCGCCAGTTTTTCGGGCGCCTCGGCTGGAGGCGCGATCGCACCTCGATCGGGCTCTCGATCGGCTACGCAAACAACGCGCTGATCGGCAACGCGCTGCAGGAGCAGACTCTGCTTGCGCGCCGGTACGCGAGCGTCTACACGATTCCCGACATCACCGCCAACAAGGCACCGTGGCTCAACCTGCAACTACGCCACACCTTTTCGCCCCACGTCGCGTTGTCCGGAAACGCCTACTTCCGCTACGTGCGTTCCCGATTGTTCAACGGCGACTTGAATGACGACTCGCTCGATCAATCCCTCTACCAACCCAACGCCGCCGAGCGGGCTGCGCTAACCGCGGCCGGTTTCACGGGTTTTCCGGCGAGCGGTGAATCGGCGGCCAACACGCCGTTCCCGCGCTGGCGCTGTATCGCCAACGCCGTGCGTCGCGACGAACCCGGCGAAAAATGCAACGGCCTACTGACCCGCAGCGCCTCGCAGCAGCGCAACTTTGGCGGGTCGGCGCAGGTGTCGTGGTTTGCGCGCCGGCACACGTTGACAGCCGGACTGGGTTACGACGGCAACAGCACCGGATTTACACAAATCGGCGAACTTGGCTATTTGACTTCCAATCGCGGGATCGCCGGCGTCGGCGCGTTCGGCGACGGTGTCACCGGCGGCGATATCGATGGCGAACCGTTCGACACACGCGTGAATCTACGCGGCAGGATTCACACGGGCAGCTTCTATGCCACCGATTCGGTGTCGCTCGGAAAGTCGGCGCGGGCGACGCTTTCCGGCCGCTACAACCGTACCGTTATCGACAACCTCGACCGCATCCGCCCGCGCGCCGGCACAGGCTCATTGACCGGGCATCACTCCTTTGGCCGGTTCAATCCGTCGGCGGGCTTCACGTGGAAAGGCGTGTACTTCAACTACGCCGAGGGAAGCCGGACGCCGACGTCGATCGAGCTCGGCTGCGCCGATCCCGAAGCGCCGTGTAAGCTGCCGAATGCGATGGCCGGCGATCCACCGCTGAAACAGGTTGTGTCGCGCACGCTGGAAGCGGGCGTCCGTGGCGGCGGCGAAGGCCCGCTGCGCTGGAGCGCGGGCTGGTTCCGAGGCGCCAATCGCGACGATATTCTTTTCGTCGCCTCCGAGCAAACAGGCTTCGGGTACTTCAAGAACTTCGGCCGGACGCTGCGCCAGGGCGCCGAGTTTGACGCCAGCGCGCGCCTCGGCCGCGCGCTGCTCGGCGCAAGCTACACCTACCTCCGCGCAACGTTCGAGAGCGAGGAGGAAGTCAACGGCGAAGGCAACAGCACCAATGCAAAAGGACCCGGCTTCGAAGGTCTGATCCACATCGAGCCTGGCAACCGGATCCCTCTCACCCCCTCCCACATCACGAAGGCCTACGCCGATATCACCGTCACTTCGAAGTTCACCGTCAGCCCGTCGGTGATCGGCATCGGCGGCGCCTTCGCGCGTGGGAACGAGAACAACCGGCATCGAGCCGATGGCCGTTATTATCTTGGTCCGGGCCGTTCGCCGGGCTACGGCGTCGCGAACCTTGCCGCGCGCTACGTATTCAGCAAAACGTTCGAGCTCTACCTCAACGTCAACAACCTGTTCGACCGCAAATACTACAGCGCCGCGCAGCTAGGGCCGGTTGGGTTCAACGCCGACGGCAACTTCGTCGCGAGGCCGTTTCCCGCCGTCAACGGCGAGTACCCGCTGCGCAATTCAACATTCTTCGCCCCAGGCGCCCCGAGAGGCGCCTGGGCCGGACTCCGGGTTCGATTCTAAGGCCGGAAGCCGATTAGAATCGCGATAATCGTGTTGCTGGTGCCGTCGGTGATACTGCTAATCAGGCTGCTCGCCGACGTTGTCGTTCCGGTCGTTGACGAGATCTGACCGCCGGTCACGGTACCTGCCAGCCGCTGCGTGTTTGACACGCCGAAGCCGAAGCCATTGCCGCCGTTGAATCCACAGTTCAGACCGACACAATTCGACCCGCCGCTACAGCCAATGGTGTTGAAACCGAATGAGGCACAACCGAATCCACCGAAGCCGAATTCGGGCTGCGGAGAAGTCGACGCGTATTTTCTCCATTCGTTGCCGTTCACGTGTGCGAACGTGCTGACTCTCAGGCCGGCCGGCAACGCGCGCCGCGTGGGAAGAATGAACGAGATGCCGGCGCCGCTGGGCGCGTTCTCCTGCGGACTAATCGAGATCTGATATTGTGCGCACCACCAGGTGTCTTCCGCGTCGGCAGGGAGGTCGGCGTTGACGACGCGCCGGCGATCAAATGTCATCGTCGTCTGCGTTCGCACCGCACCCTCGCGGACGAATAGGATCACGCCGGTCTTGCCGACCGCCACTGGTCCATTCTTGCCCGCCGCGTCGATCGTTCCGCGCTGATCGAAAATTACGCTACCGCTCTCTTCGAGCGGGATCAGCGGCCGGTTGGACCCGTTGTAGCTGATCAGCCCTTTCTCCGGTGTCTGAAAACTTACTGCCGCCGGTTGTTCGACCACCAGCGGCGCCGCGCCGTCGGGCTTTACGCGAAACGTGAAGGGCCCTACCAAACGATCCTCGCCGATCTCGGGAAAAGACCAAACGGCGACGTTGTCGCGAACGCCCTCGAAGACGGCGCCCGCGGGCGCGTCGACGGCCTCGATGAAACGAGCGCCAAGCGGTACGGTTGAGCCGACCGCCACGCCTCCGATTTTCGCGTTCTTGGTGGCGACGTAGGCGCTATATAGGACAGAACCATCGGCATCGTAAATGCCGAGGCTACGAACGAGGGCGAGCCCATCGTCTTGAGCAAACATAGAAAGGCTAAGAATAAGCAGTGTTGCGATCTTCATGCCTCAATGATGCGGCGAACCGGCCCGGGAAGTTGTCAGCAAATGGTAAAGATTTGCTTACGAGTCGCCGGATTCTTCCGGCGGCAGCGGCCGTTTCTCGGCGCCCGGAACGCCGCTATTCAGCAGGGTGACGAATAGCAGGGTCATCGACAAAAACGTCGCCACCGCGCCGATGACCAGGTAGTCGGTCCTGGAGTGCGGACCCGGAATCACTTTGAGCAGAATGACGATGCTTGCGATGAACAGAACGGTGATCCCGCCGGCCAGCATCCAGTTTCGTTTCGAACGGCTATCCACTCTCTCGATTGTATTCGCTAATCGTACTTCTCGTAGACGATCTGGCGGCGGTCGAGGCCTTTCTCTTTGCACAGCGCCCGGACGCCATCGACCATCTCCTTCAATCCGCAGATATAGACTTGGCCGATCGCACCGGTCGCCAGTTGTTCCTCGACGATCGCTTGCACGCGGCCAGTGCGGCCAGTCCACGATTCGGCCGGGCGTGTGAGCGTCAGGATCAGATCGCTTTGTGCCGCCAGTTCATCGCGCCACAGAAAACTCTCCTCGTAGCGCGCGCCGTAAATCAGAACAGGCCGAACCGGCGCGGCCTGCAGCATCGCACGGAAGGGGACGATCCCCGTGCCGGTAGCCACCAATAAAGGCGAGGTCACCGGCTCGCGCCAGCCGAAAGTGCCAAGAATGCCTTTGCAGTCGATTTCGCCGCCTAGGGCCAAATCGAACAGATGCGGCGAGAACAGCCCACCTTCGACGCGGTTCAGGCAGATCTCGAAACGATTATCGCCGCGCGGCGCCGCGGCCAGAGAATAGGCGCGGGTGATCTCCTTGCCGTTAACGTTGGCCACGAGCGACGCAAACTGGCCAGCCTCGAATTCAACGCGCTCCGGCAGTTCGAAAACGAAATGCCGGATGCCCGGAGCGGGATCGGTGAATGAAACGAGCCGGGCTTTCATTGTAGTGCCGCGGTGGCGCGCTGCAATAGGATCTCAGCCAGCGCGGGATGGCCGTCGAGCGGTTCGGTAACGTCGATGCGCAACCCGTTGTGCTTCTGGGCCAGTTCGGCGACGATGCGTGGCAGGTCGCGGCGAAGATGGATGCCGAGGGTCAGAAAGTAGGGCAGCACGACAACGCGGTCGACGTCCTTGATAGCGAGCGCGGCGACGGCATCGGCCAGGTCGGGTTTTGCCGCCTCCAGAAACGCGGTCTCTACGAATTCGAAACCGCCTTTGGCCCGCATTGCGGCGGATACCCGCTTCACGGCTTCATTGGCTTCGGGGACGCTCGACCCGTGCGCGAACACAATCAACCCGGTCATCCGACCGACGCCTCCATGTTGGGCGGCAGCGTGGCGCGCAGGTAATGCAGAAACGCCCGGCATCGCGGCCGGCCGTTGTTGTGGCCGTGTGCGACGCGCGCGATGAACACGAGCACTCGGACGAACGTCTCGTCGCTGAAGACGCTCTCGGCGCCTTGGTCCTTGGTGATCTCGGCGCGGAACTTGTCGTACTCGGCGCAGAAGTTGTCGTAGATCTGGAGCGCGATCGTTTCTTCAGGCGGGGCCGGAGCGCCCTTGAAGCGCTGAATGACAGCCTCGATGGCGACACGCATTTCGGCGTCGGTCGCATTCGGTATCGGCGCGGCCGCGCGGCTCAAAAACGCCGAGAACAAAATGAGCGTAACATCGGCGTGTTGCAGGAACTGCTCGTCGATGCGAACCTCGCGATGCGGCATCGTAGAGGCGTCCAATTCGTGTTTGGTATGGGCGCGCGATTCCTGCAGGTAGACGCACTCAAACGGGCAGTTGATGGAAACCTCGCGTTCGGTGGCGCAGCATTGCGTGCAGATATTCTCGCCGCGCGCCGTGCAGTAGCGTTTGGGTTTCCGCGTGCCGCAGATTTGGCAGGTAGGCATGAGTCAGGCGGACCAGTTGTCGGCTTTGCGATACTCTTCGAAACACTTCATCAGGCCCGGCAGACCAGGTTGCGTCAAGCCGTGTTCCATGCCGATCAGCCCCTTGTAGCCGAGAGCGTGGATCGATTTGAACACGTTGGACCAGTTCACCTCGCCGCTGCCCGGTTCTTTGCGGCCGGGAACGTCGCCGGTCTGGAAATAGCCGATGAGCGGGTAGTGCTTCTTGATGTGGTTGATCAGATTGCCTTCCGAGATCTGCTGGTGGTAGCAGTCGAACAGCAACCGCACGTTGGGGTGATTGGCGTTGGCGATGATCTCGGCGCCGTGATCGGAAAAAACGACGAAGTACCCGGCGTGATCGACGCGAATATTCAGCGGTTCGAGCACCAGCACCATCTTCGTTTTCGCGCACAGATCGCCCGCACGCTTCAAGGCTTCAATGCAGTTGGTGGTTTGCTGCGTATAACTCAAGGTGTCCACGGCCAGCCCGCTGCACACCGTGGCTACTTCGTTGCCGATGATCTTGTGGATTTCGACGGCCTTCTTGACGTCTTCCAGAAACTCGCCGTGGAACTTCTTGTCGACCATCGCCGACGGTTTCCACCCGCCGCGGTTGACGACCAGCGTTCCCATCGACAACTTCAACTCGTCCATCTTTTTACGAAACTGTTCGATCTCGTTGAACGTATGTTTCGGCAGACCGTTGTACTCAAAGCCCGTGAAACCGTTTTCGGCGATGATTTCAAGCTGCCTTGTTACCGGCTCGTTGATCATTCCGATCCGCGGCGCGTACCGGAGGCGAAGGGCATGTTTGGTCTGCGCCGCGAGCAGCGGCGGGGCTGCGGCGGTGAGGAGCATTCGGCGTCGATCCATGAGGCCATCGTATCATTGACCTCATGTTGGTCGATGTGTTCTTCAAAGTGGAATTAGATCTGGACGCAAGCGAAAACCCGCAACGCGTGGCCATCGAATTGGAGCGGCTGCTGAAACGCTACTATGGCGTCCGTAACGTGGAGACAACGAACATGGTGACGCGAGAAGAAGCCGCGTAGCGCGTAAACTTGTAGAGGGATGGCGCAGCGAACCTCGGCCGTAAGCGCAAAGAGTTTCTTTGGGCGAAACGGCACGCTCTCGGATTGGCATCCGAACTACGAGTTCCGTCCGGGGCAGTTGGAGATGGCGCAGGCCGTCGAGAAGGCCCTGGAGGAGCGGCGGCATTTGCTCGTCGAGGCGGGAACCGGAACGGGAAAGTCGCTGGCCTACCTGGTGCCCGCGATTCTTTCCGGCAAGCGCGTCGTGGTGTCGACCGGCACCAAGAACCTGCAAGAGCAGTTGTTCTTCAAGGACATCCCGTTCCTGCAGCAGCACTTCGCCAATGAACTTCGCGTCTGTTACATGAAAGGCCGCGGCAATTACGCCTGCCGCCAGCGGATCTACGACGCCGAACGCGAACCGGTGCTGGCCGGGCTCGAAGAGGTCGCCGATTTTCAGATCATCCGCGAATGGGAGAAGACGACCGAAACGGGCGATCGCGCCGAGATCAAGACGCTGCCGGAAAACTCGTCGGCGTGGGGAAAGATCGACGCCCGCCGCGATCTGTGCACCGGCCAGAAGTGCGCGCAGTTCGATCGCTGCTTCATCACGCAAATGCAGCGCAAGGCGATGGAGTCCGACATCATCATCGTCAACCACCACCTGTTCTTCGCCGACCTCGCGGTGAAGGAGGGCGACTATGCCCAGATCATTCCCGACTACGAGGGCGTGATCTTCGACGAAGCGCATGAGATCGAGGACGTCGCCGGGCAGTATTTCGGCATCTCGCTTTCCAATCACGGAATCGCCGATCTGCGGCGCGACGTGATGGCGGTGACGCAGCGAAAAAATCTCGGCTCGCCCGAACTCGACCGCGTATTGATGGCGATGCAGGACGCCAGCGAACGCTTTTTCGCCTGCTTCCCTTCCCAGGATGGCCGCACGGGATTCAAGAATCGCGCCGGGTTCGTGTCGATGTACGAGGACCAATACCGCGAGCTTCTTGCCGGCCTGGAACTTGTCGGCATTCATTTGCAAATGATCCGCGAGTCGGTGGACGAAATTCTGCCGCTCTTCGGGAGGGCGCGCGAGCTAGGCGACGTGTTGAAGCGTTACCTCGAAGGCGAGGAGGAGGACTACGTGCATTGGATCGAACGGCGCGGGCGGGGTGTGTTCCTGCAGGCCACGCCGATCAACGTGTCGACGCTTCTGACCGAGAAGTTGTTCGATCGCGTACCCGTCGCGGTGTTGACTTCGGCGACGCTGTCGGTCGGCGGCGGCTTCGACTTCGCGATCAAACGCCTCGGGATTCCGGCGCCGCGTTCCATGGTGGTCTCCAGTCCGTTCGACTATCAGCAGCAGGCGATGCTCTACGTGCCGCAACACCTTCCAGAACCGCGCGAGCCGGCATTCACAAAGGCAGCCGCGCTGGAAATCGTGAAGCTATTGGAGCTCAGCAAAGGCCGCGCGTTCGTCCTGTGTACGAGTTATTCGTCGATGCGCGCCCTGCACGACATCGTGTCCTTTGAAATCGACTATCCCACGCTGCTGCAAGGCACCGGTCCGCGCAACGCGTTGTTGGACGAGTTCAAATCGACCAAACATGCGGTGCTCTTCGCAACGTCGTCGTTCTGGCAGGGCGTCGATGTGCAGGGCGATCAATTGAGCTGCGTGATCATCGACAAACTGCCGTTCGCGGTGCCGAGCGATCCGGTCGTTGCCGCCCGCACCGAAGCCGTTAAGCGCGCAGGCGGTGAACCATTCCGTGAGTATCAGATTCCGCAAGCGGCGATCGCCCTGAAACAGGGCCTCGGCCGGTTGATCCGCAGCCGCACGGACCGCGGTTTGCTGGCGATTCTCGACAACCGCATCACGCGCCAGCGCTACGGGCAGATCTTCTTCGACAGCCTGCCCGACTACGCGTTCACCACCAGCTTCGACGAGCTGAAGACATTCTGGAGGGGCTGATGTACGAAGTCCATGTTTCGACCATGTTCCCCGCGGCGCACGCACTCCGCAACTACTACGGCAAGACCGAGCCGATCCACGGCCACAACTGGCGGGCGAAGATCACTATCGCCGGCGAGAAGGTCGATTCAATGGGCCTCTTGATCGATTTCGTGCCGCTGCAGAAGGAGATCGCGCGCGTGATCGGACGGCTCGATCACCAGTTCCTGAACGAGGTGCCGCCCTTTGACACGGTCAATCCGTCGGCCGAAAACATCGCGAAGTACCTGCTCGACGAGTTCGCCGCCTCGGTGCCGCCGATGCAGCCCGAGTTCACGGTCAACGTTTCGCGCGTCGAGGTCTGGGAAACCGACAACTGCAGCGCGGTCTACTTGCCGAAGTAAGCGGCGTTCCGGGGCGCGAAATCGGCCCATTTCTCCGGCAGGTCGTCAATCGCGAAAATCGCCGACACGGGGCAGACGGGAACACAGGCGCCACAGTCGATGCATTCGACCGGTTCAATGTGCAACATCTCGGCGGATTCGAATTTGGGATCGTCCTTCTTCGGGTGGATACAATCAACCGGACATGCGTCGACGCACGCGGTATCCTTGGTCCCGATGCAGGGTTCAGCGATCACATAAGCCATTGCGAGAGTTGCTCCTTGAAATACGGCGGAAAAGACTGTTGTACCACAGCGCGGGCTGTTGGCTCAATGTGGAACGGGCGGCGCAACATAGCGCGCCGCCCGTCTCCAACGATTGCTTAGAGGGTCTTGAGGTACGCCATGAGGTCGGCCTTTTGCGCCGCCTCGAGCTGCTCTTCGTAAGGAGGCATACCGTTGCCGCCCTTGTTGATCTTGTCGAGGATCTTCGCTTCGGTCATGCCGTCGCGTTTGGAGATGCCCTTGAGCGACGGCGCGTTCCCGCGCTTCTCGTCGTTATCGGTGTTGTGGCAGCCCATGCAGGCCGAGTTCTCGAAAACTTCCTGGCCCTTTTTGGCGTCGCCCTTCTTATCGGCTCCAACCGCAAGAGCCGCCGCGATGATCGCCGCGCTTGCAAAAGCCAAACTACGTTGCGCAAAACTCATTGTGATTCCTTCTCCTGACCTGATGTGTACCATTTCATTCTACAATTGCCGCGATGCGTCCCGCTATCGCCGTTTTTGCAAAAGCTCCGATCGCCGGACGGGTAAAGACCCGGCTCGCGGTATCGGTGGGCCCCGAAACGGCCGCCCGTTTGTACGAATCGATGGTCGCGCGGTTGCTCGATCGCTTGATCGGCGCCGGCCTTGCGGCCGATATCGAGCTCCACACTGACATCTCGACAGATGCTTGGAAGAGCTTTAACGTTACCCGGCGGCTGCAAGTCGAGGGAAATTTGGGGGACCGGATGCGGAGCGCGCTGTCGCTCAAGTTGGCCGAAGGACGGCCCCGAGCGATGATCCTCGGCGGCGACGTTCCCACCGTGCCGATTTCCCATCTCGAAAAACTTCTGGCTCTCGACGCCGATGTCGCGCTCGGCCCAGCCGACGATGGAGGCTACTATGCCATCGCCTGCCGCCGGACTACCGAGAAAATGTTCGACGGCGTGGCGTGGTCCACAGCCTCGGCGCTGTCCGACACCAAGGCCGCCTGTGAACGGGCTGGGCTAACAGTGGCGTTGGGGGAATCTTGGTTTGACATCGATACACCCGAAGACTTGGCGCGGTGGCCTCAAGTTACGGTTGCGGAGGAGAGCGACGCGGCAGAGATCGTCGCGGTCCGGTCTGCCGCTGCAAACCGGCTGACCCACGATTTCGGCAAGGGACACTGGTCGTCGTGCCCGACCGAAAACGGGGTGCTGCGTCAGATTCGAACCGAACGCGTGCTGATCGCGCGCAACGGTGATCGGATCCTCGGAACATTGGTGCTGGCAACCAAGAAGCCCTGGGCGATCGACGTCGCCTATTTCACCTTTGTTCCGAAAGCGATCTACCTGCACAGCATGGCTGTAGCGCCCGACGCGCAGCGGCGGGGGATCGGCCGTATTCTGCTCGAAGAAGCCCGCCAGATTGCGCGGGCGTGGCCAGCGCAGTCGATCCGCCTGGATGCCTACGATGCCGCGGCCGGAGCGGTGGAGTTCTACGCGAAGTGCGGCTTTCGGGAGACGGGCAGGGTGGTCTATCGCGGAACGCCGCTCGTCTATTTCGAGTCTGTGTTTACCCCGTTAGGCAAACCGCCGGAATAACGCTTCGTAAGCCGTTGTCACCGCGTCCCAACTGTATCGTTCTTCCACCCGGGCGATCGCGGCGGCTGTTAGGCGCATCCGTTCCTCGGCCGAAAGAGTCAGCGCCTCGGCGAGAACTGCCGGCAAGGTATCGTGCGTGAAGGCCAACCCACAGCCGCCCGCGACTTCCCGGTTCTCAACCGTATCGAGATACAGCACCAGCGCGCCGCGGCCCATCGCCTCGATCAACGCCGGATGTGTGCCGCCGACTTCGGTCGCGTGGATGTACGCGAAGCAGTGCGAGCCCAACTCCTTATAGCCATCGCCAAAGATGTAGCCGGGCATTACGATGCGGTCGTCGTTGGTCGATCGGACCCTTGCCTTGTACCCCGGCGCATAGGGCGCGTCACCGATGAGCGCCAGCTTCATCGGCGTAACGACGCTTTCAAACGCCTCGCGAACAAGCAGCGCATTGTTCTCCGGTTCCCAACGCGAAACGTACAGAAAATACCGGTCCGGAGTGAGCGCCAATTCGTCGAGCACCTTCATTGACGGCACTTTGCCCGTCTCGGCGCCGTAGGGGATGAAGGTGGTTTCGCATCCGTACGTTTTGCGGTAGTAGGCGCGAATGGCCTCGGCGTCGGAAACAGGATGCGTCGGACAGAAAGTCGAAAGCCACTCCGACAACCGGTACCATGCCTTGGCAAGGCGGTTCCACTTCTTCCGCAAACGTTCAAGGCCATCGACGTTCAGCAGCACCGGCGTTCGAAACAGACGCGGCAGCCAGCAAAAAACAGCGTTGGCGGCGTTGCAGCAAAGGATGACGTCATAACACTGCGTGACCGCGTGAAGAGTGGAGATCGCCGTGTGCGCCAGCGTATCGGTGTATTTGTGTCGCAGCGTCGGCAGTGTGACCAGCCGCACACCGAGATAGGTGGGCGCGCTATGCCGCTCCCGGCAATAGACAGTGACGTCATGGCCGCGCGCGGCGAGGCGCCGGCCTAGTTCCTCGGCGAAGGTCTCAAACCCGCCATAGCGGGCCGGGATACCACGAGTGCCGAGAATCGCGACGCGCATCGCGCGCTATCCGCGGGCTGCTCGGACGCGCGCCAGCACACGCGGAGACGGCTTCGGCGCGGGCCGGCTGACCGGTTGCGGACGGAACCAGGATGCCATGTACTCGTCGGTGGCCTTGCGGCGCTTCATGATCTCGGCACGCTTTTCGAGCATTCCGCGCCAGTTCCGGCAAACCATCCAGAAAGCTTTGAGCGAGGTCTGTTCCCGCACCAGACACGCGCCGACGACGACCAAGTCGCGCAGCGTGATCGACAGCCAATTGCGCCGGTACAGATCCCAGGTCATGTTCTTGACACGCATTAGAAAACGGTTCTTCACCGAATGCATGTTGATCTCGGCGGGCAGAGCGCGGCGGTTGCCGGGCAGTACGTTGCGAACGTGATAAGCGCGCGCGTACGGCGTATAAAGACAACGCCATCCCAACAGTTGATGACGCCAGGCGACATCGGCGTCTTCGCGGTAGACAAAGAACTCGCTGTCGAAGAACTCGCCGCCGATCGCGACATCCTCGATCATCTCGCGGCGGTAGAGCGCCGCCGCGGCGGTAGCGCCAAAAACGTATTCGAAGTTCGAGTATTCTCCGTTGTCCGGAAGTTGGCTGCCGCGATCCAGGTGCCGTAGCATCGGAGTGAAATACATCCCGGTCGAATCGATGACCGGGCGATCCGGCAGTTCAAACGTCGACTTGATGGCGAGCAGCTTGCCGCACACCGCCCCGATCCGAGGATGAATCTGGCCCGCCTCGACAAGTTGTTGGATGAAACCGGGCATCAGCAGCACATCGGGATTCAGCGTCAGAATCCATTCTCCACGCGACTTTGCGATCGCCTGGTTTTGCGCCGACGCAAACCCGATGTTTTCGTCGTTATAGACAATCCGGCAGCGGTCTTCGAACTGTTCCAGAATGTCGATGGTGCCGTCGGTGGAAGCGTTGTCGATAACAACAACTTCCAGATCCGCATATTTCTGGGCCAGCACCGATTCAAGGCACTTCTTGATGAATCGGCCACTGTTGTAGGTCACCAGGGTGACGGAGACGAGTTCAGTTAAAGCCATTTGGTCGATGGTGAGAAAGAGCTTGCCCGTTGGAAAAAACAGGTTCCAGCCATTCTCCAGATTTGTAGGATGATTGCAATTGCTGACTGCTGCGGGGCCCGCCGGCTACGAAAAAGAACGCGGGGAACGACTCCAACGACAACGACCGCCGCAACGACCCGCCGCGCAAACGGCGAGAAGTGCTTCGACACGTATTTAAGAAGGCTAGCATACCAAACGTTCATCCGCTCGCCAAAGTCAATCTTTTGAACGGAATGGCCACCCAAATGTGTGGCCTTGGCTACCGGATCGTACTGAATAGTACCCCCGGCGGCGAGAATCCTTTTACAAAAGTCAACATCTTCGAACCAGACAGGATGAAAGCGCTCGTCGAACCCGCCCAGCGACTCCCAGACCTCCCGTCGAAACAGCAGAAACGCCGCTGCCGGCTGCTCGACCGTCCTCGCAACAAGGAGATCCGCATCCAGGCAGCGATACCGACGATTGACAGGGTTGGCCGGCCAGATTCGGTTTATCCCCAGCACTTCAAATGCCAATGCGGCTGGCGTCGGCAAGTTGCGGTAGGTGAAGCCCTTCTGCGGAGATTTGTCCTCGGCGACAAGCATTCCGGCGGCGGCCATGTGTCCTTCTTCCCCGACCGCCCGTTCCAACGCCTCAATACTGGTCGTCAGCCGGGCGTCGGGATTGAGCAGTAAGACATATGGCGTATCGACCGCCCGGACGCCTTGATTTACGCCTCCAGCGAAACCGGCATTTGCCGAATTGCGAACCACCGTCACCTCTTTGCGCTTGGGAATCCGGCCAACCGTGTCATCCACCGATCCGTTGTCAATCACCCTGACGACGATTTCAGCGGCCAGACACGACTCGACCGCATCCCGAATGTACTCCTCGGAGTTGTAGGTCACGATCACGGCCGTGGTCTGTGTCATGGGACTTCTTGTAAGGTTTACCACCTACTCGGTCGCCAGACCGGGAAATTCTACCGGCGACGGCCCGGCGCGAAGCGTTTCTTAACCAGAAACCAAAGATTATGGAAGCCATCCCGCCACGGGTTGAGCTTGATCTCCCCAAGCCGGGAGGAGTAAAGAATCGAAATTTCAGAAAAACGAACGTTTGAATGACGAAGCGCCTCGATCTTGATCTCCTCCGAAAAGGCCATTCCGTCACTCTCCAGCACGAAGTCATCGAGAATCGCCCGCTTAAACACCCACATGCCGGATTGCGAATCGCGCACCCAACGGAAATACAGAACGCTCATCGCCAACGAAAGCACAAAGTTGCCGAACTTGTGCTTGAAGCTCATGGCTTCCCGGTCTCGGACCGGGAACCGCGACGCATTGAGGAAATCGACCTCCAGGTGCAGGTAGGCTTCAATCAGGTAGGAGATGGCGTCGGGCGGGTAGGAGTGGTCGCCGTCGAGCGTGACGATGATGTCGCCGGTGGCGGCGGCGAACCCGCGTTTGTAAGCCCGCCCATAGCCCCGGACATTCTCGCGGATGACAGTCGCGCCGAAGCCTTTGGCCACATCCGCCGTGCGGTCGGTCGAGCCGTTGTCGACGACGATCACATCATCGACGAATTCGGGCATGCGGCGCAGCACCTTTTCGATGCCCTGCTCTTCGTTCAGGCACGGGATGATCACCGTGATGCGGAGATCTTTGTACAAGATGACATTGTAGCTGGGTTAGTCAACCCGCGCGGCGGCCGCGTAGTCGTTCGGCGCGATCCAACCGGGGTGCGGCCGAACCGAAGACACAATATCGCCGTCCGGATGCACCGCGCGCCAGTTGTCGAGGACCTCGGCGAGTTCCTTGACCTTCGCCGGATATTGATCCGCGATGTCTGATTTCTCGCCAGGATCGGCGGATAAGTTGAAGAGATGATGGGCGAGCTTTGTGTTCCCCTCTTCAACGATCCGCACAAGCTTCCAATCACGGTGCAGCACCGCAAACCGGTAGTCGGCGCGTTCGTTGGATTTGACCGCGAATACAAGGGGCTCACGCTCTACGACAGTTGCACCCGAAAGCTGCGGCCAGAGGTTCTTGCCGTCGAGCGGTTTCTTGCCCGCGGGATCGACACCCACCGCCCCGGCCAGCGTCGGAAAGATGTCGGTCGCGTGCATCACCTGCGCGGAACGCCTGCCCTTTGGCAGCTTACCCGGCCAGCGAATCGCAGCGGGAACGTGTATGCCGCCTTCGAACGTCGTTCCCTTCGCGCCTCGGAACGGGCCGTTGCTCGCGCCCTGCGCCAAAGGCCCGCCGTTGTCGCTCATGAACATCACGATCGTGTCGTTGACAAGGTTCTGTTTGTCGAGGTATTCGAGCACCCGGCCCACGCTTGTATCCATCACATCAATCGCGCCGGCCAGGATCCGCAGCTTGTCCTGCTTGCGGTCGCGATACTTAAACAACACCTCGTCCGGCGCCGACAGTGGTGTGTGCACCGCGTTGAACGGGAAATACAAAAAGAATGGCCTGGACGTATCGCGCGCCGCGAGCCAGCGCAGAGCCTCATCGGCCAGCAACGTTGTCGCATAGCCGTCTTCGTCCACCGATTTCCCGTTCCGTTGCCAATCCAGCCCGCCCATGAACTTGTGCGAAAAGTAGTGAATCTCGGCGTTCACGCAGCCGTAGAAATGATCGAACCCGCGGGCGTTCGGCAATAGCTTGCGATGCGCGTGCCCAAGGTGCCACTTGCCGATGCACGCCGTCTGATAACCGGCCGATTGCAACGTCTGCGGCAGCAGATGTTCGTCGAGCGGAATGCCGTTCGGCGACCACGCCCGAATCACGTTGTAGACCATGCCAAATCGCACGGGCATGCGTCCGGTGAGCAACGCCGCGCGAGTCGGCGTGCAGTACGGATAGGTATAACAACGGGTGAGCTCGAGGCCCTCGCGTGCGATGCGATCGATGTTCGGCGTGGGCGTTGCGCCGCCGTGGAAACCAACATCGCCCCAACCAAGATCGTCGGCTAGAAAGAGGACGATATTCGGCCTGCGCGAGGCGGGCGCCTGCGCGGCAAGGGCGACGGCGAAGCTGCGTCGAGTCATCACCTTGTTCCCATGGTAAACCGCGCACATGCGTACAATGAGGACGTGAAACGAATTCTCTTTGCCGCGGCCTTACTGCTTCCCGCCGCCGAACCGGAAGCGCGCAACGTAAAGACAGTCTACCTCCTCAAGATGACCGCCGGCCTGGATCAGTATCTGGCCAATGAGCTTACGACAGGCAATGTGTATGCAGTGACCACCGATCCGCAGCGCGCCGATGCGTTGTTCACCGACTCGGTGGGCGAAGCGTTTGAAAAGCGAATCGCCGAACTCTACCCGCCTCCGGCCCCGAAGAAAGACGAGAAGGAAAAAACCGAGACGGCGTCAACGGACCAGGTCGTGCGCCTCGGAACTTCGACCTGGAGCCGCGGCCACGGAACGGTATTTCTAGTTGACCGCAAAACGCGCAACGTGTTGTGGTCGATGCACCGCACGACCAAGAACACGCAGCGCGCCCAGATGGTGGAGCAAGCGAAAAAGATCGCGGCACAACTCAAGAAAGATCTTGGAATGACGCCGCAGGGAGCGAAATAATGAAAACGATTCTGATGGGTCTCGCGTTCGCCGCTGCCTTGTTGGCGGGCGATATTCGTTCGGGCGGCTCGTTGGTCGGGCGCGTGGAGTCTGATGGAACGGTTCGGCTGCGAGGGTCGATTGTCGGGAAGTTTGAGAGCGGCGGTTCGATTCGGGTGAAGGGGTCGCTGGCCGGCCAGATCGAATCGAGCGGCCACATTCGTAAGAACGGATCGCTGGTGGGTCGCGTGGAATCGGACGGCACGGTTCGATCGAACGGCTCGATTGTGGGCAAAGTCGAAAGCGGCGGTACGGTACGCAAGGGCGGTTCAATTGTCGGAAGCGTGGAAGGCGTGGCAAAAGAACTGGCCGCGGTGATCTTCTTCTGGGACTTCTTCGACGTTCCCTAAAACACCCCAAGCGCGTCGGCGGGACCCGGACTGGCCGCATCCTCGTTGGTGCGGATGCGAATGCCCTGATTCCGGCACGGCGCGAGCTACCGTTCGTTCACCAGACAATTGACGGCGCCGATTCGGTTGGTCCTCACGGCCGCTTAATCTTATACAGGCTCTGCGCGCCGCGAATGTAGAGCGCGTCCGCACCGATAGCGGGCGTCGCCATGATCATCTCGCTGATCGTATTCTTGTGCAGTAACTTGTACTCCGCGCCCGCGCCAATGACGAAGGTATCGCCATCCTCGCTGGCGGCGTATAGCTTGCCGCGAGACGCCCACGGCGAAGCCGTGAACGCCGCGGCGGCGGGATCAATGCGCTGTTTGCCGTAAAGTTCTTTGCCCGTCCGCGCGTCGTGCGCCGTGAAGAAACCCCGGTCCATCAGCGTGTAGTAATTGTCGCCGTAGATGATCGGCGACGGATTGTACGGTCCGGCTTGCGGCAACTTCCACGCGATGTGCGCCTCGCCCAGCGCTCCCTTCGCGCCCGGCTTGACGACAAAAACCGGCCGGTTCTGATCTCCCACGTAGCCCGAAGTCAAATAGAGGAGTCCGAACCGTTCGAGCGGCGTCGGAATCGCGATCGTGCTCATACCGCCGAACTCCCAAACGACTTTGCCGTCGAGGTCGTACGACCTGTTCTTCACTGTGCCCGTTGTGACGATTTCAGTCTTTCCATCGTGTTGCCAGATGAAAGGCGTCGACCAGTTGGACTTCTCATCGGAGCGATCCGCCTTCCAAATGACCTTGCCCGTCTTGGCGTCGACAGAAAGAAGCTGGCTCGAGTCGTCGTTATCTTTGAGAATGTACAAGCGGCCCTGATGAAGAACCGGCGAGGCCGCCGTGCCCCAGCCATACCGCGTGTTGTTGGCGTCAAGCGGGAGTGTCCAGGCGATCTTGCCGTCTTTCGTCAGCGCCCACAGACCGTTGTTGCCGAACAGCGCGTAGACCATGTTCCCGTCGGTCACGGGCGTCTCCGATGCGAAGCTGTTCTTCAAGTGGCGCGACTGCGGCGGCACTCCCTTCCACACTTCGCGCTCCCACACAACCTTGCCCGTCTTGGCGTCGAGCGCCATGACAAGCAACCGGTGTTCGTCGGTTACCTTGCCGCGATTACCTCCAAAGTAAAGGCCCTTCTTGGGCGGTTCGATGTCGCCCTTCGAAATAGCGGTGGTGAGATAGATTCGATCGCCCCACAACACCGGCGACGACCAGGCCATGCCGGGGATCGGCGTCTTCCAGGCGACGTTTTCGGTTTCGCTCCAACGCTCGGGGAAAGTCGAGTAGTCGGCCAAGCCGGCGGCGCCGGGTCCTCGGAACTGCGGCCAATTCTGCGCGACCAGCGCGGCGGTTAGAAATAGTGTGCGGTACACGCAATAATGATCTCATGTGGCTGCTGTTCCAGGTGGCGGCGGCAATGCCGCTTTTGCAGGAGGGGCGTTTCGAGGATGCCCGCGCGCCGCTGGTCCTGGCTTGTAAGCAGGGCGAGGCGAACGGTTGCTACCTGCTCGGCCGGACGCTATACACACTCGAAAAATACGACGCTGCGCTGGCAACGTTACTGCCGCTGCGGGCGACGGATAAAGATCCATGGCGGGTCGATGATGCGATTGCGCTGGTGTACGAGGGCCTACGCAGACCCGCCGAAGCCGATAAGTATTTTCAAACGGCGATCACCGGCCGCGCGCCGGATCCGAGGTATCACTACGGGCGATTTCTAATTCGCGAAGGACACGCCGAGAAAGCTGTCGCAGTGCTCGCCGCGTCCGCGAAGGAATTCCCCAAACACGAACTCACGCGGTTCGAACTAGGCCGCGCGTATTCTCAACTCGGGCGCCTTCAGGAAGCGGAGATACAACTGGCGCTGGCGCCGTCGCTGGACGAAGCGCGCCGATTGCTTATCAAAGTTCGAGCTAGAAAATGACTACGAAGCCGCGGCCTTTTTGCGCGTCGTCTTCTTTTTCTTATCCGGCGCCTGCCGGTCGCTCTTCTTCAGGTTC